>Ga0129324_10001009_pt1 | contig 18963 bp, 20 predicted proteins | sample CPBDNA_7_FD_96879 | JGI IMG/M metagenome (GOLD analysis project Ga0129324, IMG submission 96879) | Freshwater to marine salinity gradient microbial communities from Chesapeake Bay, USA - CPBay_Spr_15_0.2_DNA | ecosystem: Environmental > Aquatic > Marine > Coastal | place: USA: Chesapeake Bay... | reverse complement strand
TTGGGATTATCTTCAGAAATATTATTCTTGGTGCTATTGCGATCGAGGGGATACGCCCTTTGAGTGGCGAGAAGATTCTAACATGGACAAAATCTTTTTCTTCCATGGCATTAACATGAATCAAAAACTTTTCCATAATATACTCAAGACTTTTATGAGTGGTGGCAAAGTTATTCTTAACCGCTCTGGCCTAAGCCGTGAGTTTCAAAAAAAGCTAGAAGCTTTCTTTCTCGAAAATGATCTAGATGTTGAAAAGGTAAAGGTCGCAACCACTATTTATAATGCGAGTTTAGGTGAGGGACGTTTCCTTATTTTTGAAGGAGATAGTCTTCTTGATTTAGATGACAAAAAGATTTCTGAGTTTTGGCATAAAGTTCTCACAACCTTTAAAACGAATCACTTGATGGTTTTACCCCCAGAGGGAGTTCAGGTGACTTGGAGAGAGAGAGGATGCAACACTAATGAGTTAAATTACGAAGAAGTGCGACGCATGGACCTCTATAACCCAAGCTCTTATAAAAAGAAGATGAAATTTAGTATTCCTGATAACTTTCGCCTTTTAAAAGTTGTCGATGAAGAGAAGGTTACCTTTCATCACGGACAAAAAGAGATTGAAATAGACTTTCTACCAGAGGGTTCTCTCTCCTTAGACTTTGGAGTCTTTTCATGAGCTCAGAAAAATCCATTCTTACTGTTATTTATGGTCCCTATAAAAGATCAGGGAGACATGCTGGCCAAGAGGTCATGGCCGTTTTTAATGAGAATGGATTAATTGATGAGTCAATTCTCGATGAAGAGTATTTGGAAGTGGTCAATCATGCTCCTGGTATTTTGGAAGAGGGTGTCGTTGGGCCCTTCACTGACCTTGAAAACATCCAAAAGTTTAGCTTTAATCTTTGTCAAAAACTTGGCAATCATGGTGCCTCTTTAGTGTCTTTAGAGGACTATAATGAGTTGCTCGCTGCTTCCTACAAAGTGGAAGACCTAAAGCAGAAGCTAGAAGAGAAGGGAAGTTTTATTAAAAATCCAGAAGCTGGTAAGTCAGGTCTTTTTAATAAGATCTTTAATTAGTTTCTTGTCTTAGAAAACTCAACTTAGATAACCTCCAACTTTGATCTAGAATTATTCTCTAAAAATATTTTTGTGAAAGATATTGCTCTAACGCGTTACTGAAGACAGCGTAAATCAATAAAAAGAATGTTATAATGGATGTGATTACTCTGTCAGAGATCCTATTTAATAGGCAAGTATTCGTCTAGTTTACAATAAACCCAAGTTTAAAAGATAATAGAACTAACAGGGACAATACTTACTTTTTTATTCTTTCAAGGGAACACGGATGTTGCTTGTAAAAAACATGAATAATTTAATTAAATTAAATTTTTGGGCGATTTTTTTCGTCACTTTGCTTTCGTCTTATGATGCTAGAGCAGGACGCTTTTTGATCCCTCGGGATAATAATGTGATCGCTGTTTTAAATCGAGTGGAATCGTTAGAATATATAATTCCTCGTGATGACATTAAGGTATTCGTTTGGAACATGTATAAAGGCGGCAAAGATACTTGGTCTAAGGATTTTAAAACGCTTATTAAAGATAAAGATATTCTTCTTCTTCAAGAAGTTCTTACTGTTCCTCATATGACTAAAGAGATTATGAAGGATAGCGCTAGGACTTATTACATAGCCACAAGCTTTATTGATAAGAAGAGGAACTATGCACGAACTGGTGTTGCAACAGCATCTCAATTTGAACCAGTTCGCGTGGGTTGGCAGAGAAGTTATTATCGTGAGCCTGTAATCAAAACACCAAAAATGGTGGGCGTAGTTGAATATGATTTAACGGGAACAGATAAGAATCTTTTGACTCTAAATATTCATGCCATCAACTTTGTTTCAACTAGAAAGTTAAAGCACATGGTAAAAGCGGCACTCGATGAGGCCAGTCGTCATGATGGGCCAGTCGTTTTTGGTGGGGACTTTAATACTTGGTCCAAAAAGAAATTAAGAATGCTCTCCTCTCTCATGAATCGCTATCGCTATAAGGCCGTCTCCTTTGCCAAGGATGGGCGAATGAAAACTTTTGGCAATATTCTGGACCATGTCTTTATTCGCGATCTAAAGGTAAAGAAATCAATGGTTTATAACGCTATTGAGGGATCTGATCACAAGGCAATGGAAGTCCATTTGGCCTTTTAGTCGATCACCTTTTCATACACCCTTGCCAATTACCTCCTTGTCTTAGATATAAGAGGCAGTATTAATTTGGGGGTTAGATTGAAATTACTAATGATAGCTTTTCTAATGGTTGCTTCTGCAAAAAGTATGGCCTTGAGCGATGAGATAATTTTAAAGCTTGTGAAGGAAGACATTTCACAAGGTAAAGTGATTTCTGGCAAAACGAATGTAAACTCTTTAAAGATTGGTAATTGTAGTGCTGACTCATGCTTGTTGGATTTTGTTTACGATACAAGTGGCTGTTATCAGGATTATTGCTTCGATCTAGAGTGCTCTGGTCAGATCAGCTTTGACCTTCAAACTATCGAGAGTGAGCTAAAAGAACAAAACTGCATTGACCTTTAAAATTTGAATAACTTCTAAGACATAGGATTTACAGGGATAGTTGCTAATTCTTCAGATGAAGGATAATACTTCCTCCTATGGATAAGTCTGAAAAACCATCATTATACGCCTTCACAATGGAGGGGCTCGAGGAGTTTCTCGTTGAGAAAGGCTTCCCTGCTTTTACGGCCAAGCAAATCTTTAATTGGCTTTATCATAATTGGGAATTTGATCCAGAAAATTGGTCCAATGTTTCAAAGAAGCTTAAAGAGTTCTTGAAAACAGAGATGGACCTTACTTTGCCTAAGGTTGCTTGGCAGGGACTCTCTAAAGATGGAACAAGAAAGTTTCTTATAGGCATGAGTGATCAACAGACTGTTGAGACCGTTGCCATACCTGCCAGAGATCGGCTTACTCTGTGTATCTCTTCGCAAATTGGCTGTGCTATTGGTTGTACATTTTGTCATACGGGAACGATGGGCCTGAAAAGGCATCTACTTCCTCAAGAAATTATTGGTCAGTTTTTAGCTGTTACCTTGTGGCTTAAGAAGAACGCTGACCCAAATGTGCGCCTTACGAATATCGTTTATATGGGACAAGGCGAGCCTCTTCACAACTTTGATAATGTGAAAATCGCAACTGAAGTATTTTTAGAACCTAATGGTCTAGGGTTAAGCCAAAGAAAGGTTACCCTTTCTACTTCTGGACTTGTTCCCCAGATAAAAAAACTATGGGACTTTCCTCCCGTTAATATCGCAATTTCTCTGCATGCTGCACACAATGATATTAGAACTGAGCTCATGCCAATTAATAAGGCCTATGATTTAGACCGGCTCTTTGAGGCAATTAAATCTATTCCTTTAAAGGCGCACCGTCGTATCACATACGAATATATTTTAATTGATAGTTTCAATGACCGTCAGAAGGATATTGATAGCCTTCTTGAACTCTTGGATAAGAGAGAATCTAAAATAAATATAATTCCATTTAATGAATATCCCGGTAGTGAATACAAGAGGCCAAGTGATCAAAAAATCCGTTGGTTTCAAGAGTCACTAAATCAAGGTGGCTGTGTGACAACAGTTCGCACCACTAAGGGTGATGATATTTTAGCGGCTTGCGGCCAGCTTAAATCGATGGAAGAAAAATTGAACCTTTGGGAATAGTCTACTTAAATGGCCAAGAACGTAACTGAGGAGTTGCTGGCTCTGGGTTACTTGCTGAGGATGGATTTCTACCTTCTTCGTCCTTTTCCTCACTTTCTGAAGCAACATCTCTTTGTGAGACAGGAGCTTCTTCTACGCGATAACCATTTTCTCCAAATTCTTTAAAATCTTTTTCTTGGGCCACATTAACTTTAGGTGCAGCGTTTTGATTTTTCCATTTAAAGCTTGGTGCAACGTATTCATCTGACAGGGTAGAGAAGGCAAAAAAACTCATCAATAGGGTCAAAGTAAGGGCATGAGTAATTTTCATCTTTTTCCTCCTATACAGGGGCATGGTTCTACTTTTAATCGGTATTTGAAGACAAAGCTTTAGCAATAGACAAAGAGAGGGCATTAGTTGATCAAATTAAACAGGTAAAAAGAGCTAGTTTACGAGAAATCAATATTTTGGGAGACTATAACTGTCATTTTATCTCAATACTTTTAGGAGTAGCAGCTCATGCCACAAAGAAAAAATAAAGCGGTGCTTGGAATTTTAGTCGTCGTGTTTTTATCATTCGTTTTATTGATGATTTTTGCTTCTTATACAATGAAGAACCTTAGGTCAGATGATTCCTCTTTCAACGTGGGTTCATTTGGGAAAAAGGGAAGTATTGCTGTTGTTGAAGTTAATGGCGTAATTATGGACTCCAAAAACCTTATCGAGCTTGTTCACAAAGCTGAGAACGACAAAGGAACCAAAGCGATCATTATTAGGATCAATAGTCCCGGTGGTGCTGTCGGTCCGACTCAGGAAGTTTACGAAGAGATTCGAAGGATTGATTCTGCCTATGACAAAAGTGAAGGGAAAGAAGGTAAGCCCGTATACGCTAGCTTTGGCACAATTGCAGCTAGTGGAGGTTACTACTTAGGTGCTGCAACGAGGAAAATTTATTCCAACCCAGGAACTCTGACAGGTTCCATTGGTGTGATTATGCAGTTCATGGACCTCTCTCGTCTTTATGAATTTGCTATGGTTAATCAGCAAAATATTAAGTCTGGTCGCTACAAAGATGTTGGCCAGCCAAACCGTGCGATTACTCCCGAAGAGAAGGCCCTTTTAGAAGGAGTCATTTCTGGTGTTCATAAACAGTTTATGGACGATGTCTTACGAACAAGAAAAGGTAAGGTAAAAGGTGATCTAAATGAACTCGCTCAAGGACAAATCTTTAGTGGTGAACAGGCCTTTAACTTTGGTCTCGTTGATGAGCTAGGGAGTCTTTGGCAAGCAGGCCGTAGAATTCACGAGGAACTTAAGCTCGAAGGAGAGTTTGGTTTTAAGTTTATTGAGAAGAAAAAGAAAACAGGACTTTGGGCCCTCATGGATAATATTGATGAGGCAGTTACAAATTTAAGAATCTTAACAAGTAAAATGGGCTCTTCAATAGAAGCTCCTTCAATATTGTTTAAGTAATTAGAGAAGAGGAGAGAAGATCTTGGAAATTTATTTAAATTGGTTTCAGGATCATTTGCTGGCGACAGTTGCTGTCGGCCTAACTCTTATACTGATTTACCACTACCTCACAGAAAGAGATACGGGAGTAAAGCTCTCTAAAAGATATCGAAATTCTATTTTTGAGGCCCAATCTAAGGTCTTTCTAAATGCTACACAATATTTAATTTCAGGAAATAAAGACTTAGCGATTAAGGAATTTCTTAATGCTGTTGATATCAATAGAGAGACCATTGATACCTACTTTGCCCTCGGGGGACTTTTTCGCAGTAATGGCGAGATTGAAAAGGCCATTTCAATTCATCGCAGCCTTATTGCGAGAGAGAATATTAGTGAAGCTGATAGACTGCGCTCTCTCAAGGAACTGGCGATTGACTTTGACAAGGGTGGGTTTGTTGATAAAGCGATTGAAACATATAAAGATGTTCTGCGAATTAATCGCGATCAATATGAAGTCATACAGTCCCTATGTCGTATTTTTGAAGACGTAGAAGATTGGGATCAGGCTTATAACTACCGTATTATGCTTTCAAAAGTTGGTCATGAGAATCAGGCCGAGACGATTTCACATATCTTAGTTCAAAAGGCTAAGACGCTTTTTGAAAAAGGAGAGCTTGCTCGCTGTAATGAAGACCTCGAGGATGCTTTTCGATTTGCTCCTTCTGTATCGGCGAAGATTTTACGTCTACGGCTTTATTTAATGACAGGGAACATGGAGCAGGCAAAAGACCTTCTTATTGAGTTATTGAAAGAGCACCCAATGTATACCTCCTTTATTTTTGAATCACTCACTGAAGGTTTCACAGGTGAAGATGAAGTAAAAAAGAATTATCAGACTCGCTTTGATCTTCTTAAAGAGTTTTTCCTTGAAATGGAAGATATGGAGTTAGGTCAATCCCCAAGTGTGGTCTTAACAAAGGTGAGGCTTTTAAAACAGTCTGGAAAGAGTGAAGAAGCATACCACCTGATGCAGGGATTTATGTCTCAATCAAGTAATCCTTCCGAAGTCATTAAGGGTGAGTATATCAAGCTTTTGATTGATCTTGGTAAGCATGAAGAAGTCGTGGCTCAAGTTCACAGCCTTTTAGAGAACTTCCAGCAATCTCTTACCAAGCACTACTGTAATAATTGTGGATATAATTCGGATGAAATATTTTGGCGTTGTCCTCAATGCCATGAGTGGGAAACAATTCAATTTAGGTGGAAGGTCTAATGAAGATAATCCTTTTGTTTTCCCTCATTTTTAATTTACAGGCCTTTGCCTCTGAAAAATCTGTCAGAGTTTCGTACTATAAAAATCTCTTTGGCCATATTCATAAAAATGCCTCTCGCTATTCTCAGTCACTTTCAACAATTGGCTGTGGTCATCCAATAAAAATCTTGGGTAATAATGGAAAAGAGGTTATTTCTGGTGACTTCTTTAAGGTTAAGGTTGGTCCTTATACTGGGTTTATTGATAAAAAATATTTGAGTTCGAAAAAGCCAAATTGCTTTCAAGATCGTTATCCTCACTTCTTTGATAACGTTGGTTTATCTCTGACTGATATGTACTATTGGGGGAAACTTTATGACCAATATGCATATGGGAGGTCGACAGTACAATGAATATTTCTTTGATTCTCCTCCTATTTTCTCTGATCTTTACTGTGCCAAATGCTCAGGAAGTTGATGCTAAAGGAGCTGACGCTAAGGCTAAAGAGGATAAAGAGGATAAGGGCCTAGACCCGATGGTAGCTCCAATAGAGTTTGATAAAATCAAAGATGTAATTCAAAAAGATCGTCTTGGAAGTGAAGTCGTTAAGAAAAAGGCGGTCATTAAGAAAAAACTACGCAATAGAAATATAAGAAAAGTAGAGAAGTATAATATCCCTGATAGCGATGAGTTTTGGAGTTTTTTCTCGGAATACTGGCTTGTGAAAAATGCGACTGTTCTAAGATGGGACTTTAAAAAACCTGATTATGGTCTTGATGAATCCTTTAAAAAGTTTTTAGAAACTTTGGGCATTTTTGAGGTCCGTTATAAAATTCTTTTGGTTAACACCCCTGATATTACCCATTTTGCCCTGCCTAGTAATGAGAATGAATATATATTTCTCTTAAGTGTTCCCTTCATTAGAACTCTTGACCTAAGCAAATTAGAAATCTCTCTACTTCTTTTTGAAGACTATTTACGAGTTAAGAATGGTTACTTTAAAAAATATGCCTCAATTCCTGGATTAGAAAATTTTATAGGTGGAAACTTTTATCAAAAGGATTTCAATGTCAGCCTTCTAGAGAAGGTCGCTAGAAAATATGATGATATTATTTACGATAAAGGTTTTAACTTTAAGCAGCAATTCGATGTAACCTTGCGTATGAGTTCTATTTTGAAAGGTAATGCTAAGTGGTGGAATGGATATTATTTAATGTTGGGTAAAATTGATAACTTGGTAAAGACAAACGTACTTTACCAAAAGTATTTAAAAATTTATCCTAGTCCAGAACTACAGCTAAGTTGGCTTAGACCTAAAAAGAAGAAGGTTTTATAGTAGCTAATAAGTTTTCTCTATCATCGACTCTGACATCAACCTTTGCCAAGCATACCTATTATTTTTTAGGTTTTCATCTGGTCAATGCACTCGTCCATCTTCTTGTTCTTTCAATTGTCGCTTTCTTTCACTTTCTCTTGAACCATCGCATGGCAGATATTCAAGATTGGGTGTTCTTTCATGGCTGGGAAGTCGTTGCTTTAGGAAAGTTGATGAGCCTTTTTCTTGTTTCTCGCTTTGTAGGCATTCTCTCTATTGAGAGGAGGCCATTTCTTCAAATTTTTCAATTTAACAGAGGAATGATTAGAAAGGATGTTCTCGTTGCTTTGATTATTTTTCTGTTAGGAATAGTTATTGTTGGAGATCCCAAAATTATTCCAAATTTCGAGTTTAATTTTTATCAAGTCACTATTAGCTTTATTGGCCAATTAATATTTTATGGAAGTGATGCTCTTCTTATCCTTGCTCTTAATCAATATTTACCTCTGAAGAAGCGTTATTGGAATTATCAGATAGTTATTTTTAGTCTCATATCTTTTATCATCCAAAGAAATGTTTTCTTATTTGGTTTACGCTGGGAGGGAGATGTTATCTTCTCGCTAATCCTTGTCTTCTATCTTCTTCGGTTTCGTGATGAGAATGTTTGGCTCCATAGTTTATTGACTATTCTTTTGCTTTTTGCGCCCTTGGCCACCATTTTTGGATTAGATCCATTATGGGGAAGCCGATTTTCGCCATTCAGTTTTACAAATAGAGTCAGTGGTCTAGAAGTTGGCGTGTTTACTCTAATGACTCTCTTTTATTTAAAGAATAAAGAGAAAAAGGCTTTACCCATCTAATTTTCTCAAGAAAGAAGGGACTCCTCGAAATGATTGGGTCTCTTTGTTATACTAAGGTAAATTAACAATATGAATTTTGGTCATTATTGACGGAGTAGAATGATCTATGAATGCTGAACTAGACATCTTTAAAATTATTTTAGAATCGGGCTTAGTTGTAAAAGGAGTTTTACTTTTACTGATTCTTGCTTCGATTTTTTCTTGGGCCATAGTATGGATGAAAAAGAGCCTCATCGATCAGCTTGAAAAGGCAAACCTTCAATTTTTACAAATCTTTAGAGAAAGTCGAACTTTGAGAGACGCCTCTACTGCTTGTCAGAACTTACCTTTTTCTCCTTATAAAGCTGTCTTTGATGAAGGTTACCAAGAGTTTACTCGCTTTATTAAAGAGGCAGGAGAAGAGAAGTTAAAGGATCATTACCAGCACTTCGGTCTAGACTCTATTGAGCGGGCCATGAAGAGAGGCGCCAACGAGGCCAACTTAAGACTTGAAGAAAAACTTTCAACTCTTGCAAGTATTGGCTCGGTTTCTCCGTTTGTAGGACTCTTTGGAACAGTATGGGGAATCATTAATAGTTTTACCGGTATTGCAGGCGGAGGGGCCACACTAGATGCGGTTGCTCCAGGTATTGCTGAGGCCCTCGTGGCCACGGCGATAGGACTTGCTGCTGCTATTCCTGCTGTTTGGTTTTATAACGTTTTTAATCATCGTGTTGGTTCGGTTAACTCTAAGCTCGACTCCTTCGAGCAAGAGTTTCTAAATAGTATAGAAAGAACAATCCTGTAGGAGAGATATGGGAGCTAACTTAAATAAAGGTAAGAAAGGTGCCATTGCCGATATTAACGTAACACCACTTGTGGATGTTATGTTGGTACTGCTTGTTATCTTTATGATTACCGCACCGCTAATGTTAAATGGCATTAATTTAGAGTTGCCTAAAACAAAAGAAGTAAACCCAATGAACTTAACAACCAAACAGGTTGTTCTCTCTCTTACTCTTTCAGGAGAGTTATTCCTTGGTAAGGATAAAGTACTCGATAGTGAATTGATTGATCTTGTTAAGGAAAGATTTAAAGAGGCCGGCTCAGAAATCCTTTATCTTAGGGCCGACTATACTATTAAGTACGGGGCCGTCGCTAAGTTGGTCTCCTTCTTAAAGAGTGCTGGGGTAATTAACATCGCACTAGTGACAGAAATAGAAGATAAAAAGTGATTCAGATTTATCAAAAGCCATTTTCTTTTTATACAAAGCGTTCATTGACTGTTCATTGTATTCTTATTTTTATTGCGATTTTATTCTCATATTTCCAGTGGTCTCAGGGAGAAAACCAGCGCAAGCTGAATGTGAAGTTAGTGAATTCTTCTGTCAGAGTGGACGTCGTTTCAATGCCGAAGAGAACTTTTCAAGAGCTTAAAGCCTTACAGAGTGCTGGACTTGTCGGTAGTTCAGCCCAAGAGAGTCAAAAGGAAGAAGTAAAAGCAAAGGAGCCAGAGACAAATACTGGTAAAGAGTTCTTAAAAGAAAAAAAGAAAGTTTCTTTTAGTGATTTGATGAAGCAATACTCCAAAAAGCCTATTGAAAAATCTAAGAATAAAAAAAGTAAGAATAAAAATAACGATAAAGACAACCTGGATCGAAAAACACTTGCGAAACTCGACGGCCTAATCAAAAGAGGTAATAGAGTTAGCAAGGGCCAAGCTTTAGTTGGATCGGGAAGTGCTGAGTCTCTGACAATCCTTCAAGAGTATGCCTCTCAGTTACCCGTAATTGTGAAACCCTTCTGGAAGTTACCCAGCTATCTACTTGATAAAGGTCTTCAATGTAGAGTTAGAGTTTTCATTAATAGAAGGGGCGAGCTCATAAGAGCAGAAGTTTTTGAAAAGAGTGATGATCCTGAATACGATCAAAGGGCGATTAAAGCAATTCGTTCCGCTGCACCTTTTCCTCCTCCTTCGGGAGAGATTATTAATCGAACATTAAAAGGGGACATCCTTTTAGGATTTCCTCTTTAAGCTAAAGGAAAGATCATGCTTAAGTACATTAGTTTAATTTTACTTTTATCATTCTCCCTTAGAGCAGATGAAGGGTTGACGGTCGTTGCCATTGGCGAGGCAGAAGCTGAAAAAGATAAAATTATTTTTGTGGCGTCTCAGGTACCAAGCAATGCTACAGCAGCTGATAAAGCACTGTTTAATGAAATACAGGCACTTTTTCAAAATGACTTTTCCTTTTATCGACAAAAATTTGAAGTAGTTAACCCTGCTGGTTATGAAGCCTTAACTGCTAGCAAAAACTATAGTGGGCTAGCGGCCCGCGGTGTACGCTATTTCGTTTTAACCTCTTTTGAAAAGTCTTCTAATAGTACGATAAATTTAGATGCTCAGCTTTTTGATGTACGAGATAAGCAGCGTCTAGAACAAGTAAGAGTTTCTTTTAGTGCAAAAGATATTCGTCAAAGAGGACATGAAGCTGCTGATGTGATTTATCAAAAACTTAGTGGGCAAACTTCTATTTTTCGTTCTCGTATAATCTTTGTCTCTGATAAGAACTCTCGAGGTGGTGGGAATGATGTTAAGGAACTTTATGTAATGGATTTTGATGGACGCAATCGCCGTCAACTTACATTTCATAAAGGAACAGTTATATCACCGGCCTTTTCTTTCGACGGTAAGAAAGTCCTTTATAGCTTGATTACAAATAGTCGCTCCAAAAAAAGGAATGTGAACTTACGAATTTTAGATATTGAAACAGGTAAAAGTAGAACAATTTCCAAGAAGAAGGGAATTAATTCTGGTGCGGTCTTTATGCCAGATGGTGAGCATATTACTCTAACGATGAGCCATGAAGGTAATGCTGAACTTTATGCTTTAAATTTAAAATCCGGACGCACCCGTAGAATGACTAAGCACTTTGCTCCTGATGTTGATCCTAGTATTAACGTTAGTGGATCTAAAATGGCCTTCCTGAGTGGTCGCTCTGGCGCAGGGAAGCCTATGATCTATGTGGCAGATCCGCGCTCCCTTGAAAAGGATGTTAAGAGGATAAGCTATGTCGGTAAGTTCAATGCAACCCCGCGCTTTTCACCAGATGGCTCTCAAATTGCCTTTTCATCATGGGTTGATAACCGTTTTGATATCTTTCGCTTGGATGAAAATGGAGAGAATCTCCATCGGCTGACCAAAGATTTTGGCTCAAATGAGGACCCAACCTATTCAAATGATGGACAGTTTATTGCTTTTTCCAGTCAAAGAGTCCTGTCACGCTCTAAGGCCGTCCAAAATATCTACATTATGACCTCTGAGGGCGAGGTTTTAGGTGAAGTCACCAAGAATTTCGGAAACTGTTCAACTCCTAGGTGGTCTAAGTACTAGTAAATCCGTAAAATGCTCATTTTTTTAAACAACCGAGTATTTTAGTCTTGTAAAATATTCAGACACATTGTATCATTCTCCTAGCTACGCAACGCGTTAATGTTGAAAACGTAAATTTTATACTGTCTAGGAGATGAACAATGATGGACTCAGTGACCAAGAACTTAACGAAAATACAGGAGATTTCGTCAATTTTACTATCATCACTTGATGAATCTGTATTTTTTCCCACATTAGGGAAACTGCTACATGATCACGTCGGTGTTGATAAAACACTCGTGTATACAGTGCAGGAAAATGGGTCCGTAAGACTTGTTTCAAAGAATGGAAAACTCCTTAAAAAAGGTAAGACTTTAGAGAAGGGAATGGGAGCATCTGGTCACGTTATTAGAACGAAAAAGCCATACTTTTCAAATAACACTGATAGAGATCCTCTTTTCCAAGAGGCCCAAGAAGAAGGTGTTAGAGCTGAATTAGTAATTCCTATCAGCCATGAGGGAATTGTTATCGGGACGATTCATTTCCAGTGCATTGAATCTGAAAAAGAATTTACTCGTGATGATATTACGGCAGTTCTTGAGATCCTTAATGAGCTTCGCCACCCTCTTGCAAATATGAAAATGTACCTTGCAGCTAAGCACCTTAATGAGTCTCTATTAAGACAAATTGAAGTTAAAGAAAAAGAGATTCAAAAGAGAGACTCTGGAGTAAATCTAGGAGATTCTTTTAGAATCGAAGAAAAAGAAATTGTAGGTAAATCTGATGCAATGAAAACACTTATTCATTTAGCGGATAAAGTGGCTCAAGCGGATGTTAACGCCCTTTTAATCGGTGAAAGGGGTGTCGGTAAAGAAATGGTCGGAAGACGAATTCATTGTCGATCAAGTAGAGGAGAACATGCTTTCATTAGTATTGATTGTTCTGCGCTAGATGAGCTTGCACTTGAGAGAGAAATCTTCGGTGAAGAAGGTGGAAACTTTAAAGAAATGAAAGTTAAAAACGGTCTTCTTGAACTTGCTAATGGAGGAACGCTCTTCCTTAACAACATTGATCGTTTGACTCTGCATCTGCAGTCCAAACTCCATAACTTTCTTAATGAGAAAATGGCCTTCAGAGTTGGAGGGCACATGCCATACCGAGCAAGTGTTCGCTTGATCGTGGCAAGTACCAAAGACCTTAATGAGCTTGTTGTTGAAGGTGCATTTCGAGAAGATCTGCTCTTTGCTATCAATACAATGATCTTGAAGGTTCCATCACTTAAGGAACGCCAAGACGATATAGAAACACTTGCAACTCACTTTTTGAACCTTCATAAGAAACCAGAAGCACAAAAAACTTTGTCTCCAGGTGTCGTGAAGTTACTTAGAGAATATAATTGGCCAGGAAACGTAAGAGAACTTCAAAATGTTATCGAGCGTTCCTACATTCTTTCGGATGGAATGATTGTAGAAAGGGACCATCTGGCCGATTCTGTCACTGAGTGTCAAATTGAAGAAGAACTTCAGGAAGATAACATTATTAACTTCTCTGAGATGACTCTTGATGAACTTGAGAAACGCCATATCTGTATGACGCTTGAGCACCTAGGTGGTAACAAAACTAAAACTGCCAAGATGTTAGGGATAACAGTAAAGACTCTTTACAACAAACTTCACTCATACGGCATGATTGGAAATAAAGAGGCCTAAAGAGAGTTGGCACGTAGTCAAACTCTACGTGCCAATAGAATTTGTTATTTCCCACTTGAAAAAGTAGAATTTAGAATCCAATGGAGGAATATATGACGGCAGAAGTACAAGAACAAAACCCAGCGAGTGATGGCATAAGGAGCTTAAAGACATTTCGTAAGTCTAAAGACCTTGAAGACCTTTTCCGGTTCATCAATGAAAATGGTCTTCGTCGTGAAGCTCATCATGCCCTGGAGTTTATAACAGGTAGACTTTGTAAGCCTAAGAAAAGTAAAAGAGGTCGTAAGGCCAAAACTGCACAATAACAAAAATTAATGGAAGGAAGCCCAAGGTAGGGTTTCCTTTTTTTTAAGGCAATAGTTCAAGGAATGAGAATGGGCCTTTTTTCAGAATCAATATCTAAGAAACCTCATATTATATTTGATCCTCTTTATGGTTTTATTCGAATGACACCAGTAGAAAGGGAGATCATTCATTCGCCTTTTTACCAAAGGCTTCGTTGGATAAAGCAGCTGGGATATTCTTGTTACGTTTTCCCTGGAGCCGAGCACTCCCGCTTTGGGCATTCTGTTGGTGTGATGTGGAATTCTCACAAGATTATTCAGTCATGTGGTCGAGCAGTTGATGAAAAAGAATTGATGGATCCACTTCTTCACAATAAAGAAAAAGATTATCATCAGATGGTTCGTCTTGGTGCACTCATGCATGATCTCGGAACCTTCTGTTTTTCTCATACAACAGAAGCTGCTTATATTCGCTTTGGTGAAACCACAACTAAGGTCGGAGGGAAAGGGCTCAATGATGATCACGAAAACCTCGGTGCCTATATTATCAAAAATACCGATTACCCTGGTGGAATTACTTATATTCTAAAGAAGTATGGTTACGATCCACAAAGAATTTCCGACCTCGTTAAAGGCGTAGATCCTTCTGTGCTGGCCAATCAAATTCTACATTCAGAAGTTGATTGTGATCGAATGGATTACCTTTTAAGGGATGCCCATTATACAGGTCTAAAGTATGGCTCTTATGATAGAGATTACTTGCTCTATCACTTTGAACCTCGAAGAGTAGGGGATCACGATATACTTACGATTAAGCACAACGCTCTTCACTGTGTAGAAGACTTTCTTCAGTCGCGATTTGCTTGGTATAGCCAGGTTATCCGTTCTGCTAGAGGAGCCAAGTACGATGCGATTGCTGAAGGGCTTTGCTATTACTTTTTAGAAAAAGGTCTCATGTATCGTTATAGTGACCTTCTCGAAATGATTGAAAAGTCACCGATTCATTTCTATGGCTTTAATGATGGCTATTTTATGGGCCTGGTTCACAAGCATTATACGGAAGGGACTTTGGACAAAGAACCTGGCATTAAAAGTATGGCAGAAACTCTTCTCCTGGCTCAAGGGGCGCGCCATGTCCGCTGTGACGAATTAAAACAAAGACTTCTTAATCAAGATAACCCTGAAGAACTTGTTCGCTACCAAAAGCGGGCTCAAGGTAAGGCAGAGGAAATAAAGCATGTGCTGGAGAAAAAAGGCACAAAAGAGCATTGGTACATTGCTGATATTCCAGAGAAGCAAATCGTTTTTGTTAAGTCTTCTAAGAATATTGTGGCCTCAAATAAGAGTGGTAATGTTTTGCTCGAGCGAGACCCTGTTAAGATCAGTTACGAAAATGGAGATATTAAGCTACTTGCTGAAGTAGAGAACTCGGTTATTTCTAGACTACATAACACGACTAATTTTATCCCCAATATTTTTTGCTCCCAAGGAGCTTATGAGCTTCTTGCTAAAGAAGGTGTAATTGAAGACGTTAAACCCTCGGAAGAACGTATTTAAATAACCTCTGGGGTCACTCTGACTCTAGGGTTAATTATACTAAAAAATTCCTGTCTACTTTACTTAGGTAGAGTCTCAAGGTTACAATATTATTGGACTATCTCACGCAAATCAGGAAGATTTGTGAGAACTCAAGGATTGGATTTCATGTTCGACTTTCAGACGACAAACAGAGACAGACGCAAAAAAAAATCTTCAGATTCATTAGGTGATACATCTAGCCCTCTATCTCAATTAAAATCTTCTCGCATCGGTGGCAGACTTTTTAGCACGGAAAGCGTGTTCGTAAAGTATGGCAATGTAAATGCTCTTGCCGGAGTTGATTTTAAAATACATCAAGGTGAAATAATTTTTATCACAGGTGTTTCTGGTGCTGGTAAAACAACACTTTTAAAACTACTTGGTGGATTTGTTGAACCAGATCAGGGGAGAGTGATTCGTCCTAATCCGAAAAAGATTTTTACAGCTCCCATTTTTCAAGATTTAAAATTATACGGTGATCAAACTTGTGAGAAGAATTTAAACTTAGCTTATGATCCAGCCATTTATAAAAACCGCAGAGAGTTTGATCAAGACCTACTAGAACTTTCGAGAATATTAGGTGTCCAATCAAGGCTTTCTTTAAAAGTTAAAGATGCAAATGGTGGCCTTAAGCAAAAAATTGCTTTCATGAGAGCGATTCTCTCACGACCAGATGTTATTTTAGCTGATGAACCAACAGCAGCGCTTGACTTTGAAAATGCTAGAAAAATGTATGATATTTTAAATATCTATAACGTAAAGCAGGGGTTGACGGTTGTATGGGCCACTCATAATAAAGAACTCGTAAAAAAATTTACAGGCCGTATGGTTCATATGGATAAAGGAAGATTAATTTACTCGGGGCATGCATGTTTTATATAGGAACATTTTATCGCGTTCTTTTTAGTAAACCTCTACTGGCGAGCTTTTGGGTGCTCTCTTTGTCCGGATTAATTTTCACTTCTTTTTTTCAAAAAGATGTAACGAAGTTGATGGGTGTGAAAGTCGTTGAAAAAAGAAACCCTTACTTTTATGCAGTTATGCCCTCCGATATAAATACGAGTTACATCAAAAGAAAACTCGTGGATATTCCCGGTGTAGAAGCTGTCTCTTTGATGGCCAAAGAGCAAATCACTCAGCAAGTAAAAGCCGTTCTCGAAAGTACTGATTTGGATTGGGAAGGTGATTTAGTAGACCTAAACTTTGCAGGATTAAAAATTGATTTATCACCTGATTTGAAATCGAGAAGTCAGAACCTTATCAGAAGTTATTTGACTCGTCTGACAGGAGAGAAGGATGTCACTCTTGGTGCCATCAAAGAACCATTAACAAATACATTGGAATCTTCAAAGACTTATAGTTTATCTTCTTATTACCACTACTTTCCTGTTCTATTTCTTGGCCTTTATGTCATAACAATATTTATCATGAGAAATAGTCTTGGGAGCGAGTCTTTTATTATTGAAACCTATCAGCGAAAAACAAAGGTTTTTGAAAAAAGTCTATTTTATGGACAATTGCCAATATTGGCACTTTTGATAACTGCTTCTGTATTGCAAGGCAGTTGGGGCGTTATTTACTTTCTCACTTTTCTAGGAGGACTTAGCTTGGTATTTGTCAGGCTAAATAAAGTTAAACAGTGGAATTAAAAAAAGTAATTATATTCTTTCTTTTAGTAAGCTCTCTAAGCTTGCAGGCCGCAAAAAGTAGCCCGAATAAGGTACGTAAAAATCTTCGACAAGAAAAGGCCAAACTCTCAAGTATTTCTAAAAATATCGCGACAGTAGAATCTCAACTGGAGGGACTTAATAGAAAGGTCCTCAAACTGGGTTCCTCAAAAAGAACACTCGAAGAAAATATTTTTACATCTAAAAAAGATCTTTTAACTTCTATATCCAATTTAAATGGTGGGAAGAAAGAGATCAAAAACCTTTTAACATCGATAGCCGTCAATACTATTCAAGAGGAAGAAGGACCCGCTTTTCTTATTTCTAAAAAAATCTTAATATCGGCTTTGAAGAAGAAACTTAAAGCCTACAATGGTCAGATCTCTGCTACAAAAAAACAGCAAGTGCGTTTGGCTCAAATTGAGCAAGACTTTAAGCTCTATGAATCAAAAGAGAGAATGCTTCTTGATACCATTGCTGACCTTGAAGAAACGAAAAGGCAGGAAGCTCAAAAATATATTCAGTCTAAGAATGACTATCAAAAGACTCTTCGCGTATGGGAAAAGGTTAAGGTTGGTCGTACTAAGAATAAAAAAGGTAGTGACCTAAGAAAAAAACTAGGAATATTTCAACCTCCACTTGAAAGCCATACCTCTGTGGATTTCAAGAAGAAAGGGGTAACTTTTCTATTTCGTAAAAAACAGCCTGTGCGTTCACCAAGGGGCGGGAAGGTTATCCACAATGGAGAGCTTTCTACTTATGGAAAAGTGATTATGATTGATCATGGAAATGAAACAATATCCATTTGTTTGGGCGACTTTAATCCTCAAATCCAAAAAGGAGCAAGCGTCAAACAAGGCGATATCCTAGGTTATACAAAGTTAAAAAAGAAAGGGACTAGTAAGTTATACTTTGAAGTTAGGCAAAAGGATAAAGCTCAAGCAACGATTCATTTGCTTGATGAAAAGACCCTTGCCAGTGCAGGTAGTTTAAGAAGAAAATCGTAAGAATTATCATATAGGATCAGGTTATGAAGAAGATGATAGTGGTACTCCTAATGAGTGCTTTTTTATTACCCTCGTTGAGTGCAGCCGATAAAAAGGTAAGCGATAAATCCCGCTTTGAAAAATTAGAGCTTTTTAACAAGGTTCTTTATCTAATCGAAAGTCAATATTACCGCCCTGTGGATACAGAAAAACTTATCTCTGGTGCGATAAAGGGCATGATGAATACGTTAGATCCGCATTCAAACTTTCTTGATAAAAGGGTCTTCTCTAAAATGCAGGAAGACACTCAAGGCGAGTTTGGAGGTCTTGGTATAGAGGTCTCTCAAAAAGATGGGGTTATTGTTGTTATTACACCAATAGATGATACCCCCGCCTATAAGGCTGGAATTAAGTCCGGAGATAAGATTGTCGAGATTGACCATGAATCAATGTTGGGAATGACTCTGGAAGAAGCAGTCGATAAAATGAGAGGGAAACCTGGCTCAACAATTATTGTCGGCATCTCGAGAGAGGGAGTCGAAGGTATTAAACGTTTTACTCTTAAACGTAAGGCCATCAAGGTAAGTGCTGTAAAGTCTCAACTTCTTGATGGCGGCTTTGCTTATGTTCGTTTAACTCAGTTTCAAAAGGATTCTGGTAAAGGAATTAGTAAGGCGCTAAAGAAAATTCAAACAAAGTTGAAGACACCACTTCAAGGTATCGTGTTGGATCTAAGAAGTAACCCTGGGGGATTGTTGGATGAAGCGGTCAATGTTTCCTCTATATTTCTGAAAGATGGAAT
>Ga0129324_10001008_pt1 | contig 18967 bp, 15 predicted proteins | sample CPBDNA_7_FD_96879 | JGI IMG/M metagenome (GOLD analysis project Ga0129324, IMG submission 96879) | Freshwater to marine salinity gradient microbial communities from Chesapeake Bay, USA - CPBay_Spr_15_0.2_DNA | ecosystem: Environmental > Aquatic > Marine > Coastal | place: USA: Chesapeake Bay... | reverse complement strand
GAGGACTTCGAGAAAGAAGACAATACCACGGGGTCACGGGAGTTGGCGTGTACAGCGGGTGTGTGTGAAGTGGTAGACCTCAATGCAGCGTAAGGCAAAAGAGGTTTTGGTATGGAAGCGGGGGAATGACTGGATACAGTACAATCCGCCTCGCAACCATCCGGCGTATGAAGAGTGGCAGAAAGTGAAAGAAAAGGATGAGCAAAGAAATAAATCCTGAAACATACACGCGATCTCATGCCGTGTTTGAGGGCGGCGATTGGTGGTATTACAGTCCCAGTGGTTATCGTCAACGTGTGGAAACGCACGCCGCAAAAAACAAAAACAGAATGTATGTCAATGGAAAATACATACCGTCTTCTCATCCCCTGCACCGTCCCGGACGCTACAAGGCTCTTGACGATGCGTGGTCACATGAAAAGATTGAAAGCACTCTTGAGGGAGATGTGTACGCTATAGTTAATCCTGCGTGGGACGGGTGGGTAAAGATAGGCAAAGCTGTTAGTGCAGACGATAGACTAAATGGCTATCAGACTTCATCCCCTTACAGAGACTACACCGTGCTTGCCCGCATCAGTGTACCCAACAGACACGAAAAAGAACTTGTAATGCATCGCATTTTCGAGGATAATGCAGAGGCCCGTAAGGGTGAGTGGTTTAAAATATCGGAAGAAACTACTGTACTTTTATTTTTGACGGAGAACAAAGAGAATGACAAAGAATAAAGAACCTGTACTTAGCATCGATGACAAAGAGTATTCGATGGATGATCTGGATGAATCTCAGAAATATCTTGTACTGCAGATGCAAGAAGTCTCTGCTAGTATTCGAAGCTTAAACCTGAAGATTGCTCAGTATCAAGCTGCCCTAACTACGTTTAGAGGTATGCTCAATAAGTCTTTGGAAGAGTCGGATGATTGAAGTCAGTATAACGCCGGAACTGATAAGTCGCGCACGTAAAAAAACTGCCACTGTAGGCAATCTACAGGGCAGCATAACGGGTAGCTTGAGTCATGTGGTGGGAGCGATAGGTGAGATAATCGTGGCTGATGCCATCGGCGCAGACCAATCAAACACCTACGACTACGATTTGGTTAGGGACGGGGAGCGAATCGATGTCAAAACGAAACGCTGCAACACACGTCCCTTTCCACACTACGACTGTTCGGTGGCTGCACACGGGGCCAAACAAGATTGCGACAGTTACATATTTGTGCGAATCTTAACCGACTCGTCGAAGGCGTGGATATTAGGCTCTATTCCAAAACAAGAATTTTACACGAAGGCAACGAAGTACCAACGGGGCGACATGGACCCCGCAAACGGTTTTACATTCAAGGCCGATTGTTACAATCTACCTATTAGTGAGTTGTCTGATGTCAAACAAAGCGTCACTGTTTAAGTTCGAAGCGAACCTACTTCCCAATGGAAAGGTTGAGTTGCTCTGTGAAGCAGTGAAGCCTGAAGAGTTCGAGGGTGTGATGAACAAGGGGATGCCGGAGTACGACGGTTCGCACTCTATAGCATCCCTATTGCGTTACTTGAAGTCTTGGTCAGATGAGGCTATGGAAAAGTCAACCAGATATATCTAGCTTTTGCCCTTGCCATCTGCAGCGTAGAATGGAACCATATTTCCGGCATCGTTCTTTACCATCTTCAAACTGCCGCCCTTTGCCATCATAGGCATCTTCGGACCTTGCATCATATTGTTCTGCATCTGGTTCTGTTGACCCTGTGTAGATGTCATCATGCCACCCCCGTAAGCTTTCTTGCGGGGTTTTTTGGTTGCCATGCCGCCGTACATCATTGGCTTGCGCTTTGCAGCCCCGCCGTACATCATGCCTTTGCGTTGGCCGTTAGTGTAGGTTTTCATTGATTAGTCCTCTTCATCTTGCTGGAGTGTAGCTGTATAGCTGTCTAGTATTGATCTTCCCTTTTCACCCAAAGCACCTAGTTCAGTAATTACAAATTCTGTAACCATACTATCAAACGTCGCTAAGTCTGCTTTAGTCATATCTTTAGGATACTTCATCATTCTAAGTATTAAATCTGCAGCTTCTTCATTGCCCGCTGCTAACTTCATCATGTCCATACCAGCATGAGAGGCTAAAGAAACACCAAATTCCGCAGCAACGTACTGAGGGCTGACCATGCCACGAGCAAGGTTGAAGCTTCGGGATATAAGCTGGTTAGTTCCCATCTTATTTACTAGCCCCTTAATTGCTACAGCCGTATCCAGTTCTGCTCTTCGTAGGGCTACAGATTCACTTAAATACTGTGCAGTTTCTACCAAAGTATCGACATGATCTTCGTCTAAATAACCGCTAAGTATGCCCCGCACGTTATCCATGTCTAACGCTTCAACAAGTTTTTCTGGATTGTCCATAGCGTGCAGCACAGACTCTGTGCCATCAGCGTTTATATGTTTTCTTCCGGGTATTGGTCCTACCTCTGCGTATTCCATCATACCATTTACAAGCATGTATGTTATACCACGATCTAAAGCTTCTTCTGTGTTGTGAGTAATCCCGGATGCGTCTTCAAAAGTGTCACCCAGCTTAGTAGCCACTGTGCTTTTGAGTGCTTCCAGACTTTCAGCCTTTCCTCGTATTACATACTTTTGAAAGAACGTGCCGGGGTCATCTACCCCTGTAGCCTTTTGAAGCTGAATGATAGCTGCGTCTCGTTGTTTTCTAGCGTTGTTAACAGCACTCTCTACATCATCTAAACCGTCTTCAACTTTTTTAGAATACTTACGGGCACTTTCTCCCAACTCGTTATTGTTTTTAATCAGAGTTTCAATAGCCATTTCTTCTTGCATCATTTCGCCCAAATCAACTAGGCGTACTTTTTTAGCAGGTCCATCATCCATCTTTACCATAACTGTAAGCTGGTCTTGTACTTCAGCAAGACCCTCTAGCCTTGCAAAGTTGTATCCTCCTGCTTCAATGACAGTTTTTCCGGGACTCAAGCGGGTGTCTTTCATCATGTCCGCTACACGATAGCCCCACTTTGAGTATATCATTTCTGTCATGTGGGCACGTAGTAAATCAAAGTCTGCTCGTGCGTTAGGTTGCGTAAGATCAAACACGTCCCCCGCACCGTCACTAAATGATTCTACAAACTGCGATCTATTCAAGATAAATTTCTGCATGGCATCCCTATCTCCACGCAGGGCTGCTTCTATGTTTATGCCTAATTTATCAAACGCATCAAGAGGGGTCTCCCCCTTGTATGCAAACCTAAACAGACGATCACTTGCCATACCCTCTGGTATTACTTCCCCGACAGCAACGTCTTCAAAGAAAAATTCTTCGTTCGCAGCGTCTATATAAGTTTCTGTGTCTATCTCGTCCCCTTCTGCATCTGTTGCTTTTTTGCCTGATACCTTTACCGGACCCACTTGTGACTTGTGTAATTTTTGAAGGGGACCACCAACTCTAAGTTTGTCAAACCACTCTTCTTGGTATATTTCACGGGCATCCTTCCAGCGTTCAAAGAATTCAGGTGCCTCTTTGTCTACCAAGTCTTCTACGTTACCAGCGTATGCTTCGTACCGTGACGCTAAGTCATCGTCTCCTAAACGAATAGCGTAATCTCTAAACGAAGAATACACATCCATCACTTCTCCGGGAGTAGCTAAAAAGCTGGGCGGTTCTATGCCAAACTTTGCTTGGTTTGCTTCGTCCATGTAAAACAAAAGAATATCAAGAGACGTTGCGTTCTCTTTTATAAACATATCAGAATTTTTGTTTGTGTGCAGGGCGGATAAGTCATCGTAAGATGTACCCTCCATAGATTCTAGAGATCGTTTTGCCATTTTGTTAGCAACTTTATACATGCGCTTACCCAGTGTTCCAGAAAAGAAACGAGAGTTCTTTCCAAAAAACTCTTTTATATCCGAATCTGGTGCATACTTCATAAGTTCAGTGATCATACTGTTTACGGGTATGCTTTTGCCCATCTTGTCAGCTTCTATGTCTAGCTGAATAAAACCCCTTTTTGCCCGTTTTCTCATTCTGGCAAACTTGTTTTGGACTACAAGTTCTAAGTTTCTAGCAGTCTCTTTTATGTGCTTTCCACGATTGCCTCTAAATGAAGATACGTTTTCAGCACGAACGGCTAGAGATTGCATGTTTTGTTGGTACTGTCGTTCTAAGATTGCTAACTGATCAACATCGGACTTTAGAGAAATCTCAATCTCAATTTCCATGTCGTCAAGACCATCAAGTATGTTTGGAGGAATATCAGATGTAGGGTCTTCCAGTATAGCACGTTTGTAGTTTCTGATAGACGATGCCAACTGTGTACGATCATCCTGAAGTCTCTTTAACTCTGCTTCGTTGGCTAATTCTAGACTGTTTATATAGTTTTCAAGTTCTTTGGGGTTGTCTATGTCAGTTCTGTTTTGAGATTTTTCTCTCAACAGCTTTACTAAACGAGTCGTTGACCCTGCCCTTGTTACCCTGTGTCTTTGGGCATTCATTTGTTCTGCTAAATTACTGGCAGAGTTTATATCACGATAGTCTATAGAAACACCCTGTAGTCTTTCTACGGATTGCAACCATCCCATACTGCTAGTTGTAGCCACAGTCTCTTGGAGTATGCCTCGTATTTCGTTTTGTTCTTCCAGAGGAAAAGCATCTACGATGCTATTTAGCCTGTTTTGATGTTTTTCCATTGAATTGACAACTTGATCCAAGCCTTCATCGTCCAAAGCAAAAGCCACCCTTTGCATGGCATTTAACGCTACACGAGTCTCTTTAGGAAGTTCTCTTCCAGTTCGTCTTGTGTATATTTCTGCAAAGTTGTCCATTCTGCCGCTGGCAAAGAAGCCCTTAACAACGTCTTTACCTACTATTTTAAAAGGTATGTTAGCTATGTGATCAAGTCCTTTTAAGACGTTGTTGACCTGATCACCTGACTGTTGATTTACCCAGTAGGCTGTCTTACCTGCGGCTGTAACTGCAAACTTTCCAATAAACAAGTGAACTAGGGCACCCATACCCTCTTTCATCATAGTGTCTTCACCTAACCAGCCATTTAACATTTCACTCTGTCCAACATAGTACATAGTAGCAGCCAGCGGAATTGCATCTTTAAAAGACTCTTTTACATTGGGAAGAAACCGACCCGTCATGTATTTTCTGGCAGTCTCGTGGGTTAAGTCCTTTTTTTCAAGAAGCAGTGTTTTGTACTCTACAGAATCCTGACTTACACCCCTTTGGCGCAAAGCTTTAAGTTGTAGTGAAACTTGATTTCTACGCTTGCTTAAACGCTTTATATTGGCATCCGCACGTTCCAGACCCAGTGCATACAGGGCATTCTTCTCGTGAAACTTTTTAATTAGGTTCGCTTGCTTTAAAGCTATGCCAGCCTCAATAGGGGTCATGTCTTTATATATGTTGTATTCTTTTATTATTCGTAGCCCGTCTTCAGTGTTGGGGTCAGCCTCGTCTGCCTTTGCCTTCATTTTGTTTAACGTGCCAGTAACATTATCCAGCATGTTACGGCCTTGAATGGCTTTAGCTTTATTTACACCTAAAAGCATCGTACCAGCTTCAGCAAGAAGCATGGCGTACTGCTCTTTTCCACTAAGTTGATCTATAGAGTTATTCAAAAGACTATACGCCTGTTCTTCGTTTACAAACGTACGATCAATTTGTCTTTCTACTCCTGCAGCGTCCCTAACAGTTTGTTTTGTTAGTCTTTCAAACTCTGCATCATCTAGTGTACCAGAGTCTACTTGTCTTTTAAGTTCCGTTACAACCATTTCATTCATAACAACTGACAAGTCTTTTATACCAAACTTGTCTTGCAAAACTCGTTCTTTCCAAAATCGAGTTGCGTTGTTACGTAAGTCTTCAGTGTCAGCCCACTGTTCAAAGAACCCTTTATCTGGTGCAGATGGATTTAAAAAGTTTGTACCGGCAGCAAGTCCTGCTTGTATAGCATGAAGACCATAGTTCAAAACAAGATTGGGAAGCTGCGCTGTGCCTCTAATTACACCATCATTTATTTTTTCTGTTAGCGTATCCCAAAACTCACCTGTGGAAATATTGGTAACAAACACTCGTTCCAGCGTAGCCCTGTCTTCATCAGTGAGGTCTGCTGCACCGTCAAAAGTACCACGAACAACCATAGCAACGGATGACTTGGCATCTGATATGTTTTTCTGTATAGTCTGGAGTCTAGGATTAGTTTCTGCTTCTTCTGTGGGAGCAAACTGGTATTCTCCCGGCGCAGTCTCTAAACTAAATTCTACTGGTACCTTCTTGTCTTTCTCTTGAAGGGTGTTATAGGCTCTATAAGCGTTATTTAACTGGATTGCAAATCTGTCTTTAGCATCTTGTGGAACATTAGGTGCTGTTTGCGCTTTAATCATCGCCTGAAGCTGACCTTGTGATAGACTTAAAATACCGGGTATTTTTCCCTCAATAATTCTTTGTCTAAATTCGTCCTCAGATATAGGCTGCAACTGTTCTTGGATACTTTGCGCTGCCATGTCCCCAGTAGTTAAAAGTTTTTTATCCCCTGTGACGGGATCAATCTCATAGTCGTATGGTTCATCCGTCCCTGTAGGTTCATCTTTAGCTATGCCCCCTCCGGTAATAGCCTTTAATCCTTTGCCTACTACTTCGTCAATGTCAGGAATACGAAACCCGCCTGACTTTTCTTCTACAAATTGTCTTCGTCTTTCACTTTCAGTAGCATCGCCGGGATCGGGACGCAACGCTTCACTCACACCTCTGTATGCAGGTTGAATTATCTTTTCATCAATGGTGTCAAGAATTCCGTCAGCCATGCTAATTATATCCCCGATTGTGGTGCTTGCATTCTTCGCGTCATTTCGGTTGTCAGTGCGTCAATCATAGCTTGATCTGTCACAGCATTTGCGTCACCATCTATCCACACGGGATCAGCATCATTTCCGATATTAAGATAATCTTCGTACGAGAATGACGGACTCGCTTTAGGATTGGCTTCTTTTCCTTTTAATGCAGCCACTTTATTTTCCATGTAGTCAACAGAAATAGCTGCGTCAATTATCATGGCTTCTTCTGGCTTTAAAGCAGCGTTTCCTTTACCGTACGAAACGAACACCTTTAGTTTCTTTACGTCTCGTTCCATTTCATCGATAACTACCTGTATCTTTGCTAACGCTTGATCTTTTGTGGCGAACCCTGCACCCAGTCTGTCTAACTGTTGTTGAATGTCTTGGTTAGAAAGACGCCCTGACGGGTCAGCAGCACGGGCAAGCTGAAAAGCAAGGGATATACGCAGTGCCTCTAACTCTGCAAGGGCTTCTCCGCCATTTTTTCTTTTTTCTGCAATACCAGCTTCTAATCCTGATAGGTAGTCATCTGTCAAATCATCTGTAGATTCTCCGATAACTCCAACACCCAACAAATCCTTTTGGATAGCGGCACGTATACTCTGATCTCCTATAAAAGCAACGCCCAAAACCCTTTTAAATCTAGCATAAGTTTCCGGTTCATCTAAATTCTTTCTGGCATCTTTTAGCATGTTCAGGGAATTTAGTGCTGTCTCTTTGTTTAATAATTCATTTGAAAGGAAGTCCATTGTAAATTTATCACCAGATTCAACCAGCTTAGTACCATACCTTTTTGACAAAACGTACTGCTGTCTAGTTTCTCCCATATCTTGTCCTGTGCGAAATCTAGGAGTAACAGTTTTGCTTCTATGGTACTTCATGTAAGGCGCAAGAGCCATAACTTTTTGATGAAAGGTACGTGCATCTGCAGCGTTCAAAGTGTTTAAGAATTCTGTTATTTCTTCGTTGTCTACTTTGTACAAAGAAATCTCAGGGTCGTAACCCCTCACGTTGTTTACATTACTAATTTGTAAAGACGCTCCCAGCGCACTTTCTTTTTGCGCGGGAGAAACTCCCGGAACAGGGTAAAATTGTTTGTCGGGATCAATTTGTCTTCCATTTCCGTCCACGCCAATCCAGAAGTTGTACAGGGTTGATCTACGTGCTTCTGGAGACATGTTCTTGTCTATGCCCAAAACGTATGACATAGTATCAAAAGCATCTACAAGGTTACTAGATATATCAATCGTGCCCACCTCAAGTGAACCATCTTCAGCAACAACAACTTTAGTGGCTACAGGTGTTTTACCCTCTGGAGGTGTATCTGATGTCTTGCCGTCTACTAGTTGTTTGCCGTCTGCCGCACTGCCACCATGCAGGTTGTAGTGTAAACCTAATCCGGGGAACATAGGGGTAGGCTCCCACCCCATAATTGCGGGTTCAAGAAACTGCCCTTGATTTTGGCTTTCATTCCAAGACTGTAATTCGTTATTATATATTCTAGCTTGGCTTGCAACAAGAAGGTTGTTAGCTTGATCCCACAGTGTTCTATCTTCTCTTAATTTAGCCATTTGGGAGGGGTTTTGAAGCATAGATGCGTATTCAGTAAGGTATGCGTAGGCGTCATTTAAGTCTCCTTCTCCCTTTGCCCTGTTAAAATTAAGACTGTGGATATCCCCCTTTAGAGTAAGTGTTCCATCTGTATCTGAAGCATTTGAAAGAGTAGAAAGAACACCAGTGAAGTCAGTATTGATACGTTCTCCCGCTTGACCAAAAATGTTGATACGCTCACGAGAATCTATCTTACCCTGTGCAGACTTTATCATGTCGCCAATCTTTTGAGCGTTTTCTTGATTAAAATTTTTGCCACTAACTGCTGCGTCAACAAGTATCTGATTGTATGCGTCAAGCTTTTCCTGTTCGCCCACGCGTAGGGCTTTTTCTTCTTGTATGTTTCGTGTAAAACCCTGTACTAAGCCAGTGGCAAGTGCTATACCAATACCCATCGTTTACTCCTCTATCTGGCCTTGCATGTTCATAAAGTTTTCTTCTGTCGGGGGTGTTGGGGCGTTGCCCTGTCGGATACCCTTGTTCAGTGTTTCTGCTACGTATGTAAACATGGCAGGATTGTTTTGAGCCATCATGTTAAAGAACGTCTGATCATCCATCTCGTCTTCGGTCAGTGCGTCTTCATTTTCAAACATACGATATGGCACACCGTTTTCTTCCGCCATGTTAGCTATGTACATGGCAAGTGGTCCCTTGATAAGCAAGCCCACGTCTGGCATAAACTGCCCCTCTTGAAAGGCTTGGAAGATGTAGCCCTCCACGAGAGCCTCAACAGATGCGCCAACCATCAACAGCTTCAACATTTCGTCACGGGTCTGTTTGATTTCAAGGGAGTCGATTGCAGAACGTAGCGCAACTTCAGGATTAACCTCACGAGGGGGTTGACCCCACGGCCAGCGTTCGTTGTCGCTTGTCAAGCCGTATCCCGGAGGGGCGGCTGAAAACGGGTCTTTTGCTTCAATGCTTCCCGGTGCGGGCATCATCTCTTCGGCCATGCTGTTACACCTCTGTCATTCTTGTTTTAGGTTGTCCGCCCTTTGCCGTAAAGGTTACGTTGGCGTACTTTGAAAACATGTCTATTACCTGTTGGTTGCGGGCGTTTTGTACAAGGTTCATCATTGCGCTGTCTAAGCGAGGATCACTCTGCATAAGTTGTTGTATTGGCTGCAGTTGTGGAGTGTTTGCCGTAGCTGCACGTGATCCAGCCGCTAGGTCTGATGCTGTTCTAGACTGTAGAGGTACCGATGATCTGGCAAATTTTTGATTTTCTTTTTTTCCAGAATCCAAAAAGGACTGTGCAAGGGCAGATGTAGTTGCTACTCCTGTGCTTCCACCGGACATATACTGTATGCCCGCCATAGCTGCGATTGGAAGTAAAGATGAGAGTAATTTCATTTGTTTTTCCTAGTTTGAGCCTTATCCGCTGCCAGCCATCCACGCTGCTACCCAGTTGCCGATACCCAGCGCAAGGTCATTCTTTTGCTGGTCGTTGTACAATTCTTTGGTGTTGGCAAACTCCATAGCCATGATACCGACTTCGTGCTGTCGCTGCATGTACGATTCCGTTTTTTGAAAATTCCACGCTGCATTGTCACGATATCTTTGCCACAGATTGTTTAGTGCGTTTTGGCTGGCGTTAAATTGATTTGCTACGTTAATGCGATTTGTTTCGTTTTGGATTGCTGTGGCTGCAGTGTTGACCTGTCGTCTCCACTGTACGTTTGATTGATCCACAGCAAACTGCATGTTGGCATTGAACTTTTCGCGGTTGTCGCGCATAGCTGCGTTGAACTGTTGTTGTGCATTGACTTCACCTGCGTTAAACTGTGCAGTTGCAGCCACACGGTTTTTGTTAGCAGTCTCAACCTGTGATCCCAGATTCGCAAAGAACTCTTCTACTTGTAACTCATTTTTAGCGTTGAACTGCTTGCGGGCATTGTCCTCTGCAGCATCCTTGAACATCGCCTGTGTTAATGCATTGTATGACAGGGTAGCCCCCTGTTGACGTGCGTCGAGGTTCTTTGTCTCTGTAGAGAGAAGCATCTGTGCGTTTGTTACGGCACCCTGCAGACGTGCAGACAGGTTTGCTTTGTCCATGCCCGCAACTACAGCGGCGTTAGCTAGGGCTGTCTGTTGTTGATTGTTAAGATTCTGCAATTGTATTGTAGCGTACTTGTTGGCATCTTGTGACGCAATAACAATACCAGACTCCATGACAGCCTGTGTCATTGCGGCTGCAGCCATTGACGACGCACCCAATCCCCGTGCTTGCATCACACCGGCTACCTTGCGAACTGCAGGTGCAGCCCACGCTGGCATGGGTTTACCCTCTTCGATGCTGCCCAACAATTCGCCCAGTTGGTATTGAACTGTGGCCCGTTGGTCTAGTTCTTGTGTAGCGGCTGTCGCTTGTGATCCGGCGGAAACTGTGCCTTCAACTTGGGAGATGTCCACTTGTGGGCGACGGGCATCCTGTATTTGTGCCGCTGTCATGTCGGTGACACCGGGGGTTATTTGTGTTGTAGCAGCAACTTGGCCCAGTGTGGGGTCAGTCGGCTTGGTAGGAATTGCTGCAGATAATCCAGTAATGTCTGCAGTAGATGTACCAGCCAGAGGAGTTGCAGATGTAAGTGTGGTGTCTGCGCTGGTGGTTAGCAACTCGTCTTGCTTTACAGTGGGAGTAACTGCTGTAAGCTGGGGAACACCCGTAGTTTTCCCCGCTGCCATCTCTCCTACTTGATCAGTCAGGTCTTTATCAGTAGATATTTTATTTGCTTCTGCCATATTATCTGCTTTCCCACGTGCAAGTGCTGCCTGAATAGCTGCTGCTTCTGCTGGTGATTTTACGTCACGTTGTTGTTGCCGCATTTGGGCTTGCTCATACGTCATGCCGCTGTAGTCTGGAGGTGGTGCCATTTCACCTGTTAGCAAGTTAACAGAAGGACCGGGGCCACCCATATTTCCACCTACCTGCAAACCACCACGTGGGTCATTCATAACAGGTGTAGCACCTCCCGGTTGTCCACCAGTAAGTGCTAAAGGTACAGGCGCACGATTATTTCCGGGGCCAGTAGCAGGTCCGTTAGTAGCTTGTGATGCAATCGTGCCACCAGTCTGTAGATTAAAACCACCGCCTGTAACTGCAAAACCGGGTGAATATCTACGAGTGTTAATCGCCATGTTAGTTCATTCCCATAAATACACTGACTACCATAGCCACTACCATAATCGTACTGCCCATTATCATTGCTTCTAAACGCCACATGCGCTTGTCCAAGCCATCCAACTTACCATTCACCAACTCACGAAACATAGCGCACTCTTTTTCATGTGCGTCCAGTTCCATCTGCACCTTCAATGCAGGTTCCACTGTTTGTTGCTGATCAATTTTCATTACGTCTCCAACGTCGCAATACGAGTTACTACCAGCTTGATGGTACTTTGCCTACAATAGTCAGCAGTCAGCTTATTTTTACGGCAACGGTGTGTTGACTACTGCCTAATTTCCACACTTTGCCAATTGCTACAGAGTATTGTTCAAAAGTTGGTGAGGTTACTGCTACTGCTTCAATGCCGCCATCTGACTTTGCTTGTGCTATAACAAAGTCACCAACTTTAGTTGTGCCACTAATCGTACAAGGAACCTGACCGCTAAACGCTATGCGGTCTACTTTCTGCCGCGCAGCCTCTAGCGCATCGCCTTCCAATGTTGTCTGATTACCATCAGCGTCAGTTGAAGCAATACTCCATACATCACCTCCAACATATGACGGGTCTGTTGATTTAATTACAAAGCTGTGTGCGTTAGCAAATACGTCAGTTAGATTGCCATCTGCGTCAACCCCGCACACTGCACCTTTTGCAATAGTGCCGCAACCATCAGCTTTAGTCATGTATTCAGCGTAGTCAGCACCGCTAGCATTTACTGTGCCACCAGCATTGATTGCTCTGTCTGTAGTATTCATGCCTCGCACTTTGAGAGTGGCATTTGCTGCGTTTGGTGCTTTGCCACCTTCGTTTGCGTTGAAAACGCCAAAGTATTCGGTGGGAGATGTATCAGCAATTCTAATAGCTTGCAGCGCAGTTGTGTTTCCACACTGAAGGTCTAAAATTCCAGTTGCAGGGACACGCCCAATGCCCACGTTTCCTGACGCATCAATATGCATACGGTTTGCGTTACTTGTACCAAAACGCAACGACCCGCTTTCACAATTTGCGATAACTGCTTCAGTGCCTTGCAAACTAATACCAAGACCTCTGTTTGCCCCAGTTGCAGGGTCTGTTAATTTAAGAGTTGCGCCATCGCCATTGTTAACTTGCAACAAAGTTCCGCCACTGTTGACTGTTAGACCAGCAAGGCCACTGTCTAGGGTTGGTGACGCAGTGCCGATTCCAACATTTCCACTTGAACCTTCTACAAAAAAGGCGTTTGCATCGTCATCAGACTCAACACGAAAGTCTATGTCTGCGCTGCCATCATTAAATGATAATGTGCTGGCGTCATAATTTATTATGCTGGTTAAAGCCCCAGCTTTCATAGAGAAAATATCAAATGCCGCATCTTCAGTGCCATTTGACGCATCAATAATAAAGTTTCGCCACCGTGTTCCAACCGTGTTTTCATCAGCATCGTTGTTAAAGTTGAATGTCAACTCACCAATCGCATCGTTGTCGGCAGGGCTGCCTGATGCTCTGGTCATCACAAGATTTGGCCCAGTGTTAGCATCCGCATCCGTTGATGTAAGTGTTAGATTGTTAGAGTTGTCAGAGGTGGTGATATCCATATTACCAGCAACGCTAACAAATCCATCATCTCTTACAGCAAATTTTGATGCGAGGCTGGAGTTGTAGAGGACAAGTATAGAACTACTTGAGCCATCCGTTGCACCAGCTACAGTCAACGCCCGTCCAGAGTTGATTGCGTCAACCCCAATAGAAGCATGGCCTGTGATAGCTGTGTCGCCTGTGATGTCCACGCCGTCAGCGGTAGTGGCGAGTTTGGCTGCATTATCGTGATACAGAGTGACTGCGCCATCAACAGCCGCAGTTATCATGTTCTCACCAACCGCAGGGTTTGTCAGTGAAAAGTCCTCACAGGCTAAAATAAGGTTTCCTGTACCACTATCTGCAATTAGGGAGTAGGAACCATTATGGCTGATTTGCAAATCAGACCCAGCACCGAAGATGGCCTTGTCGTTGTCTCCAAAGTTGATGTCAGCAGAAGTAGTCATACCATCTGTAGTAATTACGCCAGTGACATCAATGCCTGTGTTGGTGGTGGCGAGTTTTTGTGCGTTGTCATAGTTAATTGTAACTGCGCCGTTATCATTAAAAACTGCGGCTTGCTCACCTGTCATGTTGCCAATAATGACTTGACTTGAGCCTCTTAAAAATACATTCCCTGTGCCAGCGTCATCAATAAAACTGTTGCTGCCATCGTGATAAATCTGCAAGTCAGACCCTGCACCCATCAAAATTTTAGCCGAATCTGGGAACAGAATATCATCCGTACCAGTCGGCACGGTGAACACCGTAGCATCCGCATCGTTCTTGAGAGTTATGTCTGATGTAGAGCCTTGTCCTGTCAGGATAAGCCCTTCTGCGCTAGTGTAACCAATCGCAGCAGTATCACCAGCAGCAGTATCGCCATTAACTTTTACGGTTGCACCTGCTGTTAAATCACCAGCTACCGTTACATTTATAGTGCCTGTTGGTATTTCCAATACGTCAGCATCTGCATCGTTCTTTATCGTAACATCATTTGTTGAGCCTTGCCCTGTCAAGATAAGACCCTCTGCCGCTGTGTAACCGATAGCAGCGTTGTCCCCTGCGGCTGTGTCTGTTGTGGCCTCTAGGGTGCCGCCAGTAATAACGCCTGTCGTGGTAAAATTACGGATGCCTGTATAATCTTTATTGGAGTCAAGTATGACCGCCTTAGACGCAACGGCAGTACCAACCGCTGTTGAACCCAAATCAAGTGCGTTGATTTCGCCTACGACTACTGTAGCACCGTCAAGGATGTTTAGTTCTTCAGGAGTGGACGTAACTGCTGTGTTACTTGCTGCAGCCAGCAACGGAACCGTTCCCGACTGATTGGGCAAGTTAATTGTGCGGTCTGCTGTTGGGTCTACAATAGTAAGTGTGGTTTCGTGAGCGTCAGCAGTAGCACCCTCAAAGATGATAGCATTTTCTGCGTTCATCGTAACTGTGTCTACGGTAGTCGTTGTACCTGCTACAGTAAGTTTAGGTACTAACAGTTCGCCTGTGCTTGGATTATATCGCAAAGCACCAGTGTCATCTAGCAGTGCATTTGATTCGTCATGGAACACGACAGGGAAGTTGGTGTTAGCTGTGCTGTCAGTAACGGTAGTTGTTGCTGCCAAAGTTGCATTAGCAACTGTTACTCCTGCAATAACAGTATTCAGTGCTGTACCATTAACCGTAATCGCATCTGCCTCTAGGGTTCCATCAATGTCAGCATCACCTGATACGTCAAGCGAACCTGCGTCCAACTCCCCTGTTAAGGTAATGTTACGGAAGCTGGCTACATCTTTGTTGGCATCTGCTGTAACTACTTTACTAGCTACAACTGTGCCTACAGCAGCACCTGTGTCACTGTAGTTAAGTTCTGCTGCAGTTGACGTAACATTTGTACCACCTATGTCCAGTGTAGTCATAGATACTTCACCAGCGACTGTAAGTAAACCACTAGCAACAGTCATCAAATCTGTGTCATCTGTGTGACCAATAGTTGTGCCATTAATAAGCACGTCATCAATATCCAACGAACCACCAGAGATAAGCCCTGTAGTTGTAATCGTTGATGAGCCTGTATCAATCGTGCCAAAGCCAGATGTAATAGAGCCAGAGTTAAGTGCGCCAACCGTAGTGGCAGCAGTCGTAACTAGGTTAGGCATTGCTGTAATTTCGTCATCAAAATAGGCAGCAAGGTCAGTGACCGCCACCTGTTTCATGGTTCCAGCATCGTTGAATACAACACGGTCAGCATCTGCCACAGTCGTAGCGGATGCGGATGTGTCACCATCCATAATGTTTATTTCGGTTGTGGTGACTGTTGCACCATCCAGTATTTCAAGTTCTGCCTCAGAGATACCCGCACCACCGATTGTCAGTGTGCCTGATATGTCTACGTTGCCGTTGATGTCTACGGTAGTGGCAGCAATCTGGATTTCCGTGTCAGCTATGAGGTCAAGCTGCCCATCTGCGCTTGAGTGAATGTAGATAGCCGTGTCCCGGAACTGCAGCTTCTCTGTGCTGGCTACAAGGATGTCATCAGAAAACTCAAAGTAATCTTCGTCTTCCATCCATTTGAGTACACCGTCGTTTGACTCCCCGTCAAATGTAACTGTAATGTCTGTGCCAGCCGTAGCTGCACCAAACGTGAGTGTGTTGCCAAGCAGCTTGGTAATAGGGCCACCCTCTGCGGTAGTCCCGTCGTGTGTGTGTCCTGTGCTGGCAGCAAAAGCGGCTAATAACTGATTAAACTCGTCATTAGTATGTGCTGCAGTAATGGTATCGCCATCAGTGTAGGACGATTGGCGTGTGTAAGTAGCACCCATCTAACGTCTTGCTCCTGTTTGAAATTCTAGTTGGAACCCTTTTAAAGAGTATGGGGCGGTAGTTCCCCCGTCGTTTACCCGCAAAGCTACAGCAAATCCTGAACCCTCTACAGATTGTCTAAATAACGGCGTTGACACAGCACCGTAAGTAGGAGTGCCGTACGCAGACGTACCGTAGATAGCTACCACATCTTCTGAATCTAAGGGGTAAGCGTCTGGTCTAGGAGCGTCTGCAGATTCGTAGTCGTAACGAAGAAACAGGTCTGCATCTATTGCAGAGTCGGGCTTGTAGTTTACAATAACCCGTTGCATGTGCTTTCGTATGCCCGCATCGCCAAACGTTAAGTCAGGCCCGCGATACTTTCCTAAAACAGCAACACCATCAAAATCGTTGCCGGACTCTTGGCGGTAGATATATCCCGACTGGTCTGCACCGTGCAAAACAATTACGTTTCCATCGTCCACAAAAGTGTCAGTACAGGCGGGCTTGATGCCGCGCATTTCTGCAAACTCAAACTTTTGACCCTTCATTACACAGATGACGCCTTTGGTAATTGTCTCGTTTGTGTTTGCCTTACTAAAAAATATACGATACTGCGTTTTATCTGGTATTACCAAGCTTTCAAAGCTTGCAGAGTCTGCAATGTTTTGATTAAAAAGAGACTGCACATTAGCACTTATAGTACCCAACTCCACGTCACCAATCCGTGCTGTACCTGCGACTGTACGCAACCCGTCAGGGCCAAGAAAAATGAGGTCACCAGCAAATTCTTGAATTGTAAAGTTATTCAAACATCCGATGTTACGAGTAACAGGGACAACAGCAAAATCACTTAGGCTGCTGCCGCCCAATTTAAATATTCTATTTTCGCAAAAGATAAACAAGTTATCACGAAAGACCTTTAGCCCCGTGATGTTGTCATCGACTTTGATGCTACCTGCACCACTACCGCTAGAAAATGCGTCTTCGTCAAACGGCTGACTAAACACCACTTCTTGTGGAGATGTAGAATTGCCAGCGTAGAACATGTGATTTTTAAATGCTGCTACAAACTTAGAACCTGCTACACTGCTTTCGCTTACGTCTGTGGCAGAAAACGAACTGTTAAATACTGTGGGGGCATTGGTTTGGTCAGCTACAATTAGTTTCTCGTTGCCATCAAAGTTAAATCGCTCGAAGGTGTACTTCTTTGCATTTGTGCGTCCGCTGTCTATGCTTGTCCAGCTAGACCCGCCCGGAGTTGCTTGAAAGATACTTGTTCCTCGTGCGGCAACAACCTTGTCTGCAAACGATGCAACCATCAAGATAGGCTCTGAGGTGCTGGCCGTGTGCGTTACAACAGCAGTTACGTACTTAGCAAAGCCTTGAATACGCTTATAGCCGCCCTCTACATCCGGCTCAAAGTTCTCTAACTCTAAGGCTTCTCCCGGCTGCATCATAAATGTAGAACGGTTCTTTACAAGACCGCCCTCACAGTTGAACGCTACAGGTTGTGCTTGGGACAAGTCAGCCAATTAGACAGCCCTCATGTAATTCTTACGATTAAGTAATTCGATACGCATACGTTTGATTCCGTCTTCGTATTCTTTTAGGGAAAATTGTGCGGACTGCACGTCAGAGCGAAATATGTGAGTGTAGTATTTTGCCCGTGCGTTTACTACAGGCTCAAACCTTGTTGGGATAATAGACGTATCAGTTGCTCCAGACAAATCTGTGTGAGATACATAGAAATCAAATTCTAGAGTTCGATTACTTGTGTCCGGAATGGGCGTAAGACCAATCTCATCGTTGTATGTGGTATACACATATTCTGGATCAGCAAACTTATCTGTGTCCGGACGAGTATCACGCTCACGAAACGCATCGTTGTATTCTTCGTAGGAAAGGTACTTGAGAGGAATAGGCAGGACATCTTCACTAAGTTCTACCAGCTTAACAAACGCTGCACTGCCCGCTGCTTCTGTAAAACTTACGTAGTGCGTCGTAGCCGTAGCAGTAAACGTAGTTTCGGTAAGAGCCACCTCGTTGCCACTGGCAATAGTAAGCGTAGCAGATTTAGTTTGTGATCCACCTGAACTCGTTCCTATCTCAAGAGTGAGTGTAGCACCACTTGTCTGCGTAAGAACTACATACGAGCGACCTACAATTAGGTCAGTAATTTCTTGGGACGCTTCTGCATTAGTAAGTAGAAGAGTATTGCCAAACTTAGAACTGGCGGCAGGAGAGCCAGACACAGCAGTCCAATTAGTAATGCTTGCGACCCCTGCAATTTCAAAGTCTCCGTTGGTTATATAGTTCTTTGGGCGAAGAAACATCGTATCGTAGTCAACATACTTTAGCGTAGATGCTATGCTTACATGGCTGTAGAGAGACTTACCTGCAATTACATCTACGGAACCCGCCTCACGAGTAAAAGGCCAGTTTAGTTCGGAGTTGATAACATCAGTAATCGAACGATTTATGTAATCTTTTACTACAGTCTGCACCCCGCGAGACGCACCAAAGTTAGAACTGGTTAGTTCAACTTCGTTAAAGTCCCGAAGTACGTTGTTAACTAAAGTAAGATACGTGCTTGCCATTATCTAGTATCCGTTAACTTTCGCTATCCAAGACGTTAAGCGCATCCAACTTGCTGTTAGCACTTTCCCACATCTGGACTGCTTTATCCATTTCTTCCAAAAGATTCGGATGCTCACCCACAGCAACAGGATTTGTCGTGTAGTTTTTGTATATAAATATTGCATCTTTTTTTTGCGCCTCGTATTTGTAACGCAGTGCGTCAAAAGCCAGTTGTTTCATACGACTCTCCTTGTCAAGTATTATACACACATATTGCGTGTTTGGCAAGTTTTATTTTCTTGACTTTCTAATTTGATCAAAAGTTTCTCGAATACTTGCAGGTTTTTCTTGTTTGGGATCGTACTTACATTGTATTTTGTTCGGCACGTACTGTCCGTAATCTATCCATACTTGGTCTACAGT
>Ga0129324_10001007_pt1 | contig 18979 bp, 16 predicted proteins | sample CPBDNA_7_FD_96879 | JGI IMG/M metagenome (GOLD analysis project Ga0129324, IMG submission 96879) | Freshwater to marine salinity gradient microbial communities from Chesapeake Bay, USA - CPBay_Spr_15_0.2_DNA | ecosystem: Environmental > Aquatic > Marine > Coastal | place: USA: Chesapeake Bay... | reverse complement strand
TATACCCTTTTCCTAAAAGATGCCAATAGCTGTCTGACGGATACCACTTTCAATATCCCCGAACCACTCTTTTTCAATATAGATTTAGGTCAGGAAGTTATCAAAGCAAATTACAATCAGAAAATATCTCTTATTCCCTTACTTTTCAATGGTCAGGCACCTATTAAATACCAATGGTCATTGCCCGATAGCACTGCTTTATCCTGTTTACGTTGTAAAGATGCCGTATTTACTGCCAATAGAACCATGGAAATAAATCTGTCGGCAACAGATAGAAATGGATGCATTGCTAAGGACGGAGTAAAAATACTGGTGAGTCAACAAAGAAATATTGCTATACCAACGGCATTTAGTCCCAATAATGACGCTCAAAATGATATATTAATTATCCATGGGCCTGAAAATATAAAAATACTTCAGTTTAAAATCTACGACCAGCTCGGTAATTTGGTTTACCAGGATGCAGATTTTTTAACCAATGAAATAAGCCGCGGTTGGAATGGTACTTTTAGGCAAATGGAAGTGCCCGTTGGAAATTATGAATGGTTTTGTACCGTCGAATATCCCGATGGCTACAAGGATTATTTGCGTGGACAAACCCAATTGATTCGTTAATTTTACAAAATGATTATTGAAAGAACCAGGTTTGTTTTGTTCATTTTTATCTCTTCGCTCATTTCAGTGAATGGACAAGACCCAGTTTTTTCACAAATTACCTCACAACCCCTTTTAGCTAATCCAGCCTTTGCAGGGCTTTATTCAGGAGAAATCAGAGCAAGCCTTCAGTTCAAAACCCAAAGTGATTTGCCTAGTTTGTCCTACAAAAATCAATTATCGGCTTTTGGTATTGATACCAGATACAAAGCAGGAAGGCAGGATTTCTGGACTTTACAAGGCTTAATTTCTTCAATCAAAATAGGAGATCCTTCTTTTGTACATCAAAAAGTAAGTCTTGGCGGTGGATATTTAAAACTACTCAAAGCAGGCCGCTATGGTAAAGGAACGCAGTATCTAAGCCTGGCATTCCAGGTTGGGCTGGAGCAAACTTCATTAGCCAGTAATACCTGGTTTTCTAATCAATATGACCCCAATATTGGCGGTGTGAACACAGCCTTGCCAAGTGGAGAACCTAATGTCATTAGCTATTCCTCGTCTTATGTGCCCGACGTAAATGCTGGCGTTCTTTGGTCCAACAGTTGGAGTAAAAATACGGGTATTTATGCGGGCGTCAGCCTATTTCATATTAATGAGCCAAAAATGGGATTTCTTCCCAATGCTGACAACCGATTAGAGAGAAAAACAACCCTAATTGGGGGTGGAGAATGGTCTTTAACGGAAAATACACATATTTTACCCGTTATTTACTATCTCGTACAGGGGCCGCATCAAAGAATAAGCCTGGGAACCCCCTTTCGCTTTAATCCGCGCGACTGGAATGATCAGGCGCTACGGGCGGGCCTTTGGCTGCATGGTAATCAATCAGATAATGGAAAATGGTTTTTTGGCGAAATAACTTTTCAGACCATTTTTGAACTAAAAAATATTCAGCTTGGCTTAGCCTATTCTATAGGTCAGAAACCTCTGCAAACAAGTAGTTTTAGCAGAAATTCATTTGAAATAAATTTTACCTGGATAAAACCGGCTGATTACAAAAAGAAAATTACTTGCCCCCGTATTTAATCAATTCATTGAGCGAGCTAAATACACTGTAAATTAAGGATTTTTTGGAACGAGCATTTTGGGGACAGTGCCTTCCGCAACCTTACCATTTTGCAAATGAGCATTGGAAAAAGTGATGGAGGCGAGAAATGATTCTGCCTCTGTCTGCTCAATGCCAGGTTCGTAAGAATAGCCTGAAAAAGAAAGAGATTCCTTCTGATTAAACAAGAATACACCTACGATCAGTAAAAAAGTAGCCGCAATACTGCTATAACTTAATCGAATCAACCTTCTTCTAAATTTCTTTTGTTGAATTCGAACCCACACCTCATTCGATGGCGTTTGTTCCAACTTATTCAATTCTTCAGACACTTGATCCCAGGAGGACATTTTATTACTCATATCATTAAAATTATTCGTCATCATTATCTTCGGTTTTTGAAGGATCTGTATCCAGATGAGTTAACCCAAGTTGTTTTCTTATGCTTCTTTTTGCATGAATCAATTGTGATTTAGAGGTATTAACACTGATGCCCAACAGTTGAGCAATTTCTTTATGTTTATACCCTTCAACTACATATAAATTAAAAATAATTTTATAACCACTTGGCAGAGAATCGATTACACGATTTAAAGCTTCAACATCTTTCTCCATAAAAGAATGATCCATGGCAACTTTAGCCTCATTCAAGGTATCAATGCCTACGGTGATCATTTTATTTTTTCTTAAAAACATCAGGCAGTCATTAACTACCAATCTCTTCATCCAACCTTCAAAGCTTCCCTCTTTTTTAAAGGTATCCAATTTTGTGAAAATCTTAAAAACAGATTCAACCAGCACATCTTCAGCATCATCACGTCGGGGAATATAGCGAAGGATAAGCGCTAAAAACCTGGGAGCATACTTTTTATACAAGAATTCCTGGGCGGTATGGTCCTGTTTTAAGCAAAGCTGAATTAACACTGATTCCTCCATAAAAGATATAAACCCTTAAAAATAAAGGCAGAAAAAGGATATTTTTATGATAAGATGCAAAATTGCATCCATTGGGTGCAAGGTTATGAAAGAATTATCGCAATTTTGCGGTAAATTTTAAGAATTTTCAATGAATCATTCAGAAATAAGAGGCAAAGCCATTCCAGAAGGATTTGAGCCAGCCATTTGGTGTGCCAAATTAGGAACACCTTTATATGTTTACGATGCCGATGAAATGGCAAAACAGGTAGCAGCGTTTAAAGCCGCATTTTCTGTAGAGGATTTGCATATCCATTATGCATGTAAAGCCCTGACTAACATTAATGTGTTGCGCCTGATGAAAAAATGGGGAACAGGATTAGATACAGTTTCAATAGAAGAAATCAAGATTGGTTTATTGGCGGGATTCAAACCGCATGACATCATGTTTACTCCTAACATGGTTGGGTTTGAAGAAATAGCCGAGGCTGTTGAAATGGGGGTTCGTATAAATATTGATAATTTACCTTTTCTTTTTCGTTTTGGGCAGGTATTCCCTGAAACCCCGGTTTGTGTCAGGCTAAATCCCCATATCCTGGCAGGCGGTAATATTAATATTTCCGTTGGTCATACGCATTCTAAATTTGGTATTTCCTTTGAACAGATAGGTGATATAAAATCTATCCTTTCCAACACCGGATTGAAGGTAGAAGGTCTGCATATACATATTGGCTCTGACGTAAAAGATGCTGAATCTTTTGTAAAGGTAGCTGATTTGCTGTTTGACATAGCGTTACAATTCCCTGATTTAGCCTTTTTAGATTTAGGCGGTGGGTTTAAAATAAACTATAGACCGGAAGATAAAAAAGCAGATATTAACGAATTAGGTAGATTACTAACCGCTTCTTTTAATGAATTCTGCCAAAAATATGGGAGGACTATATCCCTTATTTTCGAGCCTGGGAAATATTTGGTAAGTGAAGCCGGCTACTTTTTTACGCAGGTAAATGTGGTAAAACAAACGCCTTACGTATTATTTGCCGGCGTTGATTCTGGCTTTAATCATCTGATCAGACCTATGTTTTACGACGCATATCATCATATAACCAACTGTTCCAATCCCGATGGCGCTTTATTAGCTTATGACATTGTGGGCAATATATGTGAAACAGACACCTTTGCCAAACAGCGGGAATTACCTGAAATAAGAGAAGGCGATATCCTGTGTTTTCATAATGCCGGAGCTTATGGTTACACCATGGCTTCAAATTATAATTCAAGACCAAGACCAGCGGAAGCACTATTTATAGATGGAGGTCTGCATGTAATCAGGAGAAAAGAAACCTTAGAAGACATTTTACAAACTCAAGTCGAATTAGAATTTTTAAAATAGGATATTAAAAAATCCTTAAAAGTGAAAAATATGTCCTTGTCAGCGCGCTATCAACCCCAGGAAACAGAAACAAAGTGGTATGATTATTGGCTTAAAAAAAATTATTTTCATTCAGAACCTGACGAAAGGGAACCATTTACAGTAGTCATCCCACCACCCAACGTTACCGGAGTTTTGCACATGGGGCACATGCTAAACAATACCATACAGGATATTCTGGTAAGAAAAGCAAGATTATCGGGTAAAAATGCCTGTTGGGTGCCTGGAACCGATCATGCCAGTATTGCTACAGAAGCTAAAGTGGTAAGATTATTAAGAGAGCAGGGAATTAAAAAAGGGGATATCGGAAGAGATGCCTTTTTGGAACACGCTTTTGCCTGGAAAGATAAATACGGAGGTATTATTTTAGATCAATTAAAAAGACTAGGTGCTTCCTGCGATTGGGAAAGAACACGCTTTACTATGGAACCTTCCCTTTCCGATGCTGTTTTGCTTGTTTTCGTCAATCTTTATGAGAAAGGTAGAATTTATCGTGGTTTGAGAATGACCCAATGGGATCCTGAGGCGCTAACTGTTTTATCCAATGAGGAGGTCATTTACAAAGAAGAAAATGCCAGATTATTTCATTTGAAATACTATCGTACCGATAATCCAGACCTTTTTATTACCATCGCGACACAAAGACCTGAAACCATTATGGCGGATGTAGCCATAGCTGTACATCCACAAGACGAAAGATACCAGTCATTTATTGGAAAATCAGTTTTTGTTCCCCTAATCAACCGGGAAATACCTATTATCGCCGATGCTTATGTTGATATCGCATTTGGTACCGGCGCTTTAAAAATAACCCCGGCACACGATCAAAATGATTATGAAATTGGTAAAAAACATAAATTACCCGTTATAGATATTTTGACCCCTAACGGTAAATTAAATGAAAAGGCTACCATTCTGGTTGGTCAGGATCGCTTTGAGGCCAGAAAAAATATAAAGAAGTTATTAGAAGAAGCTGGCGCCTTAGAAAAAATAGAGGATTATAGAACAAGCATTGGTCATAGCGAAAGAACCGATGCCGTCGTGGAGCCGAGACTCAGTTTACAATGGTATGTTGACATGAAACCCTTTGCAAAAACAGCCCTTGAGGCTGTGAAAAGTGGTGAAGTGAAATTTTACCCAGAGTCCATGTTTAATATGTATCAAAGCTGGCTTCAAGAAGACAACATTAGAGACTGGTGCATCAGCAGACAATTATGGTGGGGACAACGAATTCCTGCCTGGTTTCTAAAAACGGAGGAGGAAGACGAAAATCAACAGGTTTTTGTGGCTAAAACGGCTGATGACGCATTAAAGCAAGCCATAGAAAAAACAGGGAATGCCTCATTGACTTTGGCCGATTTAAAGCAGGACGAAGATGTTGTTGATACCTGGTTTTCTTCATGGCTTTGGCCTATTTCTGTTTTTGACGGCTTCAAAGATCCAAAAGAAATAGCTTATTATTATCCTACGCAAGTGCTGGTAACCGGTTGGGATATCATGTTTTTTTGGGTAGCAAGGATGATTATGTCTGGTTATGAATTTTCGCCGGAATTGCTCGATGCTGTCAAAATAAAAGAAAAAGGGGCTATGCCATTTAAAGCCGTTTATTATACGGGAATGGTTAGGGATAATAAACGAAGAAAAATGTCTAAGTCATTGGGTAATTCTCCCGATGCCTTAGCGCTCATTGACACCTATGGTGCCGACGGCGTTCGTTTTGGTGTCTTGTCTTCCGCTGCCGCTGGTAATGATATTATTTTTGATGCGCCGTTTGACCCTAAAACACAAGAAGTATTAAATGAAAGTAAGCTTTGTGAACAGGGTAGAAATTTCTGTAATAAACTGTGGAATGCCTTACGATTATTGCAAGGTTGGGAAGTTACAGAGATTGAAAAGAACGATGGTGATCATGCTATTGCCGAACTTGCCAACCAATGGTTAGACGCAAGAATTAACCAAACCCTCGTTCTACTTCAAGATCAGTTTAATTCCTATCGACTGAGTGAAGCGCTCATAACGGTGTATAAGTTGATATGGGATGATTTTTGTTCCTGGTACCTGGAGCTCATAAAGCCCGCGTATGGCGAACCAATTCAGAAAAAGGTACTTGAACAGGCTATAGCTCATTTTGAAAAATTAATGACCATTTTACATCCTTTTATGCCCTTTGTGACAGAGGAAATATGGCATCAGTTGAAACAGAGAGCGGAAGGTGAAGACTGTGTAGTAAGTGTATGGCCGTCCTTAAAAGAATACGATAAATTACTTATTGCAGATGTAGATTTACTGAAATTAGTCACTACCTCCGTTCGTGAGATCAGGAATAACCATCAGATTAAAATGAAGGAAGAACTAACGCTTTACCTTCAACAATCCATTTTAACGAATCAATGGCTACATAGAAAAGGGATAAAAGAAGCACTCTGTAAGACCAGTGTGTTAAACGAGGTTTCCTTAACTGAGGAAGAAATACCCAATACGGTTACCTTCCTTGGTGGTAATGACAAATTCTATCTTGTAATTAATACGACCATTAATGTGGACGAGGAAAAAGGTAGATTGGTAAAAGAGATTGAATATTACCAGAAATTTATCTCTTCGGTGGAGAATAAGCTATCCAATGAAAAGTTTGCCAATAGTGCTCCTGCCGATATAGTCAATAAAGAGAAGCAGAAATTAGCTGATGGACAAACCAAGCTAAAAGGATTAATGGAGGCTTTGACTAAATTGGGATAAAATTTTTAATAAAAACACGCTGGATTCACTAAAAAAAGGGAGACAAATAAACGATTTTGTCTCCCTTTTTATTTATCATTTTAATTGACTATTTGCACTTTACCAGTGATAACACCTTTTTTGGTTTTACATTGAACGAGGTAACTCCCATCGGGAAGTTTAGCATTTATCCTAAAGAAAACATTACCTGTGAGAACAATTTTTTCTTCCCAGACCTTTTTACCCTGAATGTCAAACAAGGCATAACTTTCAAAATCAGCGGGTTCTACGGCATTTAATTTAACAAAGAAATCGTCCTGTGCTGGATTTGGGAAAATTTCCATTCCAGCTGATTCACTTTTAATAATATTTACCGGTGTAGATTTTTCTCTGATGCGCATACGAACCAGAGCAGTGATATCCTTACCAAAACCACCTCCAAACCATTCCCCATTTTTTATAATGGTTGACAGCTGCCCATAATTATACGTGATTTTACTGTAGGGCATAAACATATCTTTTGCGTACTGCACCATAAGAATATAGTCGCCGTCTGCTTTTAATGGAACACCCGGATTGTTAGTTTCCAGATTTAACAAAGGCGTATTGATAAGTTCAAAATTCTTTTCTGTTTTAAACTCATGAAAACCATATCCTACCACTTTTACATCCTTATCATCAAATTTAGTATCTCCGTTATCAATGTATTGATAAAGGAGCAAACTAACCGATTTACCAAAATGGGAATTTCCATTACTCGCCACTGAAAAAGAAGCCTCATAAGCATCGAAACCTGCCTTTTTCACATAGTAATAATTTCCTGCCTCCCAAATATCACCTGTCACAACAGATGGCTGGGTAGCACTGGCTAATACACCATCATCTTTTGCAAATAAATTTCTGGTAACTAAAAAATTAGTAACCAAACTATTATCAGACGGAACCTCATCTAAAGAATCAGTAGAAACTAGATATTGAGTAGCATAACTTCCTGTATCTCTTGGTATGAAAATTTTGGGAATAGAAAAAGTATCTACCAAACCACTTTTCAAATTCAGCAGCGTGGTATCGGCATTAAACGACTGACCATTAGAAGAAATAACCCTGACAGAAAACTTAACTTTAGGTTGTGCCAGGGTTCCTTTATTACTTACGGTAGCTACGAAGGGTACTTCTTGAACCTGAGAGACGGGAACGCCAAAACTTTCGGGAAGAATGGGAGCAGAAACTACCAGATCTCTGGCGGGTTGCGGATTACCTTCAAAAAGAGCCACATCATCTATGCGCCAGGCGTATTCATAATTACCTTTCCAACGAAAACGAATAAAAACCTTTTCTTTTCCAGCGGCATCCGGCAACTCAAGGGAAACAATTTGACGGGAGGCACTTACATTGTTTGCTGCCACATCTGTCAGAATGGTAGAATAAACAAACGCAGTACCATCAAAACTAATCCCTACCTGAGCAATGGACTGACTTGGAGGGGAATAAAAAGCATATTGATTTTCAAATCTTAGAAATATATTTTTCTTACCCACACAATTTATAGGGGTAATGGTAGTCAACAGAACATCATGGGCATTTTCTCCATTATCTTCAGAATTAAAAACGGCAAAACCGTTAGCCGCTGTTTTTGAAGTAAAGTCAGGTTGTCCTTCAAATAAACTTTTAGGATTATTGCTCCATTTCCATTTTTCAGGCCCTGCATTGGTCCCGCCAGAGACCCACTTTGCCGTAAAATCCGCTGTTGAAGCGAATGTTTCACTATAAAATGGCGATATAGTCTGGCTGTAAGCATCCTTTGAAATGAGAAGGAAATTCAGGAAAAAAAAGGGCAAAATGCGCAAGTATTTTTTCATGTTGTTCATATTTATTTGTTTAGTACAGTATATAAATTTAAGTAATAGGATGTAAAGGATTGCAGTTCCAGGGAAACTACGCCGGAACGGGAACAAACCTGAGCACCTGCGGCATTGGCTATATTTCCCATTGTTTCCAGGTCAACCTGTTTAAATAGGGACCAAACCAGGCTGGAAATGACTGCGTCACCTGCGCCGCAAACATCACTTATTTCCTGTTTAATACCTTTAATCCAAAAACAAGAAGACCGATTTGCAATCCAAAGGCCATCTTCTCCCAGGGTAATAACTGAAATTTCGCAATCTAGTTTATCAAAAATATAATCTGACACTTTTTTTAGGTCAGAAATATTATTTTCAAATAGAAAAGGTATTTTTTTCTGAATTTCTTTTTTATTTGGTTTAAAAATTGTCACCCCCTGATAGTCCCAAAAATGAAAATCTTTTGGATCCACTATGATGGGAATGGCCATTTTTTTTGCCGTTGATATGAGAGATTTGATAATAAAAGGCGTTAATACCCCTTTATTATAATCTTGCAAAACAATTCCTTTAGGCTTGTATTTACCCCAAAGACTTATAATATGCGCTAAAAAGTCCTTTTCTTCATCTGATGACAAAGAATGAGCGTCTTCCTCATCAATTCTGAGCAGATGCTGCCCATTTGACATAACCCTGATTTTTTGGGAAGTTCTACGCGACGAACTTTTTATTATACCCTCTAATGAAAGACCTGCTTTTTCAACGTAATTCAACAATGCATCGGCAGAATCATCTTTTCCAATGACAGAAAAAAGGATGGTATGTAGTTGTAAACCAAACAAATTCAGGGCTACATTGGCAGCACCACCTGGCCTCTCCGATTTTTTGTTTACATCGAGAACGGGCACTGGCGCTTCAGGAGAGATTCTGTTAACTATACCAAGCAGGTATTTATCCAGCATAACATCTCCGACAACAAAAACGACCTGATTGATTTCTGTCAAGTTACCGTTTACTATCATAATCTAACACTTCAGATATGTAAGGCAAAATCTTATCCACTGTACCCATATTTTGGACAATATACGACGAAGCAATCAATCCAACCTTATGCCTATCCTCTGGATCCATTAATTTTTCCAAAACGAGCTGCCAGTCTTTCACATTTTTAATGGAAAAGCCTCCTCCATTCTCAACCAAAAAATGAGCTTCGGGGAAGGCCTTAAAATTTGGGCCAAAAATAACAGGTATTTCATAAACGATGGGTTCCAAAAGATTATGAATACCTTTTCCAAAACCACCACCCACATAAGCAAGCTGAGCATATCGGTAAGCATATTTAAGCATTCCCAGGGTATCCAACAATAAAATACGTTCATTTCCTGTGGCTTCAGAAGCTTTTGAAAAAAGAATTATACTCTTTTCATCCTTTAGAGAGGAGCATAACAGATTTATTTGATGAGAAGATATTTCATGTGGCGCCCATATTATTTTCCAGTTTTTATAGGCAGGATTAGATAAAAAATCCTGCAAAAAAGGAATATCAACAGGCCAGGTACTGCCAAAAACAATCGTATCTGACCCCAAAGTAAAAGCCTCAATGATTTCATTTTCCCAAGCTACTTCCTTATTATTCTTCACACTATCTACCCTACAGTTGCCTGCCAGGACGGTATTATGGAGATTATATTTTTTGGCCAAATCGATGTCATCTGTATTTTGAAGAAAAAGAACAGAGAAAAGACGACACATTTTAACATACCACAATGAATAGACAGGCATTTTTAATAAAGAGGAAGAAAGGGTACCTGAAACCAGAAAAACCGGTATTTTTTGAAGATTCAACTCATTCAAATAATGGAACCACAATTCCTGTTTCACAAATAAAACCAGAGATGGACGAAGGGCATTAATCCAGGCTTTTGCCACTTTTTGTCCATCTAAAGGAAGGGGGAAAACAACATCTGCCTGAAAAAAGGAAGAAGGACGATTAAATCCAGAAGGAGAGAAAAAGGTTAGGATAATCAAATATTCGGGGAACCTCCTTTTGATTTCCAGAAGAACGGGTTTCACTGGCTCATATTCGCCGAGAGAGGCACAATGGACCCAGACACACTTTGAGGAGTAACACAAGGCGTCGATAGCACTGATCGAGTTCTTTGTTTGCTTTTGACCGTCTGTCCATAAGGCCCATTTTTTTGAAAAAAGAGCCAGAACGGGTAAACACAAATCAACTATAAAAAGGAGGAAGTTATACAAAAGCAGCATACGTCCGCATTAATACTTTAGAGAAGCAGGGTTTTTAAAAACCCTTGGAAAATAGTAACCCAGATGAATTCCAGGTTGAAAAACCCAAAAAACAGCATCATCTTTTGCGCCGGTATTAAAATTAACGGGTCTTCTATTCCAGGTTGGTGCGGCAAACAAATCTATCCCAACAACAAATCGGGTTAACAGAGGTTTTGCCGTAGGATTATAAGAAAAATTCAATAAAGCGCCCGGACCGTTTGACATTCTATCATATCCTTTTCTATACTCCCCGCTGATCTGAGGCACTACCCGAGAGGGATCGTCCTGAATTCTGATATTGTGTTGAAAAAAGCCACCATACATATCGACATTAAACCTTTGGAGGAAGACAGATTTATTATTAAAACGCCAACCTCTGCCAAATCCTAAAAACCAGGCCCTTTGTCTTAGTTGAATAATAGCAGGATTTTTGTCATTCCCAATGAGATATCCTTCAGGTGTAAGTAAATTAGAAAAAACATCCTCTTTCACTAAAGCACCGAATTGAAAAAAACCAGCGAGACTCCAAACAGAACGTTTTTTGGGTGGCTGATAGGCCAATACCGCGGTGGTTCGCAAGGAAGGACCAAATCGATTATTCATATCCAAAACGGGCGCTTGAGCCCCATATTGAATGTTTAAGAACATGGTTGGTTCCTCCTTTTGAGCAGAAATAAAACCATAAAACAGTAAAAATGAAAAGGTAGTAAATAATCTCATTTTAATATATTCAAAAGGAAGTTTAAATAAAAAAGAACGCTTATCTTGTGACAAAATTAAACATATTTAACATTGAAAAGAATACTAATTGCTGGAGCTGCGGGTTTCCTTGGATCTCACTTATGCGACCGATTTATTAAAGAGGGTTATGAAGTTATTGCAGTAGATAATTTATTGACGGGAAGTTTAGCGAATATAGAACACTTATTTCCATTAAAGCAATTTACCTTTTATTATCATGATATAACAAAATTTGTACATATACCAGGAGAATTGGACTACATTCTACATTTTGCCTCTCCTGCCAGTCCCATTGATTACTTAAAAATGCCTATTCAAACACTAAAGGTAGGCGCATTGGGTACACACAACTTATTGGGCTTAGCCCGTGAAAAAAATGCCAGAATATTAGTTGCCTCTACATCGGAGGTATATGGAGACCCATTAGTTCATCCGCAATCAGAAGATTACTGGGGAAATGTAAATCCTGTGGGGCCAAGAGGTGTATATGATGAAGCTAAAAGATTTTTAGAGGCCATTACCATGGCTTACCATAATTTCCATCAGGTAGAAACCAGGATAATAAGAATTTTCAACACTTATGGTCCCAGAATGAGGGTTGAAGATGGCCGTGCACTGCCTGCTTTTTTTGCACAGGCCATTAAAGGAAAAGGCTTACCTGTATTTGGTGACGGATCGCAGACAAGATCATTTTGTTATGTAGATGATTTAGTGGAAGGCATTTATCGGTTATTATTGAGTGACTATGCCTTACCTGTAAATATTGGTAATCCGGACGAAGTAAGTATCTTGGCGTTTGCTCATGAAATACTTGCCCTCGTGAATAACCCTGCGGCATTCATCGATTTCCTACCCCTACCACAGGATGACCCAAAGGTCAGACAACCAAATATTACTTTAGCAAAAAAATTACTGGACTGGGAGCCTAAAGTAAACAGGCGTGACGGTTTAGAAACGACCTATAATTATTTTAAAGAAGTTGTAAATCCATAAAAATGAATTTTTCTAAGGTCATATTGATTACCGGAGGCGCTGGTTTTATAGGCACTCATTTGGTAAAACACTGGGTAAAAACCTATTCTAACCAACTGGTTATCAATGTAGATTTATTGACTTATGCGGGCAATTTAGAAAATTTAAGGGACATTGAAAACAGCAAAAATTATAAGTTTATCAAGGGAGATATTCGGGATGCTGATTTTCTATCCCAACTTTTTATTGATTATCCTATTGATTCTGTCATCCATTTAGCGGCAGAATCACATGTTGACCGATCCATAACTGACCCTCAATCTTTTTTGGAAACTAATATTCTGGGTACTTTCCAGCTTTTAAATGCCTGTAAAAATGCCTGGAAGGACCAAAGAGAGGGAAAACTATTTTACCACGTGTCAACCGACGAGGTATTTGGTTCATTAGGGGAAGAAGGATATTTTACAGAAGAGACTGCTTACGATCCGCGTTCACCCTATTCTGCGTCGAAGGCGGCGTCCGATCATCTGGTACGGGCGTATTTTCACACTTACCATTTGCCTGTTGTGATTTCAAATTGTTCCAATAATTATGGGCCTTATCAATTTCCTGAAAAGTTAATTCCGCTCATGATAAGGAATATTATAGGCATGAAGAATTTACCTGTTTATGGCGATGGAAAAAACACCAGAGACTGGCTTTGGGTTGGTGATCATGTTTCGGCCATAGATTTAATATTCCACCGTGGAGAAATGGGGGAAACTTATGCTATTGGTGGCCATAATGAATGGCAAAACCTAGCTCTCGTCCAATTTTTATGTCAATCTATCGATAAGAAATTGGGAAGAGCGGAAGGTACGTCGGAGAAATTAATAACTTTTGTGACAGATAGAAAAGGACACGATCGTCGGTATGCCATTGATGCATCCAAATTAAAAGATAAACTTGGCTGGGAGCCCCAGATAAGCCCTGAAGAAGGCATGGTAAAAACCGTCGATTGGTATGTAGAGAATGCTGAATGGCTGGATTCTGTTACTTCGGGAAGTTATCAGGAATACTATAAAAAGCAGTATCAGGACTAAACCGTGGTTTCGTGGTAAAGCCCATTTGCCATTTCTAAGGCTTCTTTAAGTTTATCGGAATCATACTGAGTGGGTTCATTTAAACCTTCTACATATTTAATCATATTTTCCATAGGCATATTACCTACCAGATCATCTTTAGCCATTGGGCAACCACCGAAACCTAGTAAAGCACCATCAAATTTCCTGCAACCCGCTTTATAAGCGGCATCCATTTTGCCCAGCCAATCTTCTGGTCTGGTATGAAGGTGAACACCTATATCTAGCGTAGGAAATTGATTGGAAGTAAACTCAAAAACCTCTGTAATCTTTTCCGGAGAAGCTATACCGATGGTATCAGAAAGTTGAAGCGAACGAATGCCCAACGGTAACATTCTATTTAACCAATAATCTATAATGTCAATGCTCCAGGGATCATTATATGGGTTTCCAAAACCCATGGAAAGGTAGAGAATTAAATTTTTTCCAGATTCTTCGCAAAGATTTTGAATTTCAGCTACCCGTTCAAATGCCTCATTTAACGTTGCGTGCGTATTTCTGATCTGAAAAGTTTCAGAGATAGAAAATGGAAAGCCGATAAGGTCGATTTTATCGAATTGTGAGGCCTGCATGGCGCCTTTGTAATTGGCTACAATGGCCAGTAATTTGGTATTATTTTTATTCAGGTGAGGAACAATATCTGCTGTATCAGCCATTTGTGGGATAGCTTTTGGAGAAACAAAACTTCCAAAATCTAAGGTATCAAAGCCAATATCCAAGAGAAGATTCAAAAATTTAATTTTCTTTTCCGTAGGAATGAAATGCTTTAAACCTTGCATGGCATCTCTTGGACACTCGATTAATCGAAGCATTATGTATAAATTTGTTTTTTAAAAAACCTTTAACTATTAATAAAACGCATAAGTATCTATATTGTGTTCAAATATGTAAAGAATGAGCAAATATAAAAATCTATTGACCATCTTGGGATTTTTACTGGTAGTAACAGGATTCTTAAGTATGATAGTAAGTGTTGTTGGATTAAAATTTTCATTTCTGTTATTTTTGGAAAGTTGGGGCTCATTGGTAGGCTTCGTCCTCAAATTATTGATAATTATGATAGGCTTTATATTAACTTATCTGGGACAAACCAATTTTTCAGGTAAATAAAATATACTAACTCAGGTGGTGGACAAGTAAATTACATCCCCTGATTTCAGCATTATCGAGCCTGCCTAAAATTTCAAAGGTACCATCCTGACATTTTCTGCCTAAATCGTCTGTTGCAATAAAGGAAATAGAATCTTTATTGGCTAAATCAATAATATTTACGGCGCCCACCTTTCCATCGGGTACTTCTCGAAAAGGATCTGTAATATCTCTAATTAAAATTTTGAGAGAGGAAGATTCGTAGAAATAGCCATCGGCGGGAGCATAGGCTTGCGAAAGTAACTCTGTCATTCCATATTCCGAGTGAATTTGATTAACGCCAAAGGCAGTTTTTAAAATGTCATGTAATTCTGATCTGGGAAGCTCTCTACCCTGCCCTTTCATTCCCCCTGTTTCCATGACAATGAGTTCAGGAAATTGAAAGGTAAAATCAGTGGCAAGCGATAAAAGAGCAAAGGAAACACCTAATAAAACGACAGGTATATTTTCTGATTTAGCTTTTGACAGCAGGGAAATCAGGCTGTCTTTGTGATTCAGAAAAAAACCCGAATAATCTTGATATTTACTTTTTTCTATAAAATAACCCGCCATATCCACTAAGGAAGAGCCTTTTCGCTCCAGATAATGAGGTAAAAGCGCCATAAAGGCAAAATTTTCCACCGGGCCATACCTTTCTTCAAAGCAATGCGCAGTATTTTCCAAATAATTATTTAGGGAACGAACGGCATGATTACTTTGCGTGGACCCAGAAGTACCGCTGCTGGAAAAAATAGTTTCCGGTTCCCAGGAACCAGTTTTAATCAACTGATGTTTAAAAAAATGGACTGGTAAACAAGGGATGGAAAATAAATTTTCCTGATTAGGCAAACAATTTGGGAGAAGTTCAAGGAATTTCTGATATAAAGTATTATTTTTTGACTGGAATTGAAAAATTTCCCATGCCTGGTCATTAAAATCCTTCGTATTGTTCGCAACGAAATGACGATATTTCGTGTTATCATTAGCCATTTAATCGTTTTTGTTTATAAATTTTCAATCATGAAATCGATGTCATTCACCCCCTTAACTTACTGGATAGTAGCTACAACTCTTATTTTAACAGAGAGTTGTTCGCGCCCGCCAGAATTTCCTAATGAGCCTGTTATCGAATACATAGGATTAAGCAAAAATACAATTATTCAAAGTAGAAGTAGTCAATTGCCTCAAGATACCATTGAAATAAGTTTCAAATTCACTGACGGAGATGGAAATTTAGGCGATGCGGATAGTATAAATATTTTACTATCAGATAGCCGGGACGGATTTAACCATCTGTTTAAAATAGGTGAAATACCGCAATTAGGGGCTGGCAGAGGGATACAAGGGAATATAAAACTCACGTTAACGAATAGATCTGATACCCGTTATTTTTGTTGCACCTTTCCAAATACGCGCCTAACCTGCATAGCCAGCACCAGTTTTCCCAAGGATTCCTTATATTACAGCATAAAAGTAAAAGACAGAGCTGGAAATTGGAGTAATACTATCAAGACAGAGAATATCACTATTTTATGTCAATAGCGGGTTAAATCCAGTGAATACCTTTCTTCAAATGAGACAGGGTAAACTCTTCAGGAGAACCATTTTCCACTTGATGGTCATATTCCCAGGAAGCCATTGGTGGCATGCTTACCAAAATAGACTCTGTCCTTCCGTTGGTTTCCAGTCCAAATTTGGTTCCTTTATCCCAAACCAGATTAAATTCTACATATCTGCCGCGCCTGACATACTGCCATTTCTTATTCAGGTCATTAAAAGGACGATCATAAGTACGTTGAAGTATAGGTATATAAAGGGAGCAAAAAGACTCCCCCACCGCTTTAACAAAATCAAAAGAAGCCTCTTTATCCTCTCTTTTAGCGGCAACTAAGCGGTCAAAAAAAATACCTCCCACGCCCCTGGTTTCCATTCTATGGGGAAGAAAAAAGTAATCATCGGCCCAGGTTTTAAAGGTAGGATAAAAAGAAGCATCGTGCAGATCACACACATTTTTCAGACCTGTATGAAAAAATATAGCATCATCAGGATCAATATAATGAGGCGTCAAATCGATACCACCGCCAAACCACCACAAACCGTTATCCATTTCAAAATAACGAACATTCATGTGAATAATAGGAGAGAAGGGATTAGATGGATGCAAAACGATAGAAACACCAGTAGCGAAAAAATCACCGGCTGGAATATTTAAACCTTTTGCAGCCTTTTCATTTAAGACACCTTCGACGGCAGAAAACATAACACCCCCCTTTTCAATTTTTTTTCCATTTAAAACCATACTGGTTCCGCCGCCACCTTCAGGTCTTTTCCAGATATCGACTATAAAAGGGGTACCGCCATCAGCCACAGATAATTGCTGGCAAATATCTTCTTGTAAGGACTTAAAATAATTACTAATATGGTTCATAATATGATTTGTCATTTAGGTAAAGCCTATAAAATTTGTACATTACTCAGGCAAAGCACAAAAATAATAAAATGGCGTCAGCAGAATTAATTTTAAGCCCAAATGGTAGAATTTATCATCTCGATTTATTGCCAGGTGAAATAAGTACTACCATTATATTGGTTGGAGACCCTGGTCGTGTAAGCCAGGTATCCAAAAAATTTGATAAAGTGTTCATGCAAAGAATTCACAGGGAATTTATTACACATACAGGCATAATTGGAAAAACGCCTGTTTCTGTGATAAGTACGGGCATTGGCACCGATAATATTGATATAGTTATCAATGAACTGGATGCCTTAGTGAATATTGATTTTACAACGGGAAAGCCGAAAGATAAGCATACTACCTTAACTTTTATAAGAATTGGCACCTCAGGTTCCTTGCATGAATCCATTCCCATTGATAGTTTTCTGTTAAATACACATAGTCTCGGGTTAGATAACTTGTTATCGTTCTATGATGTTGAAAATAATGAGGCATTAGAGGCATTTAATATGAAAATACATGATAAATACCCTGCTTTAGGTCAGTTGTCTGTAAAACCCTATTTAACTGCCGCCGATGAATCTTTAATACGTCTTTTTAAAGATGACATGCAAACAGGAATAACCTTAACAGCCCCGGGATTTTACGGAGCACAAGGTCGGCAATTACGCCTAAAGAGTCGCATGAGAAATCTATTGGAAACGATAGCAAGCGAAAAAAGGGAGGAAACGAGCCTTACGAATTTCGAAATGGAAACAAGTGGTATCTATGGATTGAGTGCCCTTTTAAACCATAAGGCTGTAAGCTGTAATGTAATTCTTGCGAACAGATCTCTGAACATTTTTAGTCAGAAGGCAAACGAAAGTATAGAAAAATTAATCGATTTGGTGCTCGCACGACTGGTGAAGGAAGGATAAGGCATAAAAAAGGGACAAGAATCAGACTCCTTGTCCCGCTAAATGGTATGTTAGATAACCTCTCTCCGATGTATGTGTTATGATAAGTATAAAAATAATACTGTAACGGGATTAAAATGCTATTATTTTGGTTACAAAATGAGCATTAATAATGAATATTTGTATCTCGTTAATCATAAACAGTTCAAATATAGTAATCTATCCTTATATATAATTAATATATTAAAAAAATATTTCAATAATTTGATTACATATCATGTAACATATTGAAAGACAATAATTTAAATTTTTTATCCATAATGATAAAAAAAATGAGAAAAATAAATAAAATGAAATGGGAAGGAAGGAAAAAAATAAGGTGAGCAACACAACGAGCGCTCAACTTCGTACCCTTGCTGCGTTTCCACCCTGGGGGATTAGAAGGAGCAGCACCAAGTGCGCCCACCGGACCGTAAATATAACTAATTTTTACAAAGAGTCATATTATATTTTATTTTTCCGGGGAAATAACCTCTGTTTTTTCCCCAAAATACTGAACAAAACGCTGCATTTCGTTAGCGAGGGCAGCATTTTGGGAGGCTTTAAAATAGGTCTCTGAAAGCGCCCTTAAGGTCTGGAACATAAATCGGTCCATTTCACTGACCATCATATCTTTTGTCCAAAGGTCTATTTTAAGCGTTTCCTGATGAACGCCATCAAACAATGATAACAAAATAGCTTTACACGTTTGATGTTCAGCGGTTCCATCATTTTT
>Ga0129324_10001006_pt1 | contig 19015 bp, 27 predicted proteins | sample CPBDNA_7_FD_96879 | JGI IMG/M metagenome (GOLD analysis project Ga0129324, IMG submission 96879) | Freshwater to marine salinity gradient microbial communities from Chesapeake Bay, USA - CPBay_Spr_15_0.2_DNA | ecosystem: Environmental > Aquatic > Marine > Coastal | place: USA: Chesapeake Bay... | reverse complement strand
ATTATATCGTTATCAATTGGACTAAAGCCGGTAGTTTCAACATCGAAAACAAAACCATATGGATTTTTTTTAGCTTTATTCATCAGCTTCTACCTTAATAGTTGGTTTATTGTTTTCAATTATTAAATATTGTTTTAGCTTTTCCTGTTCTTTATCGCTTAAACTTTTATATTCTTTTTTATCTAGAACTAATGATTCTGATGCAGGTGCTTTTTTAATTATAATGGCACTAGATTTAAAACCATCTTTTTTAATTGACTCGGTTAAAAGTGTAATTTTTTGGGTACAAGTATAAATCATTGAAAAACCATCTTCTTTAATAATGCTTTTTCCAATTGGCTTTTCTTTTAATCTTCTATTATGTCTTTTATAAAGCTGCCTTTTAATTTCAGTTAATGCGGCCTCTTCTAAAAGAATTTGACCTTTTAAAGTTTTGATTGTGTTTTCTTGTTTTAAAAAATGTTCGTATAAATTCATGTTGGGTTTCCTTTGGTTTAAAAAAAAGGGGATCGAATCCCCTTAATAAATAATAAGATAAATTTAAAAAGGAATTTCCGTATCATCGAAATCATCTTCAGTTTTTGCTTTTGGTTCATCAGCAACACCTTTACCATTATCTGAAATATCACCTTTAGCTTTTTTAAAATCCATTTTTAAAGTTGCTTTAATACTTTTGATAAATTTTAGGCCTTCTCTTTTATCTAGATTACCCTTTATTTGGTTCCTAGAAGGATCATGAATATTAACCTGCATTTGATTATTGCCTTCATGATTCACTTTATATTGAACATAAATTTCAACATCTCTATTAAGATCAAAACAATCATCATCAAATAAATCAGGTAAATCATTTCCTTTGAAACCACAAAGAATTAATCCCCTGGCAGCAATTTCATCGCCAATATTATTTGAGTTAACATTTTGAAACCAAATTACATTATTGGCAAAACGAACCCAAATTTGGGCCCCGCCATTATTAGTCTCTCTAATTCCCCAACCAGTTACTTTAGTTTTATGAATACCAGTTTCAATTTTTTTTTCTTCTACCATTTTAATTCTCCCTATCGATTATTCGATTTTCCAGTTTTTTTAATACTGCTTTTAAGCCTTTTAAATTAGTTTTATAAATTTTAATTGAAGCAATAACTTTTTCTGTAAAAGCTTCATCATCTTTAAATTCTTCTAATCTTTTTTTAATTAATGCAATTGTTTTTGTGCAATCGTTTTCTATGACATGATCATTTTTGATTCCATAATAATCACAAATAATTGAATCAATTTCAATTAAATCATTTGGAATTTCTTTATTTTCAAACATTCCCATCGGGGATTTAGAAGTATCTTTCCCGGTATTTTGAGTAATAAAAGAATATTCACCATCGGAAATTATTGACCTTAAAACAATTGTGAACATTCCTTCAATTGTAATTTTATCATCTAACAATTTCCCAATGGTTTTCATTTTAATGTTTTCGCCAAATTCATCTTCATGGGAATGGCTTAAAATGTATACCCTTAATTCATCATCAGAATAAATTGCAGCTTGAACTATTTCCCAAACTGATTTGGCAATTTCAGTAAATTTATTATAGCCTTTTTCGTCTGATCTTCTCATAAAAGTATTGGCCATTTGATACTGAAAATCATCTATTATAATAATTTTTTTGCCGTTTTCTTTTGCCTTTTGAATTCCTGCAATTATTACTTTAGATTTATCACTAACTAAAACTGTTCCGGTTTTTGTATTTGCATCCCATGGCTTCCAATTCTTGCTTTTAAAAGGTAATGGTTTTTTTAGACATTGAATTAATAGCACTTCATTAGGATTTAAATTTCTTAATGCTGTTGTTTTACCGGTTCCACTTTTGCCGATAATCAAAATTGGTACACTCATTTGATGGCCTTATTTTTTAAATATTCTTTTAGAAAAGGTCTAACATGGTCTGGAATACGGCCCTTTTTTATCCAGTTGTAAATTGTTGATGGTGATTTATAGTGTAATGCTTTTGCAAGTTTTGCAGCATTATTGTTTGGCCTTGCTAACCAAGATTTTAATTTATTTAACATTTATACCCCTTTTTTTTATGTCATATTTTGAGTATCATAATATGAGTTCAAAAAAAAGGGGAAAGATTTTTTTTACTTTTGATTTTGGATTAGTTTTAAAAAAAATGTTTTGCTGATTAGCATCCAGCCGCCTGCAAGGGAATTTTCTATATTAATTCTGGCCACTTTTTCGCGGCCTTCTTTACATTCATTTTTTCTATTGTATTCAATACATTCATACTTGCAGGCATTTTTTAAATCACCATCCAGGCATTGCATAAAAGCCGAGTATTCACTTGCCCGAATTGGAAAATCTTTATATTTAACGCTTTTGCTTCCCATAGAGCAAGCAGTAATGCTTAAGGCTAATGATAAACCCAAAAAAAAACCAATTAAAATTTGCTTCATTATTTTACCTTTGTTTTTTCAGCTTGCAACTCTTTGGCGTAAATCTTAAATTTTGACTCTATGTTTTTAGTTTGCTTTAAAACTGCATCAGATAATCCGAGTAGTTCATCAATTCTGCTACCGATATTAAATGCTACCGCTTTATTTTTTAAATCGAATTCTAGCTTTATTAATAATCCAACTTCAATATCAATTTCTTTTTTTCTTCTTTCACCAAAAGTAGGAACTAATTTTGCAATTTGGGTTATTGATTCAAATAATTTACTTGCCGGTTCGGCATATGGCTCTAAATTCATTTCTGACCTTTTAAAATTTTTACACCATCGACGCTTCCCTGAATGGCAATATAGGCAATGATTAAATCTTTTATGGATTCACCATCAACTTTTACAATTGAACAAACAAACAGGGAAATAACGCCAATGATTAGTGCATTTGCTTTTTTTGAATTAAACATTATAGCTTTGGCAATTCCTTCTTTTCAAAGTGAGTAATTAAATTACCCAATGCCATGTCAACCATTGTTAAAGCTACATCATCAAAACTATTAGAAGTTTTTTCAACAATTTCTTCTTTTACTGCAACTTTCAAACCTTCATTCCAAGCTTTTGATAAAAATAAAGTCCATTTAAAATTCATCTTATTTTCCTTGTTTATATATTTCTAAAACATTCCTTTGAATGATTATAATGTTAGTATTTATTGATTTTAATTGTTCTTTAATTTCACTGTGTTTTTCATCAATATTTGTTTGAACGGTTTTGTATTTTTCATCAACATGTTTTTTTGAATCATTAAATTTTTTATCAACATAACCCATAGTCGCAAAAGTAGTTGATCCAACTGTAATTATAGCTGAAGATATTATCCCAATAAAAACTGACATAATTGGATGATCTTTTATCTCTTCAGATACTTTTCCCATATATATCTAGTTCCAATCTTTACCTAAGATCATTGATTTTTCTGTTGCTTCCTTATTATGCCTTCTAACTATTTCTTTAACCATTCCTAATACTGAATTATCATGGTTAATTTTTAACCAATCAACTAAATTATTCCCCATGATTCTATTCCGAATTAACCACGTTAAAATAATTTTATGATCTTTATACCTATGTAATTGATGCATAATAGCAACTAGATTTAAATTTCCATCCATTACCATATGCATCAAATTTTTTACATCTTCATTTAATCTTTTCATAATTAAATATCTACTGTGACATTAGTACTAGCTCAGCAACAATTTCCCTTAATTCTGGTAAAGTCATAACCCGAATGCTTTCATGGTTAGCATTCCCAATAATTTCTCTTGCGTTTTTTCTTGCAAGATCCCTTACATTTTGTTCGTTTGTAAAAATAACACCCTCAGCATCACCAACTTCTAAAGCATCCATTGTTGCAGTATCATTCTCATCAATCATTTTTTTTAGAATTTTAAGATGATTAGCTCCTGGTATACCTGCAAAATGAATTGCTAATGCATAATCGTTTAATGCATCCCATCTAGTTTGAATACTCATTACATCACCCTCTTCACTTTAAAGATTTCAACTATAGTAAAATTTTCAACTACACTGGCTAACCCAGCAACTGAGCCAAAACCCTCTGAAGCTCTAGTAGTTTGGCAATAATGTTGAATTTCAAAATCTATCATTTTTGTAATAACCATTTCTTCATAACCATGAGAAATATTTTGAACATTATCAGCAGCGTTAGTAGTATTACTTGAACCAATTCTATCAATTGAATTAGTTGTGTCGTCTAACTTACTTTTATGTTTATTAACTCCATAAGCAGGACATTTCCATCTAACTCGCCATTTGCCGGTAATGCATCTAAATGCATTTGATGCTACTGTTACTAACTCAGAGTCGGAAGGTCTCATATGGTCTATCGTACGAGTTCGCCATGCACCACTAGTGAAAGTTCCACCAGCAGTAGACGATGGTTTTTCATCATATAAAACTACATTTTTTTCTTGTATATTCGGATTATAATCAACTTCATCAACGATGGTAATGTTTGAGCTCCCATCATTGTAAAACACACCGACACATCGCCATGGATTTTGTGGGTTATACCAACCATAAAGCTCTGATCGCCATTGTGGATCAATATCCGAAATTATCGGTGCACCTGTATCTTTAACGTAACAAAAATAGATAGTGCTTGCTTGCTCTGTAGCTGTATATAAATCTGTTGTTGCAGCTAAATCAGTTGTTATATTCCAATCTTCATGACTAAAATTCCATTTTATTTCATTTCCATATACTTTAACCATAGAGTTTTTATTTTTAACGTCAACTATAGAAGTTGTATTTATTAAAAGTTCAATAGTATTATCATTTGAATGATCTGCATAAAAATCAAATGATCTAGCACAAACACAATTGGTTGCATCTATACCTACAACACCGATTAATGTTCTTGAAATTATCTGCCATGTTGATCCATCGTATCTTTTCCAGGTAGCATTACTTGGATCAAGGTCATACCAATAATCACCAGTGGAAGGACTAGTAGGTGAAGTAAATGACCTAATAGGATTAGTATAAGTAACATCAACCGTTGTCCCATCGTTTTCAACAAAAACCCAACCTGTTGACAAAACAGTTATTACATCGTTATTAGTTACGCCCGTTCTATTAACAGGATTACCAGAAGAATCTGTAAACCACCCTCTGTAGCAATCAGTTATTTCAGTAGTCGATTTAATAAAAGCTAATGCATATTCTGTTGCAACACCAGCGATTGAAATAATTGCATACGATCCAATATAACCTTGAAATTCTGCGCCCATGGCATCAACTGTAATTGTTTCATTATCAGAACCACGCTCCCCCCAAGTTCTAGTAGATGATTGATCAGCAGCTAAAGCTTCATCAATAGCACATGTTGCAGTTGTTGACGGGCCAACCGTCAAAGATCCCTTTGTAATATCAGTTGAGACTGTTACGGCCGTTCCGTTAATATCTAAAACTAAATTAACTGAAGCACCAGTAACGTCAAAAGATGCTGATGAACCTGCTGGATCAATAAATTGAGGTTGATTTGATGCAGTTCTTAAAGCACCTGAAACAATCCTATTTTTTGGTGCTGTTAATAATGAAGCATCAACCGCTGATCCACCTAAAATTAAACTATTAATATAAGAAGTTCCCCACGGGATTGCATTGGTTCCTAAATTTTGTGAAGTTGTTGCAACACCTGAAGAATTTCTGCCTACAAAATCACCGTTCAAAGCTGAATGAATATCATTGAAAAAAGTATCTAATATTACTTCACCTGATGATCTATCTGTTAATGTGCTAGTTCCTATGATTGACTCCCTATTTTAAATTTAACTTCCGATTAATGACCTTCCAACAATTGCAAAACCAACCAATGAACTTGATTCATCAGTGAACCAACCATATTGCCTTAGCTTTAATGTCGTTTCAAATTTAGATGAATTTTCTGATATTTCTATTATTTTAAAAGCAATGGCCGGTGATATTGAAACATTTCCATAAGTATAAGGCAATGGCATTTCATTATCACCAATTTCAGTTATACCAATTACAGGTAAAAATTTTCCATCGATTCTTTTAACTCTTAAAGGATAATTTAAAGATACAGGATCAAGTAACATGGCATTTTTTAAAACATTTGTTGGTGCTGTTACTTCTAGTTCAATTCTTGGAATTTTAAATTCATTTAATATTTTTGTTGCAAGTGTTAGTTGGGTAGCTTCACTAGTTATAAAATCCAATGTAAGCTTTTTTTGACGAAAACCATAGTCCAAAGAATAACCATTATCAGTAGCTTCAATTTCACCAACTTTAACTGAAGTAAAAGTTCTATGTATTCCTCTATTATATTTTTTTACACCTAATATATTTTCCCTATTCTTTAAATCATAAGGCCCATATAAATTTAATGTAGAATTGATATTTTTATCTCTAGATTGAACAATCATATTTTCTGATGAATCAATAATTAAAACTGAATTACTTGATGTTAATAAATCAGTCAAAGCTTTTCTTACGTTTAAATTATCGAATTTTGTTCCATCATCTATAGTAAAATCTTGGTCAACATTTATATTTGATTCCGAGTAATTTAAAACGCTAAGTATTTTAGTTTGGTTTAATATATTTTTTATAGCTGAAGATGCTAATGAAGCATTAGTTATTATACCAGCCGAAACTTTTGTTGTTCTAATAACTGAATCTAATGATAAAACTCTGAATGTAATAGTTTCTTTATCAATATCTTGTTTTGTTGCTTCATCATTTATAAGCCCTTTAAATCTAGTAGTATCACCATTGTTATCAGAGTAATCAACTCTGATTTTTGCTAGATCCCTAGTGTAATTAAAAATTGATCTATTATCGGATTCATCGTTATATTTACCATTATAATTTAAAACTTTTAATGTAATATCTCCATAAGTAAAAACGCCAACTTCATAATCACCAGAATCAATAGATTTTTTCATGGTTTTAATGCCATTAAAAATTATTTCTGCTGATATTTGTATTTCATTACCATAAGTAAATTCACCAGTTTTTGGCGTTAGATAAACTTTATATTGTTTTGAAGTTGTATCAGTTGTCATTTAAATATGTTCCACTAGATTAATTGAAGCAAGGTTAACAGAATTGACATAAATATTACCAACATAACTTAATTTATAAGAACTTTTCACCTGCATTTGAATTACATCTTTTAATCTAAATCCCCTGATTGTATATTTGAATTTTGTAGTTCCAAATTTACCACCGCATAACCAAACTAGAAAAGGATCTTCAGAATCATGAAGCACTAGCATTTGATCAATATCAACATTATAAACTGATGTAGCAGGATAACCCTTCATAGAAATTTTAATTGCAAAAGTTTCTAATGATTTTTGAATTGCATATTTACCTGATAATGTTTTGCTTGATCTTAAACTTCTATCAATTGAAATTTGTTTAACATCAGGAAAACCAACTAGTGTTCCAATTTCTGTAGTAGCAATAACTTGATTAATATATTTTTCAGCATCTACCACCTGGCTTTTTGTTGCAGTTATTTGAATTCCACCGGTAGTAACAGAATCAAATTCTGCATAATAAGTATCTTGAGCAAAATCTGTTCTAGTTATATTGGTTCTACTTGCATCAATATCTAAAACATTTGCAAAATGCGTATAAACACCGCTTAAGTCATACTTAATATCAAAATCTTTTAAATTGGTATCAAGAATAAATAATCTATCAATCGTTTTATCTTCAGCAAAAGTTATAGTTATAGTTTCAACTGTTGTATCATCCGATCCCACTGATCTATAGAAGGTTTCTTTGTTACTATCTAGTAAAGCAGCAACTGATGCATCACCTGAAATTGGTGCTGAAGCTGTTGCATCAATATTTTTAGATTTATTAAATAATTTTATACCACCACCAATAGCCATTATATTGCTTCCTTGAAACTATCTCGGGATATACCCAATGCAGTATCTTCAACTTGAGAAATAGTAATAATTTGACTTGCTTCAGGTGAATCATAAGTAACATGAACGCCAATGTTACCACCAGCACCACCGCCAAATTCTTCAGCTTCACGTTGCGCTCTAACTGAACCGATTACAGTATCAAAATCTTTTCCAGCAGGAACAATTAATTCACCTTGCTGCGCCATAATTGGAACACTATCAACACCTGGAATACCACCTTCAACCAAACCACCTTTTGCAAAACCTTTAATTGTTTGGGCCGCAACTGTTCCTAATGCTAGTGCTGTATTTGCTGTAATTAACCCTTGATAAAATGTCATATTAGCTTCAAATGCAGCCGGGCCCGCACCAGGTACAATTGCAACTGCTGTTGATGCCAATGCTGATGCAGTTGTTGCGGCCGCTCTTGCCATTGAATCCGATAACATAATCTGGCCAACCGCTGCTATTTTACCTAGAATAAATGATGCTGCTGTTTGTTTGCCTTGTACTGCCACTAAAAAATTTGCGGTATTACTTGCCAGGTCAATTGATGCTGATGCTGTTTTAACTTCTAGATCTCTTTTCATTTTAGCTAATGTTTCTTTTGCTTTTAAAATTTTGGCATCCCTAACTTTATTTCTTTCAATTTCTTCTTTAGATTCTTTTATTTGCCTTTCAATTCTGAATTTATCGATTAATGCAACGGCTTCATCATGTTTTCCTTTACTCTCTAATTCCCTTGCCTTTTTTTCAATTTCAAATTCTTCTAATGCTTCATTTTCAAGCTCTAAATTTTCAAGTTTCTTTTCAGTTAATAACTCTTGATCTTCATCTAACTTTTCTAATGAAGCTTCAAATTCTTCAGCTTGCAATGCTTTTAATGCTTCAATCTTTGCAGTTTCAGCTTCAATTTCTAATTCTTTTAAAGTTTTAATTCTTTCAAGTTTCTTTTCTTCTTTTTCTGTATCATCTTCAAAACCACCGGCCTTTGCATTTGTTGTTTCAGCTTCAATTCTTTTATTTTTTAATTCTTCTAGCCCAGCAATTTCAGCTTTTAATCTATCTCTATCGGCTTCAGCACCTTTGATATTTAAAATTGTTCCTTTTTCGATCATGTCATTAATGACTTTTAACTGCATTTTTTTATTTTCTAAACTTCTATTAATATCTTCTAAATTTTTAACCGGTTCTGGATCTTTAAAGGCTTCCCATAAACCAACAACCGCTGCTGTTATCCCAACAATACCGGCAATGGCTATTCCAATTGGGCCGGTTAAAGCCGCCCAGAATGCTGAAGCTGCAATTGAAGCCGGTAAAAATATTGCACTTAATGCAGCAATTCCAGCCGATATTTTTAAAACTAAAATTCCAGCAGTAGCAAGGCCGGCAACTGCACCGCTTATAATTGCCGCCCATTTTATAAATGAAAAAATATTCGATTTAACATCATCATCTAAATCGGCAAAATTTTTAGCTAACATTTTTATATTTTGAATTAATGGAATTATATCATTTGCTAGAAAAGCACCAAATTCAATTGATACGGCATTTATGGAATTCTTCATGGTTATAAAGATTGCATCTAATGTATTATATGCTTTTGCTGCTTCATCATTTAACGCTGTTGCATTTTTAGCTTCATTTGCTTGTGTTTCTATAGCCTTTCCCAATAGATCGCTATTTAATGCTAATGCAGGTAACACCTTTAAAATTTCTTCACCTTTTAACCCAAATTTTTCTAATTCTTTTGTAGTATCTCCATTGGCCCGGGCAATATCACCTAATCCATTTATAAATAATTGAAATGCTTTTGGTGCATTATTTTGAAAAATTTTGGTAATTTCATCCCCAGTTTTACCAGTAATTTTTTCAAGGTCTTTTAATTCATCACCACCTTTTCGAACTGCACTATCAATTGCTCTAAATGCACGGCCAACGGCCGATCCACCTAATTCTGCTCTAACACCAATACTTTTTAAAGTTGCACCAAATGCAGCCGATTCCCCAGCACTAATTCCAAAAACCGCTGTTGCTTTACTAATCTCACTTGCCATTCTAACAATTTCAGATTCACTAGCTGCAAAAGAGTTTCCCAATGCAACTATTTGTGAACCAAAAATATCTATATCCTTAACGCCTTCTTTGGTAATTGTTAAAATTCTAGTTAATGCAGTTGCGGCCTCTTGACCATGAAGATCCGTTGATACACCTAATTTTGCCATTGTTTCAGTAAATTTTAATAAATTTTCTTCACCTGTTACGCCTAATTGCCCGGCCGCTTCAGCTATACCTAACAATTCATTGGCGGTAATCGGTGCTTCCTTGGAAAGTTTGGTTATATCCTTTCCAAATTTTTCTAATGCCTTCCCACTTAAATCAGTTGTTTTACCAACGCCAACTAAAGCTTTTTCATATTTCCTAAATTCATTTGCTGATAAACCCATGGCAACGGTTAAAGCTGTAAAAGCAACGGCCGCCGGTTTGGCAATCTTTTCAAGTTGGCCTTGTAATTCTTTTGTTGAATTATTAACTTCATTTAAAGCATTTTGATAATCTTTAACATCACCATTAATTCTTATAACTAGTTCATCGGCCATATTGTTGCGCCTTCCTTTGCATTGCCTTTTTTAAAGCTTCATCCATTGCAATTTTTTGATTTTCATCTAGTTCAAAATTTTCATCATCTTCATTTTTTTGGCCTGTTACTTTAAAGTTATGCAATTTTATATTCAAAAGTTGCTTATCACCTAACCTTTTTATTATGTTTGCCAATCTCCATCGAACTTCGAATATTGTTCTGGTATAAATGTATTCGGTAGTCCAACCATATTCACTCGATAAATAATCAAAAATTTGTTGCCAATTTAATGGTTCATAATCTTTTTTTTTAATTTATCGCTGGCAACATTATTAACAACATCTTTTAATTTGTTTTTAAGTTGTCCTACAATATTATCAATCATTTCTTTATCATGGCCAATAGAGTACAAAACTGCTGAATAAATATCAAAATGTTCATCAACATTGCTTATTAGGTCCCTTAATAATTTGAAACCACCTTTATTCTTTTCCTTTTCTTCACCTGTTTCAATGTCTAAATATTTTATTGACTTCAATTTAAAGAACATCGCATCTTCATGATTCATTAAAAACAATGCCATTTTACAAATATCATCGGTTCTAATTTCTGCAATCATTCTTTCAATATCACCAATTGATTCATTCATTTCTGATAACATGCCAACTGTGCAAGGTCTTAATTTAAAAGTTTTGCCTTTAGCTTGCAATAAACTAAAAAATGATTCGGTCGGTTTTAAATCATTAATTCTTATTTTCTTTTCGATTTTTTTATCCATTAATTAAATTCCTTTTTATCATTTTACAGATTTAGATTGATGTTTGATATAAATTAAATTAATTATAAGGTAGTGACAAATAAAACCACCAGAAAAAAAGAGTTAACCGAATTTATTCAAATTCGAGTATCTGAATTCGAAAAGAATAGAATAAAATGGTTATCTCAAAAATATGCAGGTGGGAATATTTCTTTATATCTTGTTTGGTCTGCAATGAACGCCAATAGAATTGAAATTAAGCCTGAAATTTTATCTGATTATTCAAAAAGAAGAAAAGTAAAAGAATCGGTTATTTAAATTGATACAAAAAAAGGGATTATTTCTAATCCCTTTAATTGTTCTAACAATTTAAATCAAGATTTCCACAAGTTTTAACTAAAAACTAAATCTTTCATCACTTCAGTTTTTTAATTATGCAAGTGAAGGCGTAACATGTCTAATCTTATAAACACCATCCAATGCTTGATCATATAATAATTTTACATTTACTTCTGCAACACTCCAGGCATTTCTAGCTAATCCAATTGGTAGACCGGCCCCAATGCATCTTAAAGCATCAATTTCGAAAAGTTCCCCGGAACTTCTTTTATTGGCCATAATAATTGCACCGAATTCAGGGAAAGATTGATCTGCCATTTGACCAACTGTAACATCCATTGAAGCGGTGTTATTTGGTCTAACTGTAAAGGTAGCTGAATCACCTGCAACTAATGCAATCGTACCAGCACCACCAGTTAATTCTAATCCAAAATTAGGAACATCAACGGCCGCACCCATGGCAATAGTTAATGGTGAAGCTGTAATTTTTAACGCATCATTTTGCATTGTACCGTTAGCACCTCTATTTATATCTACAGTACTTGAAAAATAAACATCAACTGTTGTTGCATCGGCTGCAACAACTGTATAATGGCCAAATTTTAAATCAGCATCAGAAGATGATTTTAATGAAGTTGTTAAAATACCCGTAGCAGCTACAACTGAAGTACCGTTTTTATTAGCTATTGCCGTTGCTGAACCTGTAGCTTCAGCACTATTTTCAGTCGGTGCATTACCAGCAAATAATTCAAACACAAAATTAGGAAATTCTGAAAAATTTAAGGTCATTTCGGCCGCTATACTTCCTACTTCACTTGCCCAGCTAAATTTATTAGATCCCCCCTGCGAATCAATCATTTCTGCTGATAAACTTAATGAACTTCCTTCTAATACTTGAAGCATTCCGTAAAAAGTTCCATCGGTTCGCTTATATGGCGAAACCGTACATAGTCCGAATAGTTGTCTAGGTGTTGATAATGCCATATAAATATTCCTTTGTTTTTTGTTATGCTAAATTAGTCTCTAAAATAATTCCTATTGCTTTATATCTTGCACTAGAATCTAATGATTGAAATGAAACCGGTTCAAATCTTTTTACAGTTATTTTATTGCCAACGTCTAAATTAGTAAAGTTTTCCTCAAAAATTTCCTTTAAAGCACGTTGAACTCTGAATAAAATTTCACTTATATTTTGCCTATTTCCATCAGCTAAAACATAAACAACTGAAATAGATAATTTTTCAGCAGTACCGCCATATAAAGGAATTGTTTCAACACTTTCAACACCATAAATTATAAATGGATCATAATTGATTGCTTCACTATCCATGGTTTGAAAGGCATAAGCTGAAGCATCTACATCAGGTAATGCAATTGAATCACCTTTTTCAGTTTCAATTGCTGTTAATTTTGTTGCCAGGTTAGTTGTTATAACCGATTTAATACCTGATAAAATATTTTCAAAATCATTTGCCATTATTTATTACCTAAATTCTTTTTTGAAACTTGCATAACCCAATCATGCAAGGTTTCTAACCAAACTTCACGCCTTTTATTAATTTCTGGTGTTGCAGTTTGTTCACCACCGATTAAAACATATGGCCTTGCTGGCATTTTTTTAGTACCAGTCTGAAGCCAAATTCCATATGGTGCACCTTTTTTTGAGGTAACATTAGTACCCAATACTAAAATGCTTTTATTAATAATGTAATTAACTGAATTGGGATGATTTGGTACTGTCATTGAAGCCGCTAAATGGCCGGTAGCTCTAAGAATTGGATAAACAAAACCAAATTTTCTTTCCTTGAATTCTTTATAACCACCTTCATAAAAATCATTTAGTCCAGACTCCGGTGCTTCCCAATAAACTGTAAAAGGCTTTTCCGATAAATCTTTATATCGGCCCTTACTTTTTCTATTAACATCAAATATTGATCTGTTGCCCTTGTACCATTGGCGGGCCATAAGTTTTAATGGTGTTGTTAAATTACCGGTTTGTTTTAACGCTCTATTGATTGCATTTGTAAAATCTTTACCTGGATCCACTGTAACTTGTATTATTTCATCGGCCATTTAGTTACCATTGGGTCTTAGATTGATCAAAAACCCTGGTAACAGTATTTGAAGATGAATAACTTTTTACACCTTGAACCGATGAAATAGAAACCGCATCAGATAATAGTAATTCCCTTTTAACAATCATTTCCAGGTTTGCCCTAGCTTGAATTGCTAAATCAACCGGTATAGCTTGATCGCCTTGTGGACTAGTGCTTTTTAATTCCATTATTTTTGCTATACGCTGGGCAACTAATCCAATGGAGATTGTTTTTAAAACTTCCATAGATTTAGGGGATGCTGCTAGGGTAACAGGTGTTGTGTAAATTAAACCAATTCTAGCATCAATATAGGCATCAGCTTCAACAATAAATTGAGTAACTTCATCTTCCGTTACTTTAGTTGTAGCTGAAAATGTTATTGATTTAAATTCTGAAGATATTAATGTTGGTGTAGAATACGCCATATTTATTCACTTGCTTCAAGTAGTTCTTTTAATTTATCAGCACCGGCCCGATGATGAAATTTAAGAGCTCTTTTTTTGCATTCTTCTTTTAATTCTTCAAGACTTAATTCAACTACATCATCATTTGAATCTGAATTAACAACTGGGTTAATAACAGGTGAAGCTGATTTTTTTTTAGATTCACCCCTTATCAAGTCATTAGCTTTTAGTTGATCTAAAAACGGCCCTATTATTTCAAGTTCATCTTCACTTAAAGATTCACCTGCTTTTTTCTTAAGGCCGTTACAAGAAAAATTACTAACTACTTTCATTTAAAAATCCTTTTTAAAGTTTATGGAAAACAAGATTGTGCGAAATTTTGAAAAAAGTATAGAACAAAATCTGATGCACCGTTCATTGTACCGTTAAAATCTGCTGTATTCCCTTCAATATTTGCTGCATCTTTTACCATTGTTGGTGCTGTTCCTTCTTTTGCACCATCAATTAGACTGAAAAGAATATCACCTGCATTTGCAAGGCATCTTTTTAATCCAAGCTTTTCACCATAACCAATTGACCATGTTGCACCGAATGGAGTTACTTCACAATTGGCCGGAAAGACAACGCTAGAAACCGTTTTAAATGCCTTGCTTCCAGTAGTTGCAGTTGATTGATTTTCAGTTACCAAGTAATTTTCTGAAATGGTTTGGCCATGAAAATCAGTTCCATTAATTACTACTGTACAAAGGGCAATATCAGCAGTTGTTGAACCCGGTGTTAAAACTAAATTTCTAGTTATATCAGGTTGAGCAACAAAAGTTGAAACTGTTACGGCCGTTGTTGCAATATTACCAGCATTGGCCGATAAAACATCAGTCGTACCTGCTACCGCTGGATTGGTGAAAGTTTGCTTTTCAACTAATTGTTGAGTAACCAGCTTCATATCTTGAAATTGCCTTTTTACAGGTATCCCAAAAGATACACTGGCCATTACAAAAGTAAGGGCCAACGCTATAAATGTTTTTAAAAAACCTAATTTCATTTCTAATTCCTTTTTGATTAATTACTAAAATTTACAAATCAAAAATTGATATTAAGCTATTACATCTTTAATTAAATAACCTGCTTTTGCATTTGTAATGCAATAATCATAATGATCATCTACCAAAATTGCTTTTGAATTTGGTGGGTTATTAACATTCCATTTAGTTACCCTTCTTTGTTTTCTACCGGCCATTTTAAATAAATAACCCAAAGAAGTTTGGTACTTCATCGCTTTAGCTGGCATCTTCATTAAGATAATATTTTTACCCCAAATTGCAGCAAGTGAACTTGTTTGGTTTCTTTTTGCCGATTCATATGAAGCCATACCAATTAAAACTCTTTGAACTTCCAAAACACCTGCCAATTCTTCAAATTTCAAACCGCCTGGCCGATTATCTTTAAATCCTAAAGAATCTAATAATTGTGGATGGTATCTTAATTGTTGGAAAACTTCCCAACTCATAACTGCTACATCAGGTGGAAATCCACAACCATCTTTTACTGCCGCTCTACCTGTTAGCAAATCATCAACTGGATCACTATTTGCATAATCATTCCATTGAGAAGTACCGGTTAAAGTTGTATTTTGTGTTAAAATAGCAGTATCGCCTAAAGTATCGGCAAGACCTTTTTCTTTTCCAACCATTATAGAAGTTGTTAATCCTAGTGTTTCATCTTTTTCAGCATCATAAGGCTTTTGCACATTTGAATAATCATCTTCAGTTACAAGACCTTCAAGACCATGGCCTTCAATTGAATAGCTTGCTTGAGTTCTAACTTGAGTTTTAACTCTTGGATATTCACCACCACCACCAATAATAGTTTGTTCAACTCTTAGGTGATCTGTTCCATATTTTGCTAATTTTCCAGTTTTTTCTACTGAATCGACAACTGGAAATAGAGATTCTGAGATAAAACCTTCAGGTATATATGCGCTTGATACACCGGTTAAAAGTTTATCAACAATTGCTTTTTGAGCGGCCATTATAATTTTCCTTGTTAATTTTTTTAATCAGTTAATACCAAACTGTAAAACTTCTTTATTAATTAATAATTATGCATCAGATGAAACAACTTGAAATAAACAAACTTCAACGCCAAAAACATCACCATCAACTGCATCTTCATAGGCAATTGCTCCACATGGTTCATCAGCAGCATCACAAACTTCAGCTTCACCATCAGCATTTGGAGTTAAATATTTTCCTAATGCAATTGTTTCAGCGGCTTCAAGTAAAGCACCACCACCTGGAAGGGCAACTTCACCAAAATCACCAGCGGCCAAAGCTACATCACCTTGAAAAATTCCCATTGGTCTATCATTTAAATCACATTCTGTAATAAGATCTTTAGTTGCACCCCATTTAACAAATCTATAAGGCCGTATTACTGCGCTGGCTTTAAAAGTTCTTAATCTAGGTGCTGAATTAACGGCCATTATAATTTTCCTTGTTAATTTTTTTAATTAAATAATTAAATTATTGACCTTAAAAGGTCTTTTTACAATAACTTTTATTCTTGAGTTTCTTTAATATATCTCAAGTTCAAATCTTTATTTTCTGATAAAACCATGTTTTGAGCAGTATCAAGATCAAGATCTTTATTTTCACTCATTTTCTTTTCAGATAAAGAAATAACTTCATCTTGAGCAGGTGTTTCAGATTTTTCAAATTCTTTATTACCTTTTGCAGTACTCGAACCCTTTTCACTTAAATTAACTTGAGCTGAATTTTCTGCAAACTTTACAAAATCGTCGGCCATATAATGAACTCTTTGTGCTTCAACTGTTTTCCCTTCAGATAACATTTTATCAAAAACACTTTTCTTTGCTGCTAATTTTTTATCAGCTTCAATTTTTTCTTCAGCTAATTTAATTCTATCTTCACGCTCTGATAATTCTTTTTCTTTTTCTTTATTTTCTTCACTTTCAGCTAATTTAGATTTTTCAGATAATTCATCGGCCATTACTTTTTTTTCAGCTTCCAATTCTGCAATTTTAGCTTCAAGTTCTTTAATTTTTTCTTCCATTATAATATCCTTTGTTTTATCTGATTTTTCTTTAATTTCTGAAAGTTCGATTGTAGGTTCCATATTCTTTACAACTGGCCGATTTGTCAATGCAGCACCAAATAGAGTAGGCCCATAATCTTTTTGATTTTCATTATCTTTATAAGAGAATTGAAAATCTGCTGATATATATCTATATTTCTTTTTTAAAACTGCAATAGAACCGTCATCAGTCCAATGAACATCGGCCCACAATTGTTTTCCATCTTCAGATAAATACAAATCTTTGAACCATGCGGCCGCTTCCTTGTCGGTTTCGTGCGAATAATCCAGCATCAAATCAACACCACGAACTTGATCTTTAAAATTTTTAACCATGCTTTTCAAATGGCTTTTATCGATAACGATAGTTTGCCCTTCATGAAAAAAATTTCCAACTCTTAATATTTGAACTTTATTGGATATACCATCAGTACCAATGAACATATTTTCATGCAATATAATCGGTGCTGTTCTATGTATTTGGAATGGCTTCATATTTTTAATAATTGTTTTATCCATGTTTAAAAGTCAATCTTTTTTTATATTGTATCAGAAAATTGTATAGTATCGGCAATTTTTTTTGATGATGGTTTTAATCTTGTAATTTTTTGGTTTTTATCAAGCTTTATGATTGCTCTAATCCAGCTTTTACAATTGTAATGCAATGGGGGCGTATATAAAAAATGGTTTGCTTCATTTTTACTGAATACTGTACCAACTAAATCTTTGCATATTAATGTTACTGGATCGCTATTCATAAATTGAAAGGCCTCTATTTCATCTAGAACTTCATCTTCAAAAAAGAATCCATTTCTTGACTCATTTACTATTTGTGAACTTGATATAGTTGAAGCAACTCTAACCGAACTTCCTAGAATATATTTTTCGGCCTTTTCCTCCATATCCTTTTTTATAACTGCAATATCTTTACCCGATGAAGTTGATGAATCAAATTGAAGGAATATAGATTTTTCTAAATCAGCAATTTGAGTTCCAACTAATAAATCATTTGATTGGGTTATACGTTGCCTAATGTCTTTAGGAAGGTTTTCAAATTCACCAAACATTAACCTTTCTTCATTTTCAATAAATTTAACATTTGATGCTTTTGGAATTTCTTTTCTAACTTGATCTAATGAATCTGATGCTATAACCGCCATAACTGTTAATATTTCATTTTTATAAACATCAATTCCTTTTGGCTTAATATCCTTAATAGCATTAAACTTATCCATTCCTTTTAATTTTTTTGATTTTTTAATTACTTGATCAATCATATCTTCAGCAATATTAGCTAAATTAGCTTGCATTATATTTTTTAATTCAATTGCACCGGCTTCAATGTCTTTTTTAATATCTTTCATTATATCCTTTCTTGCCAGGAAAACCCTGCTTTACATAGCGCCGCCGAACCTGAGGCCACTTGACCAGTAACCACCCATCTATCTCCAGGATGTAGCCTCTCATTGAATGATGAGAGATCTAAGACTAAAGGAGACCCAGCTTCTATTTCAAATACAGCTAGCTCATTACCACCAGTAACTGTAGTCCCGGTACTGCTGTACTGCATGACTGAACTTGCAGCATTAACATTTGTTAATGCTGTAGCCCCATCGATTCTAGTAGGTTCGGCTATAATTTTCATCTCAACAGGTTTACCGGCTTCCGTTGATAGTGTTAAAAAATCAGGAAAGACTGATACTTTATTTATTGAAGAATTAAAATCAATTTCGTTATGAATAATTAATAATATTTGTCGGGCAGTCGTCATGCTCTTTTCAGCGGAGATTGAGTTTCTTATTCCTGCAATACTTTCTTTGCCTT
>Ga0129324_10001004_pt1 | contig 19062 bp, 11 predicted proteins | sample CPBDNA_7_FD_96879 | JGI IMG/M metagenome (GOLD analysis project Ga0129324, IMG submission 96879) | Freshwater to marine salinity gradient microbial communities from Chesapeake Bay, USA - CPBay_Spr_15_0.2_DNA | ecosystem: Environmental > Aquatic > Marine > Coastal | place: USA: Chesapeake Bay... | reverse complement strand
CCTGATGGCAATTTACATAAATAGGAATTCCTTGGATCTATATTATCATGAGAACAGTCTGTCCATTTTTCATCAGATAATTTCCTGAACGCTTTACCTTGTCTGGGCGCCAATATGGTATAAAGTATATTATTTTCTGCCAGAATTTCCAGGGTTTCTGTATCGACGGCTGTTTCTGCCAACCACATACCCTCGGGTTTCCGTTGAAAACGAGATTCAAAATCACGAATACCCCATATAATTTGTGTCTCCTTATCACGCTTATTTGCCAGCGGCATGATAATGTGGTTATACACCTGAGCGATAGCAGAACCATGACCATTATAATAGGTAAGGCTCTGTTTATCAGCATCTAAAATAGCTTGATATGAGTTTGGGTCAAACTTTTCCATCCAGGCCAGGAGCGTTGGACCAATATTAAAACTCATGTAGGTATAATTGGAAACGATCCCTTTTATTTCTTGCTTATGGTTGAGCAATCTCGCCGCAGAATTTGGAGCATAACACTCAAAATTTATTCTTTCATTCCAGTTGTGGAAAGGAGCCGCTGATTCCTGATATTCGATCTCGCCTAACCACGCATTTTCGCGCGGAGGCTGATAAAAATGTCCGTGAATACAAACGAATTTTTTCAGGTCTGATTTTAACATAAAATTTTGTAATATTGAGGTTGTAAAAGTAATCACCCATGCGTAAACTATCCTTATTCTTACCTTTATTTTCTTTATTTCTTTTTAATGGTCTTTATTCGCAGGCTCCTGAGAAATGGAATTCAGCTAAAATTTACCATGAAATTCAGAAACTTAATTTCCTTGGTTCAGTCCTTTATCTGGCTGCTCACCCCGATGATGAAAATACGAGGCTCATCACCTATCTCGCAAATCACGGAAAAGCAAACACGGCCTATTTGTCATTAACCAGAGGAGATGGCGGCCAGAATTTGATTAGCCCAGAGATAAGAGAATTGTTAGGTTTAATAAGAACTCAGGAATTATTGGGCGCCAGACAAATAGACGGGGGAAAACAGTTTTTTTCCAGAGCAAATGATTTTGGATTTTCTAAAAATCCGGACGAAACTTTCAGGATTTGGGAAAAGGAGAAAGTTATGGAAGATTTAATTGCCGTGATAAGATATTGGCAACCCGATGTTATCATTAATAGGTTCGATCACAGAAGCCCCGGGAGAACGCATGGTCATCATACTGCCTCGGCTATGCTGGGTGTTGAAGCATTTGATATGGCTGCCGATCCAAAGGTTTTTCCAAATCAGTTGAGTCGTTTACCCCTGTGGCAACCCAAAAGATTATTTTTTAATACCTCCTGGTGGTTTTACGGTAGTCAAAAGGCATTTGACGAAGCTGATAAGAGTAAATTGCTTCAATTTGAAGTAGGCGTTTATTATCCTTTATTGGGTAAATCAAATAATGAAATTGCCGCCGAAAGCCGGAGTATGCACAAAAGCCAGGGCTTTGGTTCTTTGGGTGTAAGAGGGTCGGAAACAGAGTATCTGGAATTATTGAAAGGTGATTTGCCTGAAAATAATAATCTTTTCGCAGGTATAAATACTACCTGGAGTAGGGTGAAGGGAGCAGAAAAGGTGGGCGCCTTATTAAAAAAGGTGGAAAGTAATTTCTCCATGCAGTCGCCATACACCGTTTTACCCGATTTGTTACTGGCCTTAAAAGAGCTGGAAAAATTACAGGATAGTTATTGGAAGAGAGAAAAATTAAAAGATATTAAGCTCATTATCAAGCAATCTTTAGGTCTCTTTCAGGAGGCAGTAGCCATGGAATCTGCAGCTACACCAGGTGAAAATATCAAAGTTCAGCTGGAGTTCATTCATAGAAGCCCGGTCAAAGTTACCTTGCAGTCTTTACAAGTTTTACCCACAAGCATGGATACTGTAATGGGCATGGAGCTGGCAAATAATAAGGGTTTCAAATTATCAAAGCAAATTCAGGTACCTAAAAATATTCAATTAACTAGTCCCTACTGGTTAATTGACCAATGGAATTTAGGTGTTTATACCGTAAGCGACGAAAAATTAAGAGGTTTACCTGAAACGCCAAAATCATTAAAAATAAAAGCAAATTATCTGATTGATGGCATTCCTTTTTCACTGGAATCTGATATTGTGTATAAAATAGATGATCCGGTGGCTGGCGAAGTCTATCAGCCTTTCGAAATTATTCCTGCCATAACAGGTAGTTTTCAGGAATCTGTCAATGTATTTGCAACTAGAGATAGCCAACGATTAGAGGTCGTAGTGAAGGCAAATAAGTCAACCCTTTCAGGTGTGGTTACGCTGGATGTTCCAAACGGCTGGACCTTTTCTCCTAAAGAACAAGAGGTTCAATTTGGAAGAAAAGGAGAAGAAAAAGTACTCTCCTTTTGGGTAACACCTCCTTCGTTTCAGTCAGAGGGAAATGCACGCGTTTTGATGAAAGCGGACGGTGAGGTGTACGACAAAAAAATACTGATTATTAAGCATGCCCACATACCTGCGCAAACCGTATTGCTCTCGTCCAATGCAAAGTTAGTGCGCATAGACCTGGAGAAATCAGGAGATAAAATAGGATATCTCATGGGGGCAGGTGATGTGGTGCCCGCCAGTCTATCCCAAATGGGTTTCCAGGTGACGATGTTAAATGTAAATAATCTGACGGAGGAAAATCTGAAATCTTTTGATGCCGTGGTCTTGGGTGTAAGAGCTTATAATACCGTTGAAGGTATTGAGTTCAAACAAAAAGCATTATTCAAATACGTCGAAAATGGAGGTAATCTGATTGTTCAATATAACACAACGGGCGATTTAAAGGTAACGGAAAAGGAATTAGCTCCTTTCCCAATGACGCTATCCCGGGAAAGAATTACTGACGAAGATGCCCCCGCAACATTGTTGGTCCCTAATCATAGCATATTGAATTTTCCAAATAAAATAAGCGATAACGATTTCAAAGGTTGGGAACAAGAAAGAGGTTTATACTTCCCAGGAAAATGGGATTCCGCTTTTACCCCCATTTTAAGGTTTAACGATCCCGGGGAAAAACCAATTGATGGTGCGCTTTTGGTTGCAAAGCATGGTAAAGGTTATTACATATATAGCGGTCTTTCCTTCTTTAGAGAATTACCTGCCGGGGTACCAGGCGCTTTCCGCTTATTCGCAAACATGATTTCAATGGGTAAAGAAATAAAGCCATGATGAATACGGAAAATGAATCGTCACTTCCTGAAAAATTTAACGAGGATGTGCCACCCATACTGGGAACGTGGAATAAATTATACCTTTTTGTATTGGTTTTCCATGCCCTGCTCATCATTCTGTTTTATTTATTCACGAAAGCTTTCTCTTAAATAAATTGTCATCATGGCTTTAATCGATTGGATTGTACTGGTAGGAACTATCACTGGCATTATCATTTATGGTATTTGGAAAACACGAAATGTCAATACGACGCAGAGTTATCTCCAGGGTGATCACGATCTAAAATGGTGGTCTATTGGTCTATCCATTATGGCCACTCAGGCAAGTGCCATTACATTTTTATCGACACCTGGCCAGGCTTATGAAGACGGCATGGGTTTTGCCCAATTTTATTTTGGTCTGCCTTTAGCTATGGTCATTTTATCTGTTTTTGTCTTGCCCATTTATTATAAGTTAAAAGTCTATACAGCTTATGAATATCTGGAAGGACGATTTAATCTGGCTACAAGAACATTTACAGCCATCTTATTTTTGATTTCAAGAGGATTAGCGGCAGGTTTGACCATATTTGCACCAGCTATAATCATTTCTACCATACTTGGATGGCAATTAAACCTGACCATTTTGATTTTGGGAGCTGGCGTTACCTTATATACTGTTTCTGGTGGTACAAAAGCGGTCAGCGTAACCCAATTTCACCAAATGGTCATTATTTTGGCTGGTATGTTCGTTGCTGCCATAGTACTTGTTTACAAACTTCCCGAGGATGTAGGTTTTACTGATGCTGTTCGTTTTGCCGGATCCATGAACAAGTTGCAAGTGGTTGATTTTTCATGGGATCTTTCCAACAGATACACTTTCTGGTCAGGAATGATTGGAGGTGTTTTCTTGTTTTTAAGTTATTTTGGTACCGATCAATCGCAGGTTCAACGGTATTTATCGGGAAAAACGCTGACGGAAAGTAGATTGGGGCTTATGTTCAATGGATTACTAAAAGTCCCCATGCAGTTTTTGATATTATTTGTAGGTATTTTAGTTTTTGTCTTTTTTCAATTCAATAAAAGTCCTTTACATTTTAATGAGGGGAATACCAATGCCATAAAGAAAAATGATAGCTATGCCCTTCAGTATGAGGCGTTAAATAAAGAACACGAAACCTTATTTGAAAGAAAAAAAGAGGTGATTCACCAATATATCAGCCAGTTAAAATCGGGAGACAAAAAAATGATTGCCGAGGGAAAAGCGCAGGTAAATCAAGTAATGAAGGAGGAAAAAGATTTAAGAGTAGAAGCTGGAACCCTTATTAAAAAAGCATTGCCAGCGGCGTCTATAAAGGATACAGATTATGTTTTTATCACTTTTATACGCGATTTTCTTCCCGTAGGTATTGTCGGACTACTTTTAGCGGTTATTTTTTCTGCATCCATGTCTTCCACCTCCTCCGAATTAAATTCTCTGGCAACCACCACCGTCATTGATATTTATAAAAGGTCATTTGTGAAAGACCAAACGGATCAACATTACCTGTTTGTCTCCAAGGCATTTACCTTATTGTGGGGTGCGATAGCGGTTGTATTTGCCCTTTCAGCCCGATTATTTGAAAATCTGATTCAGGCAGTAAACATAGTTGGTTCCCTTTTTTATGGCACCATTCTGGGCATATTTTTAGTAGGCTTTTTCATAAAAGCAGTAAAGGGTCAGGCTGTTTTTATAGCGGCTATTGCCACAGAATTAATTATCCTTCTTCTATTTTATCTGAATGAAACGGGGACACCTATTTCCTTTGGAGGGAAAGAAATTGTAGTAAATATTGGCTATCTCTGGTTAAATCTTATTGGATGTAGTTTAGTCATGATTGTTTCATTTATTTTAAATAAAATATTGGTTCCCGCCTCAAAAAAATTGTAAATAAGACGGAAAAAGGTTATTTTGAGTAAAAATAATATCCGTGGAAGTAAATAATTTGAGAAGTAGAAACTGGTTCGCCAGGGAAGGTAAGGATGGCATCATCTATAGGGCATGGATGAAAAACCAGGGAATACCTGCGCATCATTTTGAAGGTAAGCCAGTCATTGGTATTTGTAATACATGGAGCGAATTGACGCCTTGCAATGCGCATTTCAGAGAATTGGCTCAAAAAGTTAAAAATGGCATTTACGAGGCCGGAGGTTTTCCCGTCGAGTTTCCCGTTATGTCAACAGGGGAAACTTTAATTAAACCTACCGCCATGCTTTATCGAAATCTGGTAAGCATGGACGTGGAGGAAAGTATTCGCGCAAACCCCTTAGATGGAGTAGTTTTACTTTGCGGTTGTGATAAAACGACGCCATCGCTAGTTATGGGCGCTTGTAGCGTCGATATTCCTACCATAGTTGTGAGTGGAGGTCCTATGCTAACAGGAAAATATAAAGGGACAAATATTAGTACTTCCGATTTATGGCGTTTCAGTGAAGCCCAGAGAATGGGCGAGATTACTCAAAAGGATATGCAGGAGGTGGAAGCGGGCATGTGCCGCAGTGCAGGTCACTGTGGCGTTATGGGCACTGCCTCAACTATGGCATGTATGGTGGAGGCTTTGGGTCTGACCCTTCCAGGAAATGCTGCCATTCCGGCCGTGGACTCCAATAGAAGAGTATTGGCGCATCATTCTGGTATGCGTATTGTAGAAATGGTAAATGAAAATCTGACCCTTAAAAAAATATTGACCAGAGAGGCATTTGAAAATGCGATTATTGTGAATACGGCCATTGGTGGATCCACAAATTTTGTTCTGCATTTACTGGCTATCGCGGGCCGTATTGGCATCGAATTGACCTTAGATGATATGAATAATTTAGCAAAGGATATTCCGTTATTGCTGAATTTGCAACCTTCCGGAGAATATTTCATGGAAGATTTTTACTATGCCGGCGGACTTCCAGCTGTCTTGAAAGAATTGGATAAATATCTTCGTGGACAGGTAATTACAGTTAATGGTCATACGGTGAAGGAAAATTTCAGCTCGGCAAAATCATACAATGATCGTGTTATCAGCCCCATAGATCAACCCGTAAATACCGTTTCCGGCGTGGCCGTACTCAAAGGTAACCTATGTCCTGATGGTGCCGTGTTAAAACTCTCTGCGGCAAGTCCTGAATTGATGAAACATAAGGGGCAAGCAATAGTATTCGAAGATATTGACGATTATAAAAACAGGATTAATGACCCTGAGTTGCCTGCAACGGCTGACAGTGTGCTTGTACTTAAACAGGTAGGTCCAGTGGGTTATCCAGGCATGCCAGAGGTGGGAAATTTAGGTCTCCCTCCCAAATTATTGCTTGAAGGGGTAAGGGATATGGTTCGTATTTCTGATGGAAGGATGAGTGGAACAGGTTTTGGTACCTGCATTTTACACGTGTCACCTGAATCAGCAGTTGGTGGGCCTTTAGCTATCGTACAAGACGGCGATTGGATTGAACTGGACGTTCCGGCGCGAAGCCTAAATTTGTTGATAAGTCAGGAAGAGATTAATGAGCGTTTGGCCAAAGCGCCTCAGTTTAACGGCATCGTCGATCGTGGATACGTTCGTTTACATCAAACGCACGTGGAACAAGCCCACCTGGGTGCGGATCTTGATTTTCTAAAAGGAGGATCAGGAAGTAAGGTAACGAGAGATTCACATTAAATAAATTTTTATATCTCTCTTTGAATAGATAGTTGTCACCTTGTTTATTGTATTTATGACATTTCAATGTATAGAAATGCTACTTGTTTTTATGTTTTTATACCTGTTTTGAGGCAGTTTTGATGAAGCGTTTTAAAGGTCGGTTTATAAATAGCTGTAGCCCTGTGTATTGAATTTATATTTTTCAATATATTTAAATGGTATGGTCGGAGGTATAATGGAAGATAGCTTTATTTTTGAAATATTGTAGGGTATTTTATTTGTCGGGATTTTCTTTCCCATTTCAGTCTATAGTGTTTTGACAATCTAACAGGAATTTTAATGAGGACTTAAGGGAATTCGTGGTTGCTTTTTTAGTAATGCTGAAATAAAGCTATGCCTTTCTTAATGACTTTGCAATAAACGCTTAATATGATTTTTAATATGAATATTCACAAAACTGCTCTTTACTCCGGTAGATTTCTTTGCCTCTTTTATTTGATTTTATCGTTTGAAGCCACCCTTTTTGGACAGGATAAACCCAATATTATCTGGATTTCTGCAGAAGATATGAGCCCAAGATTGCCAGCTTACGGCGATTCAACCATCAAAACACCTCATATTTCCCGATTGGCAAAGGAAGGTATCATTTATGACCATGTTTATACTACCGCAGGGGTATGTGCGCCAAGTCGAAATGCCATCATTACGGGGTCCTACCAAACCTTTAACGGGGGACATAATATGCGAACCTTAAATAATACTTATCCGGAACAAACAGGTCTTCCCAAATCGTACAGTGCGGTTATGCCTGCTGAAATACGTTGTTTTCCGGAATATTTAAGGCAGCAAGGCTATTATACGACCAATAATAATAAAACAGATTACCAGTTTGAGGCACCTCCAACCGCGTGGGACGAGGTTTCTAACAAAGCTACCTGGCGAAACAGACCCAAAGGAAAACCATTTTTTAGTGTATTTAATTTTAATACCACCCACGAATCACAGATATGGGCGAATGCAGATAAACCTTTGCGGGTTAATCCCTTAAAAGTGTTGTTACCTCCATTTTATCCTGATAATCTTGTCGCAAGAACAGAAGTAGCCAGGCATTATTCTAATATTTCTACCTTGGACGATGAAATAGGTGTGTTATTAAAAAAGTTGGAAGAGGATGGGCTGCTTGATAATACCATTATTTTTTTCTGGACAGACCATGGGGATGGTTTACCCTTCTATAAAAGAGAAATTTATAGGAGAGGGCTACATGTCCCTCTTATCATAAGGTTTCCAAACGGAAAAGGAGGCGGTGTAAGAGATTCTCGTTGGATCAGTTCGATTGATTTTGCCCCGACAGTTCTCTCACTGGCGGGTATCAAAACGCCAAATGGTTTAGCAGGTATTCCGTTTTTAGGTAAATATGCTAAAACAAAGGGCAGAGAAATGGTTTTTGCCGCCAGAGATCGTCTTGATTCTCATTATGATAGAGTGAGAACGGTGCTTGCCCCAAAATATCAATATGTTAGAAATTATTTGCCTGAATTACCCCGATATATGGATTTGGAATACAGGAAACAACAACCATTAATGCGGAATATCCTAAAAATGAGGGACGAAGGTACCTTGACAGGTTTTCAAAATCTATGGTTTGAAAAAACTAAACCTAAAGAAGAATTATACGATTGGGAAAAGGATCCTTTTGAATTAGTTAATTTGGCTGATGACCCAAAATATGCAAGCATTCTAAAGAAAATGCGGCAGCAGATGGATGAATGGCAACAAAAATTCCCTGATAAGGGTGGGGTACCTGAAAAGGAGCTGATAAAAGAATGGTGGAATGGAGATAATAAGCCTCCCATCACCGCATTACCCAAGGTGACGAAAATAAATGGAAAACTCCATCTTGTTTGCACAACAGCGGCAGCCTCTATAGGTTGGAGAAATAAAGGGGAAAAAAGTTGGAATGTTTATATCGAACCCATAAATATGCCAACCCAAACCATAGAATATGTAGCCATGAGAATTGGATATGTATCGAGTGAAATAGGAACTTATTAACAGAATAGCAAATAAAGAAAGAGGCTACCCTGACCTGCAGGATAGCCTCTTTATTATTTATGGTCATATTAAAACAGAAAACCCAATAATGGCATTAAAGCCGGGTGCTACTATGCCAGAACTATAGGTTCTATACCTTTGATTCGTTAAGTTTTCAAGGCCAATATTTAAGGTGCTAGATTTAAAAACGGTAAACATTCCTTTCATGTTTAAGGTGTACCAACTGGGTGAATAGGGTTTTCCATTTTCATCTCTGGCATAAATGGCTGGTTTTTGGCGTTCCTCTTCATTTAAATTTTCATAAGGGACGGATGAACTATAAACAGCGTTTAGCTGAAGATTCATTTTTTCTTTTTTATAACCTAAAGTACTCAATCCAAAAGCTGGTGCTGCATGTCGGGAATTAGTTGTTGCGACATTGTTCAGTTCTTCTTTACCAATTTGGACATTATATCTGCTGGAGAGATAAAAGCCCAATGGTAAATCGATTTCGAAACCGGCATGAAAACCATAAATTTCTGCAAAAGCGGCATTCTGTATGCTGTAGGCTTTACTCATTTTGCCATTATAAAGGATGCTATCTTTTCCTTCCACTTTAGTTGACCTGCGAACCATCGCATTTTGGAGATAAGTATAATATCCAGTAAGATCTATTTTTAGCGAACTTCCAATTAATTTTGAGATATTTATTTCTCCATTATAGGCTATTTCAGCAGTTAAATCAATATTGGGAACAACTACTTCACCCGATACAAAATCAAATAATTTACCCATATCATCTACATTGGGTGCCCGAAATCCTGTTGCTGCATTGAGGCTTATTTTGGTTTTATCATCAGGTGAAATGACAAGTCCTGCATTACCATTAAAGGCTCCGTTCTGGATATTCGTTGTTTTAAATGCAAAAGGGAAAAAGGCAAGATTCTGCGAAAAATCAGCCTCCATGTTAAATAAATTATATCGAATACCAATTTGTGCGGTATATTTTTTTGTTAATGGGTATTGGTAGTTTCCAAATAGTGCGTAACTGTTCCATTGTGCTTGCGGATAGCGATCGGCAACTAAAATGGGTGCTAGCGTCTGGATATTTTTAGCCGTTCCAACAGAATTCACTTTGTTGCCAATAGTTTCCAAACCGTAATAAAGAATACCTTTTTCTATGTTCTTTTTCAAATCAACGTTCATAGATAAGGCATTAACCGTTTCAACCTGAGATCTCAATCTAAATCTATTGATTCCAGAAAAATTCCTATCCAATCTACTTTCTTCAAAAAATTGATGTGCCATTCGTAAGGTCAATCCATCATAAAATGCATTATTCCCTACATGATTTACCGTAAAATGAATCATTTGCCAAATTTGAGGGCCATAATCCCAAACGGCGGAAATGGGAGTCCCCGCAGTATTTACTTCTATGAGCCGGTCATATCTTGAATAAGCTGTGGTACCCGAGTAATGAAAGCCATATTGGAATGCCCATTTTTCATTAGGTTTATATAGTAGTTTTTGCATGATATTTTGTTGATCATAGCCAGAAGGAACTTGAATTCGTGGATTAGCATTTTTAATAATTTTATCCATATTTTCGACCTGATCTACATAGAATGGCCTCAAATAACTATCGGGTCCATAATTGCCCATTTTTAAGTCTCCGAAACGGTTAAAACTATAACTAATAACGGAGGCAAATTTTTTGGAGCCAAGATGCAGGGTGCCGTGCATTGTTTTCTCTCTATTTGCCGACGAATATCTCGTGTTTATTAATGCACTGGTAATCCATTTTTTATCGAGGGCTAACTTTGGTGTTGTTGTTTGAAAATTCATAACGCCACCAATGGCGTCGCTGCCATACATAACCGACCCAGGACCAAAAATAACTTCTGCCTTTTCAATGGTGAATGGATCCAAGGATATAACATTTTGAATATTTCCAGCCCGAAAAATGGCGGTATTCATTCTGACACCATCAATGACATAAAGCAGTCTGTTCGTAGCAAATCCTCTAATCATAGGGCTTCCTCCTCCTTGCTGACTCTTTTGAATGGAAACTTCACCAGAAATTCCGAGCAAATCAGCCGCCGTTTGGGGTTGTAATAATTGAATGTCACTTTTAGAAATAGTCCTTATTTTTGAGGGAATGCCTTTTGATGATTCCTGCCATCGGGAGGCGGAAATCACCATTTCATCTAAGGTTATACCTGCTTCTTCCAGGTATATTATGAATCCTTTTTCCTTTATAGATAAATAACTCTCTATTATAGGCTTATATCCAAGGTAACGGATATCAATTTTTTCAGCGGACATAAATGGGGAGAGATCTGCCTGTCCATTTTTGTTGGTTATTCTCTGAATATTTGGATTTTCACTGTGGAGAAGAACCGATTCCAACGGTACTTTTCCCTCTTTACTTAATATGGTGGCTGTTTGACCATATCCGATATGGATGAAGCCAAAAACCAAAAACCATGATAAGATGATCCTCATGGAAATGATTTAAACGTTACTAAAATGATAAATGGTACAAGTGTTTTAATAACGTAATCGGGGAGGCGGACTAAGAGACTGGACTAATAAAATACCCGTAAATGTACTGCTTGTAATAGGTTTATTACGCGCATTCTCCGGGGATTCTCCCCCGTTAAACGGATTAAATATAAAAAAGATTGATTTATAATAATCTGAAAATGTAAGTGGAAAATGTTTTGCGGGGTTCGAAGTATCTATCTTGGCATGTAGCAGTTTTTGTTTATTTTTCTTAGTCGCCGTTTCAGCTTTATCCCACCAACAAAGGTATTGCAATGAATCCCCAACATCGGTAACTTCCACAACATCATACATTTGGCCATTGTATTCAAATTCTTTATCGTGTTCCCACTTTAATAACTTAGGTATTTCTTTTTTAGAAAAGGTTAACTTAACCAGTTCATTTTCAGGTATTCCCTCCTCTAGTTTACGTTGTACGGCTTCTTGAATAACCTTTTGTTGAAGAGATAAATACAAATAGGTGCCATAAAATGGGGCAATGAAAAGAACCATGAAAAAAAAGGGAACTATTTTCTTCACCGCTATTTACCTCGTTTATAATCGATGTAGGAATAAATAATTGGAATAAATGTGATAAGCAAAGTTGATAGAATAAAAAAAGGAAAAAAGATATCCTTGTTTTTTATAAGAATAGAACTGAACAACAATATTATACCTCCAAAAATCCATACTTTGGAACCAAATCTGTGTGTATTATACCAAACGCGTTCATCCTCTAAGGTCCATGGTGTTCGGATGCCTATATAATAATTTGGTTTCATATCCTTAAAATAATTACCTAAGACGGCAAATAAACCGCCAATAAATCCAAAAAGTAGAGAAGGATTTGAAATTTTGCCTGACAAACTAGTGTGTAAGATATAGGTGCAGAGAATGGAAAAGAAAACAGCCATCATAAACCTAATGCCATAATATTTATTATCCTCCAACGAAAGATTGTGTTTAGGATCCATTTGCGGAAGGACCAACATTAAAAAATAAATGCCTATACCCAAACTGCCGGGTAAAAAAATAAGAAATTGTTTGGATGACCAACCATCGGCCTCGCCTGCCAGATTAAAATGGGTGGGCACTATATCGGGTAAATCGTTCCAGATTTTAAATAAGTAAACATAAGGTATAATTAAAAACAACCACAATATCAGTTCGCGATATACTTTTTTTGCCATAACTATGTTGTTTTGATTATTTCCAATAGTCAAATATAATGGTTTAAAGGGTTTACAATGTTTATATTTGTAAAAAAAGTTGTCATGAGGATTTTTGTCATTTTTACACTATTGTATATAAACCAAACATTTGCTTACCTGAATGCTCAGGGTATTGACCCCTGGTTGATAGCAGCAGAAAATTGGGATAAGGAAAAATATGCCGGCGAAACGGTGGCCAATGGTATGATTGGTATTGTTTCTTCTCAGGAACCTTTTAAGGTGAAAGATGTCGTATTATCAGGTGCTTATGATTTATATGGCAGAGGCAGGGTCAGTAATTTCCTAAGAAGTTTTAATCTTTTGAATATGCAGGTGGGAATAGACGGGGAACAGATTAACAAGGGGAATATTCAACATTTAAAGCAACAACTGGATATGAAAAATGGTCGCTTTAGTGTTCAACTTGATTTTGGAGACAAAGCCTTTATAACCTATTCTTATTACGCTTTGAGACAATTACCTTTTTGTGTCCTGATGGATGTGTCAATTACGGCCAAAAAGGACATTACCATAGGTGCGTCGAGTGTTATGGAGGCTCCTGATGCACTAAAAGAGGTCCAAAATTATTATAATGAAATAGATAGACCTCATGTGGTCATTAGTTTGCTTACTTCCTTAGCAAAAAGTCCAACGGGAAAGTTAGAAATGGCTGCTTCCACTTCGTTTCTTTTTTCGGAACATCATGGGAATGAGCCCAGAGTGATTCATGAAATGTGGGATAATAATATGCATCTCATGAAATTTTCAAAAAAATTAAAAGCGGGGGAAACGTATTCTTTTGCGATTACCGGGAGCTCCATCACCTCAGCTCATCATGATGACCCGCTGAATGAAGCGGAGAGATTAACTATTTTTTCGAAACTGGAAGGGAAAGACAGATTGATAAATAATCATAAGGCCGCCTGGCAGGAACTGTGGAAAAGTGATATTCAGATTGTTGGCGATGAACAGGCTCAGCAAGATGTTCATAGTATGCTCTATCATTTGTATTCTTTTGTGAGGGAAGGTTCAAATATGAGTATTTCCCCAATGGGGCTCTCTGGATTGGGTTATAATGGACATATTTTCTGGGATTCAGAATTATGGATGTACCCCGCTCTATTGGTTATGCAACCAAAAATGGCAAAATCCATGATTCAATACAGGTTTGATCGCCTGGAAGCCGCACGACGCAATGCTTTTAATCATGGGTATAAAGGTGCTATGTTTCCCTGGGAAAGCGCAGGGACCGGGGTAGAAGAAACGCCTGTTTGGGCGTTAAGTGGCCCTTTTGAACATCATATTACCGGTTGTGTCGGCTTTGCTGCCTGGAATTATTACGCGATGACGCAAGATAAAGAGTGGTTAAGGAACATTGGCTGGCCTCTGTTAAAGGAAACAGCTGATTTTTGGGCTAGTAGGGTAGAGCGGAAAGGGCCTGGAAAATATGAAATTAATAATGTGGTTGCCGCCGATGAATGGGCTGAAAATGTCGATAATAATGCATTTACTAACGCTGTTGCCATTACCAACTTGAAAGCAGCAACCAAAGCGGCGCTTTTACTGGGAATCGTTCCAGATGCCGATTGGTCTCTTGTTGCTCAAAATATCCCAATACTTCAAATGAATGACGAGAAATCAGGAAAAATCATTACGCAGGAGCACGCAACGTACAAAGGAGAAGGAATCAAACAAGCGGATGTAAATCTCCTCGCATTTCCCTTAAAATTTATTACTGATACCGCACAAATACGAAGAGATTTATATTATTATGCCAGAAGAGTTCCCGATCAGGGTACGCCTGCCATGACACATGCCATTTTCTCGTTATTGTCCTCCAGACTTGGAGAATCAAATAGAGCGTATCAATTTTTTAAAGAATCTTACGAGCCTAATTTAAATCCTCCGTTTCGCGTCATTGCCGAAACAAAAGGGGGGACGAATCCTTATTTTGGCACAGGAGCAGGCGGTGTTTTGCAAGCAGTTTTAATGGGATTTGGAGGACTAGATCTGACAGACAAAGGTATCAATCAAATCAAGTCAACCCTTCCTAAGCATTGGAAAAAATTAATTATTACTGGTGTTTTGGGGAAAACGTATGTAGTGGAATAAGATTACCGCATTTTTTCGAATTTTAAATGAATTAAATCAGAAGTATCCATAAATATATGGGTAATGTTTCCTTTTTTATCCATAATGGGGCGTAATGAAGTGAAAAAGGGACGGGCGGAATATTTTCCATCGGAAGTCTTTTTCACCTCTGCCTGACCCCGATTAGGATGGATACAGTATAAAGTATTATTTAAAAACTGAAATGAATATCGGACATCCATTTCTTTGCAAAAATAATCGCCCTGCCATGACTGTGTATCTTGAATGCCTATCGGCAAAGATTCTGTTGACTTTGTAGTACTAGGCGTCTTTGGTATTTCATTTTCCGGAGGAATAGAAAATAAGAGGGACATGATTTCTTGCGTCGTTTTTATGGCATCAAAGGAGCTATAATTACTTTTTAAAATTATCACTTGATTCGTTGAGGGTATCCAGGTAAATGCGGTGCGGTAGCCAGCACTTGACCCGGTATGTTGCCAAAAGTTAATGTTTTTAAAAATATCATTTTCAATGCCTAAAGCATAATTAAGGGTGTCGCCAATGGTCAGAACGGCTTTTTTAAGTAAGGAATAAATAGGTGGTTCTTCCTGTTTTCCTGCTTTGGTTAAATGAATAAACCATTTTTCGATATCGTCGAGAGACATATAAATGCCCCCTTGTCCAAAGGCAGTGCTATTGTCATATACAGCAGTCCATTGGTTATTTGATGGACTATAGGAATTTGCCATATCTGGAAAAATTTCACCTTGTATATCCATGACAAAAGAATGGCTCATACCTAAAGGTTGAAATATTTTTTCATTCAAATACGCCTCATAGGATAAATGACTTACTTTTTGGATAATTTCCGCCAGGAGCATATATCCGGTGTTACAGTAACTAAAGGCAGAACCCGCAGGAAAATTTTGTTCTTCTGACATCTCTACCAACTGCAGGGCATCTTCTTGAAAAATTGGATGGCCCATTCTACCTCCCTGAAGGGCAAGTTTACTGTATATTTCCCTCAATCCACTGGTATGCTGCATCAGTTGTAGCATGGTTATATCTCCGCTCGATTTATTTATAAGGGTTGGAAAAAAAGTTGAAAGCTTATCGGAGAAGGAGAGTTTTTTCTCTTTAATTAATTGAAGGATGGCATAATTGGTGATATGTTTAGCTACAGATCCCAGGTCTGAAACGGTCGATTCCCTGAAAGGAGTTCCATTTTCCAGATTGGCCATACCATAACTATTTCTAAAAGAAACATTACCATTCGTAATAATACTAAGTGAAAAGCCGGGATGCTTTGTATGATCTTTTTCCTTAAATAATGCATCCATTTTTATGGAAAGGCTTTCCTGCTGAGCCATAACACAAACGGAAAGATTGCCTAGGGCAACTATCATTAAAAGTTTCAAACACAGTGAATTAGTCATATTCTGGAATAATTTTAGCTTTAAATTATAAATAAATAGTTAAATTAAAGGTATCATTCCAATACAAATCGATGAAAACTTTTAATTCCCTTCTCTTTTTTAAGGTATTTTGCCTGATGGTCATCTTACAAAGCGCTTGTGAGAATGAAAATTCAACAGATTATACTACCTGGAAATATTATAACGGTACGCCAGGGGCATTAAAATATTCTTCGCTCAAAGAAATAGATACTCTCAATATTTCCTCCTTACAACCCATTTGGACTTATCAAACCGGAGATGCTGACACCGCGGCAAAATCTCAGATTCAGACAAATCCAATCGTTATAAATGATGTCCTTTATGGTATCAGCCCTCAATTAAAGCTTTTTGCCTTGAAGGCAGAAAATGGAAAAAATATATGGGTTTTTGATCCGACCAAAGAGTGGAAAAACGGACCAGCTGACAGGGCGTCTTTTCATAACATGATAAATGCCCGTGGACTTTGTTACTGGACGGATAATAAAGGAAAGGAACGATTATTTTATACCGTCGGTTCTTTTACCATCGCCATAGATGCAAAAACAGGAAAACCGATGACTTCGTTTGGTGAGGGTGGAGCCATCGATTTACATGAAAATCTGGGGAGAGAGGTATCCGATTTGATTGTTGTAAATACCTCACCAGGAGTTATTTATAACGATTTGTTAATTCTGGGAACACGGGTTGACGAAAATTCTCCCGCAGCGCCTGGTCATATTCGGGCGTACGATGTGCGGACAGGTAAGATGAAATGGATTTTTCATACCATTCCCCAACCTGGCGAACATGGATATGATACCTGGGAAGATAAAAATGCCTATAAATATGCAGGGGGTGCCAATGTATGGAGTGGATTTTCACTGGATGAGAAAAAGGGGGTGATTTTTGCAGGAACAGGTTCGGCCGCTTATGATTTTTACGGTGGAAACAGGAAAGGTGCCAATTTATTTGCTAATTGTCTCTTAGCTATTGATGCAAATACAGGTAAAAGGAAATGGCATTTTCAATTTATTCATCACGATGTCTGGGACAAGGATTTACCCACTCCGCCTGTTCTCACTTCCCTGGAGAGAGATGGAAAATCGGTGGATGTGGTCATTCAAACCACTAAAAATGGGCAGATATTCGTTTTTGAAAGAGAGAATGGAAAGCCCTTTTTTCCCATTATAGAAACTAAGGTTCCCACAAATTCCGATCTGGAAGGGGAGAAGCCCTGGCCTACTCAACCCATTCCTTCTCTTCCGGAACCATTTTCGAGACAGACCTTGACAAAATCGGAAATAAATCCTTATCTGGATGGGGAAGAAAGAACTTGGGTTGAAGAAAAAATGGCTACTTTACGGTATGGGCATGCTTTTGTCTTGCCGGGAAAAACCCCGTCGTTAATCTATCCAGGATTTGATGGAGGAGGAGAATGGGGAGGTTCGGCCGTTGACCCTCTAGTGGATATCTTATGGGTGAATAGCAATGAAATGCCCTGGATTATGGAAATGAAAGCAGTAAAAAAGAGGGAGGTAAGGAAAGAAACCATTTATGCAGCCGGAAAACGACTGTTCGAGGAACAATGTGCCGTCTGTCACGGGGAAAATAAAAAGGGTTTGGGAAATAATCCTTCTTTGGAAAATATAACATCGAGATATAATCAATTAACCTTAACCACTCTATTGAATAGTGGCCGACGAATGATGCCTTCTTTTAAAAGACTTCCCGATGCTGAAAAGGAGGCTATTACTGCTTATTTATTAACATTACCAAATGGAAAGCAAGGGTATGTAGAAAGGGACAAAAGAAAAGAAACAGCTTATGACCGGGTTCCACATAAAATGGCAGGGTATAATAAATTTTTAACGCCAAAAGGTAATCATGCAATTTCTCCGCCCTGGGGTTCGTTAAATGCTATAAATCTCAAAACTGGCAAACTATTGTGGAAAGTACCATTAGGAGAATACACGGAATTGAAGAAAAAAGGAGTGCCGCCAACAGGTACAGAAAATTATGGAGGGCCAGTGGTAACGGCTGGAGGTTTGGTTTTTATAGCAGGGACGCCTGATAAGATGTTTAGGGCTTTTAATAAAATGAATGGAAAATTAGTATGGTCGTATGAATTACCATTTGCTGCTTTTGCAACGCCTGCAATGTATAAAATAGGGGATAAACAATTTATAACCATCGCTTGCGGGGGTGGAAAACTAAAAACAACATCGGGTGACGTTTACGTTACTTTCGCTATACCAGATTAAGTTTAAATCTCTAAATCTTTAAATCATTTATTATGAAAAAATGGTGTTTTTTATTGTTCCTTGGTTTAAATGCAAGCCTTTTAACTGCACAGGATGATCTTCCTGGATCGATTATCAAAACAAATCCTTTTGGATTAGCTTTTGGAAACTTTAATCTTGCTTATGAAAAGGTTTTAAGTGAATCATCGTCGGTTATTGTTAAAGCAAAATATACCTATAAGTTTTTGGGACTACCGGTAAATGTTGCTGGCGTAGGTGCAGGGTATCGCTATTATCTCTCCCATGCTAAAAAGCCAGCACCTGGTGGCTTTTATGTAAATCCGGAAATTGCCTATAATACAGGTTCTTCGGGTGAATTTAAATATGGTACCTTTGTGGTGGGAGGTGAAATTGGGTATCAAATTGGGTCAAAAAAAGGGGTAGTTTTTGATGTAGGTATCGGACCAAAATACACTACCTTTTTCGGAAGTTTTGATCAGCTCGAATTTGACGGTTTGGATAATGCAGCAGCCAGCATCCTTTTACCCGGCATAACGGTGGCCGTAGGTTACGCATTTTAATTATATTTGTTGCCCTTAAGGTAGTTTAAGGGCAACAAATATTAAGTTATGATTTCATACAACGCTAAAGATTG
>Ga0129324_10001003_pt1 | contig 19068 bp, 21 predicted proteins | sample CPBDNA_7_FD_96879 | JGI IMG/M metagenome (GOLD analysis project Ga0129324, IMG submission 96879) | Freshwater to marine salinity gradient microbial communities from Chesapeake Bay, USA - CPBay_Spr_15_0.2_DNA | ecosystem: Environmental > Aquatic > Marine > Coastal | place: USA: Chesapeake Bay... | reverse complement strand
TCCTATTTTAAATATTATTTTTGGATCAGTTATTATCGGTAAATGGACTCTTATTATTTTCTCTCTTTCGTTAAATACAATTTCATCTGTATGATATTTTATTTTTTTCCTCCTTCTTAATTTTAATAATCTTACTAAATATATATCACTGGGTATTTCATCTAATATTTTTTTTATATTAGGTAACTTATCAATTATATCTGTATATTTATACACATTCTCATTACCATTTTTTAATTCCGATTTTATTAAAAAAGATTGATCTTCACCATTTATACTTTTTAAGGTTATACTTTCCCATGAATCTGCTATAATATCCTTTTTTACCCAGTTTTCATTTAAATTTAATATCTCTAGCTAGAATTTCTGTATTATATTTTTTTGGAGTTATTTTAAAATAATTATTATCAATTGGAAAATATGGATGGGTTATATTATTCCATAATTTATTTATAATTTCCCCTGACTCTATTTTCTCTAGTAATGATTTATCTCTTTTTTTTATATCTATTGGTAAATTCATTTATATATTATACAAGGTATTTTTTACATGTTTAATATCTGATTTATAAGTTATTCCATTCCACTGACTATCTGTTTTAATTAATTTTAGATTTAATTCTTTCAGTGTGATTAATTTATTTAAAAAATCAGGTAGTAACGCTTCTTTTTCATAATCTAGTTCATTTTCTTTTTTGAATTCATCAACCATTTTTAACATACTATCTATTACAGATGATTGTAAAACTAATAAATTTACACTCACATATATATCATTCAATTCTATCTCACTATAATATTTTTTTTCAATATTTAATTTCTCTGTCAACATATTTACCTCATCATTTACCTCTCCTATAAATGCTCTATTTGCTTTATTATCATTAGTTAACGTTTTCCCTAATTTAAATCCTATTAAATAATTATCATTACTGTTACAATTTTTATCTATTATTTCAAATGTTTTTTCTCCATATAAATCATCGCTATTTAATAAGATAAACTGACCTTTTACAAATTTACAACATGATGTTAATGCATCAGCTGTACCCCATGGTTTGCGTCCTCTTATAGTATTTTGAAAATTACAGGTTATTCTACAATTTAAGTCATATTTATATATAATTTCTTTAACATGATTCATTATAGGTATTTGATTATCACTATTTACAACAATATGTATGTTTTTTATTTTTATGTGTTTTTTTATTTGAATAATTGATAATTCAAATAAAGATTCGTGATTATTTCCTATTTTTGCAAGCATTTTTGGATCTCCTCCAAATCTTCACGATATTCCTCCGGCTAAAAATAATAAAGATAATTCAATCATTACTATTATATATTAAAATATTTTTATATTAAAAAAATTTATATTTTATCTTATAATAATTCTCTATAAACTCCTTCTCTTCCTTATTTATATCTAGTAATTCATAAATACATTTTTTTTTTCGCATATCTTCTGGTATATTAGAAAAATCAGGGATAAAATCAAATACATACTTCTCCAAATATCTCATTCTATATCTTGTGGTTTCAAATAGAAATAATATTAACTCAGTAGAGAGATATTCTTTAATTATTTCTAATTCATCTACATTTTTATTATTTATTATATAATTATCTCTCGTACTTATTCCATATTCACCTTTATAATCCAAGTATGGAAAACCATACATCTTATGAGCCATTATTAATTTCGTTTCTCCTTGAAATGCTAATGGTTCATTACTATAATTTATTACCAAAATAGGTTCTTTTTTATCGTTTAATTTAGTAGTTTTTATGTTTTTAAATAAAAAATGTGGTGATATATCATCTACTATTTGTGTATTCTTCTTAGGTAAATTGGTTTTTATTACTTTTAGAACTCCATATTCTTCTTTTAAACTTAAGAATTTATTTACTATAGATGCAAAGCATAATGGTATTGGGGTATTATTTTTTAATATAAAATCTACATAATCGTTTTTTATTTGATCATATAATCCTATTTTCCCTTCATTCTCTCTGTTTGTTAATAAAAAATAACATACTGGTGTCTGAACATGAAATCCAAATATTTTATTTGTTTCACTAGCATTTAATGTATGCAATCTTTCTATTTTGTAATTTAATAAAATATCATACATTCCTGCTTTATCTGGTTTCATCCAAATAGAAGGAATTAATATATTCATGATTCCATTTTCTTTTAAGAGAGATATATTTTTTTTTACGAAATCACACCATATTGTTTTTCCATCCTCCTTTTTATTTACATTGCTTTTTGTAGGAACTTTCTTAACCCCGTTAAAATTATACGGAGGATTACCTATTATAAAATCAAACTTTATATTGGTTTTCCATTCCAAATAATTTCCTTCAATTATATTTCCTTTTTCCCCAAATTTCTCTCTTAAAAAAGGAATATTATCTTTATTAAATTCAACCATATAAATCATATTTTCTATTATATGTTTTTTCCTTTCTTCATCATCTGGAATTGACTTCTTGAGAGATTTAAATAAAATATAAAATAAACATAAACTGTAATTCCCATGTCCAGATCCAGGATCTAACCATTTTAATGTTTTATTTTCAAAATATCCTTTTGGAATAATAGATAACATCTTGTTAATGAAATTAAAAGGAGTATTTATCTCTCCATATAATTCTTTCAATTCAAAATTATAATCTAGATGTTGAGGGAAATTATCTTCTAAAATAGTTTTTTCATTAATATTAATGACTGACATTAATATTAATTCATTTTTTTAATTAGTAATTTTAACTAACTTTTTATATGAAATTTTTCCATATATCGTTATATTTTTTTAACTTGATAGATTTATAAATACTTGGTATTATGTCAATGAATAGTTTATAAAGTAATAAAATTACAGCTAAAATTCCAAATATTAATCCGATTTTTTGTTCTGATTTAATAGAAAATAAATGACGCGTATGGTCATTTAAATATTCTAAAAATTTATCTGGTTTTACCATATATTATTTATATTTATTATATTTTAATATTTATTTCTTCTTTTTAAAGGTACTTCTTAATTTCTTTTTAAGAATCTCTCTACATTTTTTTGTTTTACATGATGTTATCATTTTATTAGTTATAAACTTTTCTTCTTTAATAATTAGATCCACAATATTTTGATAAAAACTACGAAAATCCTTTTTCTGTTTTTTTAATTCATCATAAGAAAACCATTTTATTTTTGCTTTTTCTAATAATCCATTATCCTTTTTATGTTTTACATGAGGCAAATATCTAGAAAAAAATTCATAATTATTTTTATAATAAACTGGTAAGTTTTCATCATAATCCATTTTGAAAATATATGTTGAATATTCCTTGTATTTAATAGTTACTACCTTATTTTTTTTTACTCGTTTTCTTAATTGATCTGCAGATCCAAGAAATCCATTTATTTCTTCTGATCCTTCTCTAAGTGCTGTATCAAAATGTGATTCTCCATCTTCTGCTCCTCCTCCAAAATCTGCCCATCCTGGAGTATCATCTAATTCATTTTCTTTTCCAAATAAAAAAAAGAGTTTATTATTTTTTATAGCTACTGGCAATAAACCTCCTCCCATTAATATATAATGTTATTTTTATTTTTATTATTTTTATAATTTTTATTTAAGCATTGTCGCACATATTTCTAGTCATCCAGTGTTTAAGCGATAGTTCTTTGGGAGGCATATGTAGTGGATCTTCCGCATTATATGTTTTTTGATTATATGCCCTCTCATAAATTTTTTCAATCTCTGTATCTATTTCTGTATTGTAACTCATAGAATCATTACTTGAACACGATAAATTATCCATGTCGTCTAAACTGCTCATTGGATGTACTTGTGCATATGATGAAGAACATCCACTTAACCAATCAGGCTGAGTATCCTCTTCAATATACTCCCTCTTGTAAAGCTCTTCATAAATTGAGGATATTTCTCTTTCTAGCTTGTCAATTTTATTATCTATAGCATTATAACTATTTTTTAATTGCAATGATGACTTGTTAGGTAGAATTAACCAATACCAAGGATCATCATACATTAATCTGGCTTCTTTATTTGGATTTTCTATTCTATCTCGTAAATGCACTGCAGCAATATTATTCATGTTCCAATATTCAAAATGAATAAAGGCCATTCTATATTCATATCCATCTTTTGATCTCTTTATTAAGCTATCTATTCTAGCCACCTTACCAATTTGCATTCCTTCAAAAGAATCAATGATCTTTTGAATAGAAATATTAAGAAATATATGAGGGATTAGAATAGAATAACCTTGAGAAGACATTATGAATGATTTGAAACCTAAGATATACTTATAAATACCATAAACATATAAGTATTTAAAAGTTCAATTTTTTTTAAAATTAAATAAAAAAATTGAATCTTATTTTTCATTATCAAATTAATTAATATTTAATTAATATGGATTTAAAATTTGACAAAAGACAAAGCAAACGCTCCAAAGAAAAACAAAACAAAGAATTCAATGGAAAGTATAGTAAAAAACATATACGAATTCAAGAGAAAAATTTAGAAAATCATAAAAAAAAAACAAAATAATAATAATACTAAAAATAATATTAATTAATAACAATCAAAAAACACACGCGATTGTCTAGTTCTACCTGACATTCTCTTATGTTTAGATTCCAATTCAATAATCTGGTTAGATACCTCACTACTAATATCTTTAGAAACTTCATTACTAATAGATGATGTAGACTCAATTCTTTTCTCTAATCTTTTACTTCTTGCAATTTTTTGATCTTCACATTTTTTTTTAAGACATCTTTGTTCATATCTTACAGTTCTATCGGATTGACAATTAAGAGCACCTGGCATTATATGTTATAAAATCAAGTTATATTTAAATTGATTTTATATATATATTTTTAGTACTTGTTTCAATATACTATTTATAAAGTTAATATGAAATTCCACCATCATATACCTGTTCAAACATTAAAGCACATGACCAATCCATATTATTTAAATTTACTATTCTACCATATTCATCTAGTAATGTTATTCTTAATTTCTCAATATTTACTGGACCAAAATAACTCCTACTTCTATTTATTTGTGTTGAAAATCCATCATCTTCTCCTGTTTGAAATACGCCATTATTTTGTACAACAGTAGCCAAATTTATTCTTGCTATTATGTTTGCGTTATTTATTGAGTCTGTATAAGCAGATATGTAATAATTATTTACATTATTATTATAATCTTCTATTGCTACAAAAATATATTGAGGCCCTTTGATATAACACAAACCTTCTGATATAACTGGACAAGGGTAAATAATAGGAGCTATAGTATTACCCTGATTAACAATTAAAGGACCTGAATCATATAGATTAGTTCTATATCCTAATTGCCATCCTAAGTAAAATGGCAATGGATCAACTGATGCAAGTCCACTTATTAAATCTTCATCAGATAGTGATGAATCAACACCAAAAAATAATCTATATCTTATTTTATTTGCATATGTAGCCGGATCACTAGTAATGCCACTTATATCACATACACCACTTGGATCAAAAGCAAATATACTTCTTCCACTTGTATGATCAACTGTATAAACTAAATTGAAACTTGGATCTTCAGAAATACTGTATCTTGGCACCAATGTAGTACCAGTCTTTGGTAAAAGAATATCTTGATTTTTACTTTGAAGAGCTGCATTTATTACAGACTCTATATTACTTGCACCAGATTGTTTATTTATTGTTGTCTCATAATTACCATCAGGGATCGTTATTCTTATCAGATGTTGTGGTATATTGGTTGATGGCTCTATATTCCATCCTATAATAAATGTATTATTTCCATATGATTTACTTACAGCATAATAACTTAGAGGAATTTCAATAGAAGCTAGTCTCATGTTAATTATATTTTCAAATTTGTAAGGTAGTGATAATCTCTGATCTGCTGAATTTGTTTTATAGTAATTTGGTCTGAATCTAGAATCAATATTTAATGCTCTTTTAATTGTGGTATATTTTATAGGATTTATTATACCAGGTGGTGCTCCACCATCATTTCCTATATTTAAACCTTCAATAGAAGGTAGTTTATAACTTTCTTCTCTACGAGCGCGGTTAGTTATTATAAAATGATCATTAGACTCTATCATGGTATTTTTATGTTTAAAAAAATCAGTATTAACATGTGAAGCATTTTTTATTCCAGATTCAATATCTTTAATTAATCGGTTGGAAACTGTTTCTAAAAAGTTTTCTATCTTTATTTTTGTACTAATATCTGCCATATTATCATTTGTTAATACACCATGTAATTTTCCCTTTGCTGTTATAACATCTTGATTTTGATAAGGATATTGTAAAGATAATATCTCTTCAATCTCTTGATTCGTATATTCATCCACATTTAAATTAAGTGATTCCATATATAATTTTAAAAGGTTTTTTTTAAATTATAATTCTAATTTACTTACAACATTTATTTTTACTTTTTACCTTTTTTTCATTTAATATTAGACTCGTTGTATCATCATTAAATGATGTAATACCATTACATTTATTATCATTTAATAATATTCTTTCTATTAATTTATTTACTAATCCTTCTAAAGAATCATATGAATCATTAATAACCGAAACTTCTTTATAAATAACTAAGTCGCTTTGTATAAATTGTTCTATATTTTTATTATTAATTATTTGCCGTTTATCTGATTTATTTCCTATTAATAATACTGGATGATTATGGTCACATGTATTTTCTTGATTTATTAAATTTAACCAGTTTTGTATATTAATGTATGATGAATATTCACTTAGATCAAACATTAATATTGTTCCACTTATCCCTCTAAAATAACTACTAACAATTGATTTAAATTGTTCCTGTCCTGCAGTATCCCATACATTTATTTTTATTTTTTCATTATTTATTTTTTTTCTTAATACTGTAAAATCTACTCCAATTGTTGGAGTTTCTTTAACATAATCTTCATGTCTTAACTTATTAAATAATGTTGTTTTACCAACATTTGTGTCTCCAGCTAAAACAATTTTTACTTTTTTATCAAATTCATAACTCATTGATATTTATATTACTATTTATTGTTTAATAATTTTTAATTATTAATTATTTTTCATCCAACAACATTATTGCCATTGCAGAATAATTAAATAAATCAATTAATGTATCTCTAAGTGATTCTTCCTCAACCAAATTTATTTTATTCTTTTCTATTGTTTGTAATCTTTTTAATTTATCACCTATTCTAATTAAAACGCCAATTGAACCATATTCTGCAAAGGAATCACCATAATCTTTATTTTTTTTTGAATAATTCTAAACCCTCTTTTTGAACCATTAACATCTGATTTGTTCTATCACTCATTTTATTAAAATAAATATATATGTTTAAATATTTATTTTAATTTAACTTCTTCTTTTTACTGCTCTAGAACCAGCACTAGTTGTTCCGATTATTCCTACTCCTGAATTTGGATTTTTGTACCAATTATTACTTTTTATAAATGTCATTGGAATATTGCGTAAAAATAAATTTGCTGGATAATAATTTTTCCCACATTGTTTTATAGCTGTGGTAAATTGACTACTACCAGCAGAGGAATTATTTTCATAATTAAAATATGGAGGATATTGATTAGTTGCATTCGGTGGCGGAGACATTATATAATAATTAAATATAATTTAAATAAATTTCTCGGATTTTATACATATTTTAATTTATATAAAATCGTCATTCCGAATTATTCATTCATTTTATTTAAACATATTTATATATAATTATCTCTTAGCTCCTCCTCATCCACATGAAGGTCCTTTATGGTTGTATATACTACTTAATTGAAAGTTGTTGATATTTGATCTATTATTTGGTAAATTCATAACTACAGGTGATATTACATTTCTGTTTATCACCCTAGGAATTGAAGCTCTAAATGAAGGTGTTCTATTAGATTGACTCCTAACATTTAAAAAAAACATATTAATTTTTTCAGGCATTATATAATACCTAAAGAAATTAGAAATACTATTTATTCATTCATCGTGTTATTTCCAGGACTTATCTGTTTTTCCTCATATACTTCTTCTAATTCAAAATCATTATTTAATTTCACTGTTAAAACTTCCTCTTCTTCTTCTTCTGCCTTTATTCTTGTCACTTCATCTTCTTCTCTCATTTTATTTAATTCTAATTCATTCTGTTTTAATTCTAAATCTTTGTCTCCACCAATTACAAAAATAATTTCTTCTTTTTCAACAATTTCTTCTTTTTCAACAATTTCTTCTTTTTCAACAATTTCTTCTTTTTCAACAATAGGAGATTTTACATATCGTCTAATCACTTGTTGTCTGGGTTGTTGTACAACTCGTTTACTTCTAGGTTGTACTACTAAATTAAACATAAAATCATTTGGTGACATATATATTTGTTCTCTATATTAAATTTTAAACAAAACATAAACAAGTTGAAGAGTTAACAATACCATAATACTGTGTTTTATTTCCTTTAACTGGTATTATTAATGGATTCTTTACTTGAGTTTTTGCAGGACCACGACCTTTCAATCTAGCTAAATATCTAGCATAACTTCCATGTTTTACATCAACACCAATTCCTCCTGGAGCACATGCACCTGGTCGCTGTCTAGTTAAACTTGATTTTGTTGAATTACCTCTAGATGGAACAACATTATTTGATGATAATCTTAAACCACTAGGTAAAGCTCTGTCACTATACTGATTCCAATTAACAAATCCATATTGCGGTAATGGAGGAGTATATACATTTAATGCTACTAAGTTAGATGCGTATTCAGATTCAGATACTCTAACAGTATTCCATATTCTTTTTTGGGTTATTACTGTAGCGGTTCCGTTATTATCACAATATTGACATTGTATTTGATTTCCACCACCACATCCTTTACATTGAATAGAATTATATATTATTCCACCGTTACAACTACAATCATATAAATAGTTAAAGCTATTGATCATTATATAATATATAATTTTATAATAAAATTGAATTATGAAATTTATTAATTATTTCTAATACATCAAAAATGAATGAAAAAGAAATAATTAATTGTCAATATTGTTTGAAGCCTTTTAAAAGAAAGGGTTGTTATGAAAAACATATCTTCAAATGTGGGAGAGAAAATGAGGGAAATATAAAAGAACCTACTAATAAAGAGTTATTATTAATGATAAATATATTAACAGTAAGATATAATGAATTAGAAAAGAAATACGATAGATTAAATAATATTTCAAATAGACAAAATTATAAACTTAATATTTTAGATTGGTTAAATAATAATTTAAAACTAGAAAGCAACTTTTATGAAGATATTAAAAGTATTGAATACACTTTTGAAGACTTGAAATATATTTTTGAACATGGATTTATAAGTGGAAATGCAAATATTTTATTTAGTAAATTTAAAACGATAAATACGATAAAATGTTTTAATGAAAAAAAAGAAATTATTTATTTACATAATAATAACAATTGGAGAGTGATGGAATATAAAGAATGGGAAAATATTATTAGTGACTTGAATAAGAGAATATTAAGTATATTTATTAATTACCAAAAAGACAATATAAAAAATATGGAAGATTCAAAGTTTGAAGAAGAGAATGACATAAAATTAACAAAATTGTTAACCGTAAATTTAACATTTGAAAAGAAATGTAGTCAATTAAAAAAAAAATTTTATGAAAAGATAAAAGAAAAATTTAAAAATTAAACTGTAATCTTATATTTAAATAATATATACATGATAAATTTTTTAAATTATTCCCCTAGTAGTAAAACACATGAATTAATAATGGAAAGAATAGCAGCTATTTTTGTATTTACATTGATTGTATCTGATAATTTTATAGAAGATTTATTACCATGTGCGGTACAATATCATTTGACAAATAGTATGATATTAAAACATGTTATAGGATTTTTAACCTTGTTTTTTTTCGGAATTTTAGCACTTCCTCAATTGGCTAACATTCAAGGAATGGGAAAAGCATTTATATTATATATTATATTTGTTATCAATACACGAACTTATCATAAGGTTTGGTTAATATTATTTTTGTTGTATGCCGTAGTTTATTTGATTCATATAGCAAGAGTACAAGCAGATAACTATTTAAATAATCAAATTATAACTATGAATAAAGACAAAAAAACAAATAAAAAAATATCTTTAAAAGAAGAGACTTTACTAAAAAGATATATGTTTGTAGCAAATTATGGATATGTAGTAGAAAAGATATGTTTGTACACTATTATAACATTAACCGTTCTTGGATTAATAATGTTTGTTGGTGAGAAAAAATTAGAATTTGGTAAGAAATTTAAATGGAAAGATTTTCTTCTTCTTAAACCACAATGTAGCAGATATCCAATAAATCATTCATCTATTGAATTGTTTACTGCTGCGTTTAAAAAAGTTTAATAAATAAATGTTCAAATGTGTAAAAAGTTTTTGAAAAAAACCGAGATCAAAAAAAAATTGAAGTTCAAATACTTCTGCATGTTACTGCATATCTAGCTATAACAGCCCAAGCTTTTACTCAATAACAACAACATGTCGTCATTTACAGTTTTCATCCCCCGCGTTTTTGCAAATATCCGCGAAGACCGCATTACCAAGGTATTCCATGATTTGGATATTGGTAATGTAGGTAAAGTTGATTTGGTCAAGAGGACCAATAAACAAGGTAAGTCATTCAACATGGCATTTATTCATTTTGATGAGTTGTATCATTCTGATTCTGCAAACGAGTTTCATCGTGATATCTCGGAAGACAAGAAGTCAAAGGTTGTATACGAAGATCCTTGGTTTTGGTTGGTTCTTCCCTTTGAAGAAAAGGAACAGAATTCAACTACTCCACAGTTGAATACTCCACAGTTGAATACTCCACAGTTGAATACTCCACAGTTGAATACATCTGCTCAGGAGTTTGTTCCTTACTCCTTAGGCCAAGGAACAATGATGATGACAGCTCAAGGACCAATGTGGTATCCAGCTGTCAATTATATGGCTCCTCCACCTCCCATGGTTCCTCCTCAAGTAGCATATGGAAATAAATCTTCCAAGCAAAGATCTCAACCAAAGAAGCGGATCAATCCTCCTATTGCTCCCTGTCTTTCCTCAAATACTACAACAATAAGAGCTGGGGAAACACCTACCGCAGATAATGTTCTTATGGATCTAGTTGAAAAAACCAAACCAACTAGATCATATGAGGATCAAGGAGTCACAATAGACTATGGTGAAATTAAGGTTCCTAACCGCAGAAAGAGAGTCAAGACTATGGATACAAAACCAAAGGCATCTCTTATCAATCCTTCGGATCTAGAAGAGGGTGAAGAATAAAATTAGAAACATAAAAAATATTAGAAAGTAGTTAATTAGGAATTTGTATTTTAATAATTTAAATAAACCTTTTTTTTTTAGTATATTTATAGATAATTTTATAAATATATTAAATTAAACTACAGGATAAGATGGTTGCATAGCAATTCCACATACACCTGGATCATTTGTACTATCACTTCTTTCAATCTTTATATATCCATTATCTCCCCAAGATGGTCCCCAGGAGTTTTTGACAAGCCAATATTCAGTACCTGATTCAGAACCGTAACCAACAATAAGAACTCCATGATCAAGATTAGTACCACAAGCTGAACTAGTCAGAACACCTCCAGTATATAACTGAAATGTTTTGGTATCGGCCTCAATTGCAATAGAAACAGGTCCTCTTGAAACAGCTTCTTTAAGATGAAGTTGGTTATTTTTAGTGACATCAACACAAGAAGAAATTTCCACAACTGGGTCACATTTTTCACAATCTCCTCCTTTGGCTGTATAAGAATAATCTTTTTCTGTACACATACCTGAATCAATGGCATATTGAAAAGCACCATCCATTAAACCTCCATTGCAACCATGGTTACCATAAGGTCTTCCAGCAGCACAATCAACAAGTTGTTGTTCAGAAAGACTTACAAGCTCGCCTTTGGCAATAGCCCATGCACCTTCCATAGCACCAGTAGCACTAAAAGACCAACAAGATCCACATTGTCCTTGGTCTTTAACAGGAGTAACAGCACTATGACTTCTCCAGTCATAACTATCAGGGACAGAATCACCAAGAGACTCAAATACAGAACATCCCGTTGAGAATGGTCCTGTTACTCTAAATCCTATAAAAGAAGCGAATTCCTCTTCAGTAATATCAGCAAAAGGAGTTACACCTAGAGTAAATCCTTGATTTTTAGAGTTCTCTTCAGAAACATACTCCATATTTGATCTGAAAATTTCAAATCTCTTTTCAAATTCACCGAGTGAGTCATATTTTTTTTCAAATGTTTGAATAAAATTTTGAAATCTACTCCAGTGATGATCAGTTGAATTAAATGCAGCTACAGTAGCTAGAAGCATTAGGGATGTAATTCCATGAAAAAACATATACATTATCTAAATATTTCTTTTTATATAGTTTTTATACATGTATTATCTACATAATAAAAAAATAATTTTTTTATTATTATATTGGTTTTGATTATTGTAAGTTAAATTTTTCTTTAAATTCATCAACATTATAAATAGGTATATTTTTTTCTTTAGCTGCTTCAGTTTTCCCCGTTTCTTCGTCTTTATTTTTAACAACAACTGCAAAAGTATTTTTTGTAACGGATGAAGATTCGTTGGCTCCTATAGACTTTAATTTTTCACTGATTTCTTTATCTCTGAAACCAGTAATGACTATACTTTTATCAAATAAAGGATTGGATTTATCTTTAGGTTCTTCAATAGGAATATCAGATAATTTGTCTTGTAACTTGGCAACATCAATAAAATTCATAAATTTTGAAATATTATTAACAAACTTTTCAGCTGTTTTCTTCTCAATACCTTTTATAGATTTTATATCATTTATTTTTTCTTCATTAGACTTTGAAGAAGTTAAAATATTTGGATATTCAGAAAAGATAGCATTTATTTTTCTTTCACCAAATCCTCTTCCAAAAATATTAGATACTGCCATTAATTTAATTATAGAAGCTTCATTTATTTTGTTATGTATTGATTCATGCACTTTTTTTGCCATTTTTTGTTTAAATCCGTCTACTTTTAAGAAATCTTCTTCAGTCATGGCAATAATTTGTGGAACACTTTCATAACCAGCTTTTATAATTTTTTTAACATTACCCGGCCCCAATCCATCAACTTCTAAGCCTTTGAAAAATCCAACAATATTTTTTTCTTTCACTGTTTCATCTTGTTCTGCATCTTCAAGAATAATATCAACATGTGTTTCGTTCCATTTATATGGAACATCGGGCATTTTTGCTTGTTCTGCTGGTTGTATTACTTCCATTATATGTGGTATAACATCACCACTTCTTACCAATTTTACTAATGCTCCAATTCCTATTTTATTATCTTCTACAAAAGCTGCATTAAAAGCAGTAGCATATTCTATTTTTGCACCACCAAGAACAACTGGTTCTAATTGAAGACGAGGCTTAAGATATCCATCTTTACTAGGAGACCATAATACATTTAATACTTTCGCTTCTGCTATCTGATCTGATAATACCATTTTAAATGCAAATCCATGTTCAGGATTTTTATCCGTTCTTGTATAAATATCATCATTGGTTACAATTACACCATCAATTGTATATTCGTAATTTTCTCTCCAATCTACCAATATATTTGATAATAAATCGTTATTGATATCATTTTGAACTTCATTTATTACAGTATCAATATCTTCATTCTCTAATAACTCCATCTGTTTACTGGGTTTTAATGATGGTTTAATTACCTCATATGCAACAAAATCAATATCTTTAAATTTCTCTGGTTGAATTTTCTTTTGATTAACTAGTCCTGCAACTAAATTACGAGAATTTGAAAATGAATCACTATATTTTTCCATAAACACACTTTTCTTCATTATCAATTCTCCTCTTACCGTTATATTTTTTGTACTAGGTAATTTCAAATAAGGAATTAAATGAGAAATATCTTGCCCTATTTTTCCATTTCCTCTTGTATATAATTTTTTCTCATCGCCTTCTGTAGAATATAATCCACTAATACCATCTAATTTTGCTGATAATACATAAGGTCCTTTATATTTATTTTTCCATTTTGTTAAAGCATTTGTATCAGGTTTAATTTTATCCATTGATGGCATATTATATGGCAATTTTACTTTATTTTTTTCTTGAATTGGTGCACCAATTTCTTCTAATACTTTATTTTTTGGATATTTTGTTTCCATATATTCTTTTATAATATCATATTCATTATCCGTCATCAAGACATTTTCTGAATCATTATAATATGCCTTATTTGACTGATCTAATATATCAGCTAATTGTTTTTCTGTTAGCATTATTAAAGCGTCTATACCATCTTTTTTGAAATTCTCAATATTTTCTTTAAAACTATTTTTTACCTTTTTAACCTTTATTGTTTTATTATTAGATACTTTTTTAATAGTAGGTGTTTCTACTTTATCACTTTTTAATAATTCAACAGATTTATACCCCTCTCTATCTTTTGGTTCTTTATATTTCATACCTAAAAATTCAAAAATTGATTCTTCTGTGGGAAAGTCTATATTTATTTTTTCTCCTTTTTTCCCAGACTTCATTTCGGATAATCCATGTTCATTTAATGTATAACCCATATCTAACGCACGCTGTCTCATCACTGTATTAAAGGCTTTACTTCCTGTAAAATATAATACTGCGAATGCATATTCATCAGGAGATGTATAGAGAAAATCTATTCTTCTAGGTATTTTACCATCTAATTTCCCAATTGTTAAACTTTTTGTTTTTCCACGCGTTAATAGTTCAATTACTATTTTATCTTTTATTAGTTGATCCAAGAAATTATTAAATGAATCTATATTATTTTCACTATTAGTTATTATAATATCAATATCCCCTGAACTTTTTGCTTCTCTCCTGAAACTTCCTACAATATCATATTTACTACCTTCTGGTGTAGATTCTTTAAATATTTTTTCAAATATAACATTGTAATCTTCTATCTCACTTCGTGGAATTCGTTTATTCAAATCATCATAATATTTTAATCCAATTTTTTGTGTATCGTTCAATTTTGTTTCATTATTTTTTAAATCTTCAATACTTCTAATGCCATCATCTATTAATTGCTTAGCTTTTTTTGGTCCTACTCCGTATATTTTAGTAAATAAATTTAGAGGATTCTTTCTTTCTCTTTCTAATATTGGTAAAGATCCTGTACTTTGAAATACTTTTAACTTATCCATTATTGTTTTTCCTATAGCCGGTTGTCCCTCTAATTGTTTAACATCTGTTATATCATCAGGATACGCCATTATCGTTTCAGAAGCTTTTTTATATGCTCTACCTTTAAATGGTTCTCCTTGTCTCACCATAATATCTGCTAATTCTTCCATAATATCAATAAGTTCTTTGTTCATTATTTTATTTTTGCTTTTTGGCTTTAAGTCACTTTCTACTTTTTCATCAATTAACAAATCAATATCAGAAATCAATTTTTTTTCCTTTTCTGGTGTTTTTGATTTACTTCTCATCTTTTCCGGTGTTTTTGATTTACTTCTCATCTTTTCCGGTGTTTTTGATTTAGATTTTTTGGAAGTAAAAGAATCAACTATTTTTAATTTTCTTCTTTTTAGTGTTTTTTTTACAGTTCCTTTTTTAGAGTTTGATTTTATTGTAGTATTACAATATCCATATGTTTTTAATGTACCTCTTTCTGAAACACTTGTTGCACATATATCACCTTTTTCAGTTTTAATACAATCGTCATGATTCTTCCATTGATATTTAAAAGGAAATATACAATCCCCTTCTTTTATTTTTTTCCCTTTCTCTTTTTTACCAAGATTATTTATATTTGTTGCCTTCATATATAAAAAAATTAATATTTTATATTTAAATAAAATATTAATATAAATATATGGACTCTTATATTCAATCCTTTGGACAATATAAAACTATTATAGATGGAAATGTAATTGATAATGCTAAATGGAATATGGTATATGATGGAGATGTAATGGATTTAGAGACTCAACAAAATAGCGAAAAAATGTATCTTCAATTAGATAACAAAGAAATTATGAAACTATTCCAATTACCTTCTTCTAATCTCTCTATTGATCAAAGATTACAAGCTGATTTAAATTCTGAAATTGCTGTTAATCCTATTATTATTGAAGAAATTGATGTAAAACCAAAATCTTCTAGAAAAAGGTCTAAGAAACATAAAAAATATTCACCTCATTCTAGCAAATCTAAATCTAAATCTAAATCTAAATCTAAATCTAAATCTAAATCTAAATCTAAATCTAAATCTAATCCTACACCTGATTATTTAAAAACAATATATTAATAGTTTTTTTTTAATATATCCCGTAATATGAAATAGTCGGTCTCTGAAAATGATCTGTTAGCTCTTCTTGTTTTATAATTATCTTTTTGATCTTTTTCCATTATTGTCATATAAAATGAAGAGGCATAAATTAAATTATGTTTACTTGTTTCGTATATAGACTCAATATTAATAGATTTTTTATAACGTCTTATTATGCTTTGTAAAAAATTTGTCATGTTAGTAAATTTTTCGTCTTCAAAACAAAAGACAATTATCTGAGCTTTTCTTTTCAAATGACGCACCTCCCCATCGCATTCCGAAAATTGATAATGTCTTTCACATTCATTATTCTCTCCTATTTCTATTACACCATCTATTATTTTTGTAACACTTTTATGCTTTCTCAAATCCAGAGACATTTCTATTTCATACCCCATTATACATTAACTAAATATTTTTTTTTATTTGTCTACCTACATCATCAAGCGACGATATTATAATGATTTCACACTACATCGGTTTACAAACAATATTATAAAATATTATAATATTGTATTTTATAATGTCATTTAATACATTTACTGGTAGTAATTGGAGAGCATCAGGTGGAATTAATAGAAGAAAATTTGGCAATTTTTTTAATTCAGATCAAGTAACTACAGGAACTTTAAATGTACAAAATAGTTTAGGTAGCGACCTGACTAACATTCCTTTATCTGGAAATCTAGCATCAGTTAATAGTAGTTTATTATATCAACTTGAAGATGATGATAGTACTAATATTAATTCTTCTACTATAATTTATTACCCACTTAATAGCTTTAATACAGATTCAAATGGTCAAATTAAACCAGGAAGTACTGGTCAAGTACAACCACCTCCTATTCAAAATGAAACAACTAATCAGTATGTATATACTGAAAATACAAAACTAAATTTTATTGATCAATCAGGAAGTGTAACTCCATATAGTTTTAATTCAAATTATCCTGGATTAACCACTCCTCAAAATGCTATACAGTTTCGGAATAATAGTACTACACTTGAATTAGAGGAGATATATAATACACAAAATCTTTTCACAAATCTAAATTATCAAATTACTGCTGCATTAAATTTTACATGTAGATTTTATATTTATTATGATGGAGTAAACCATCCCGAACCTTTTAATATTATTGCATTTGATACAATTGATCAACAAGCTTTAGTTAACAATTCTATATCAAATATTTCAAATAGCCAACAACAAGGTCCCCAATATACAATATCAAACGAAGCATTATATATATCTATTCCAAATGCAAACGAAAACAATACAGGATCTATATATTTTACTACAATTCAAGGAGGAGTTGATTCATCTATGTCAACCAGTCCCATGACACGTAATTCTTCAATTTACCAAGAATTTCCGATAAGCGATTATTATAATAAGTGGTGTACATTAGAATTTTCTTTGGGAGGTACCAGTATTGTTTGTTATATAAATAATAACCCAGTATTAGATATACCGTATGTAGCAAATGCTACATTTGTTCCCGAAACAAAATTCTATATTAACAATGGACCTTATTTCCCTTATGACAATAGTTCAACTGGCCTAGTAATAGGTAAACAAATTACCAATAAATATAATATTTCTTCTTCAACAAACAATTCACCTATTGCTTCGCTATTATCTTATAAAATAGGAAATTTTACTATAGGAAATCAGAGTGATAGTACTGCCTTTGCTAATGCTGTAAATCAACTTGAATCTGAAGAATACACCCCCACTTTACCAAATGCTAATAATAAATATTTAAATTATCTTATAGGTGGTGGTACTAATTATTTAGCACAAACACTTACTCTTAACAATGGTTTAACTAATAATGGATTTACTAATAATATTGGTCTATCTAATCATTTTGGTAGTTCACAATTTTACGGAGTTGCAACATTTTATGGAGGAATTAATATAGATTCATCTGTAAATCTTGTTATTGACGCTTCAAGTGTAGCGCATCTTAATATTTATACTTATCCAGGATCTACCACTAACGAGGGTTCTTTAACGATATCTAACGCAGTCTCCACCAATCCGAGTATGCTGGTATATAACAGCACAGGTCAAGAAATCAAACCAACACCTAGTGGATGGCAAGAGCAAGGGCTCATTTTTTCAATAAGTGGAGAGAATGTTTCTGTTGGTGAGGGATTTGGAGATTCTAGTTTTAATGTATTTGGAGACTCAGTTATGGATGGAAATTTAACTATTACTGGTACTGGTGTCTTAACAGCTAACAGTGGTATTGATACAACAGTTATTAATTCTAATATAATAAATGTATTTGATAAATTAGATGTTTCTGGTGTAGATATTTCTCATAATCTAATTGTCGCAGGCACTCTTGATGTCGCTGGTGCGTCTACCTTGGCCAGTGTGGGAGTCATCAGCAATGCCACGGTTGGAGGCACTCTTTATGTCACTGGCGCTTCTACCTTCACAAGTGCTACTGTTTCTGATGTGTTGGATGCTAGTGCGACTACCTTAAATAGTTTGAATGTTAACACTACCGCTAATGTGATGGGTACTCTCGGTGTCACTGGCGCT
>Ga0129324_10001002_pt1 | contig 19076 bp, 19 predicted proteins | sample CPBDNA_7_FD_96879 | JGI IMG/M metagenome (GOLD analysis project Ga0129324, IMG submission 96879) | Freshwater to marine salinity gradient microbial communities from Chesapeake Bay, USA - CPBay_Spr_15_0.2_DNA | ecosystem: Environmental > Aquatic > Marine > Coastal | place: USA: Chesapeake Bay... | reverse complement strand
GCTTGAGCGTCGGTCGGCGCTGTGTCCGAAATAATCGTTGTTCCATTGATAGTCAGTCGACGCGTCGAATCGAAGTTGGCGGGATCTATCGTGATAACGTTACTCGCAGTCGCAGTAACCTTGCTCGCTGCGCTTATTGTATTTACCCAAGTTGCCACGTCCTTGGCACTTAGCGTCGAACCATTCGGTAGGTCGAGCGCGCCAAGCGCTATGCCGTTCAGCGTTAGATCACCGTTTGGAATTAGCGTGACAGGGGCACCCGAAGTATTCGTTTGTTTAGGAATACTGAAAGAAAGCAATGAACCTTCTGCCGACGCCCCAAGTTTTAACTCTGAGTCAAGATAGGCCGCAGCACCCGTCTTATTTGTATAAGCTGAAATATAGTCGGCGGTAGGCTCGAGCGTAGTCGCTTTCGCAAGACTTGCCGCAAAACCGGCTTCAAGCTCAGTTCCAGCAAGATGATTACGCTGTGCTGTGAAAAGTTGCAGCGATTCTGACTCGGTGAGCGACGGATGAATCGTGATCGAAAACCCCTCGCTGCCCTTGGGTATACGCAGTGACGGTTCTGACGTATTGGTCGTCACCGTTGCTTTTTCGAGAAAATTTGAACGAACGCCAGCGTCGAGTGTTTTAGTTGCGAGTTTAAGCGGCTCAGCGTAGCCGTAGTCAATCGAGACATCGACGAGCTTTGAATTACTCACGCTTTGTTGGACAACAAGCCTGCCTGCACTCGCGATTTGGCTGGTATCAGATATTGCGACTGAAATATTTTCAGAAACTCGTAGCGACGGCTCGATCGTAAATTGCCGACCACTCACGGGTGCCTCACCGAGGGAGACAGTGATTCCAGCATGCTCGAAAGCGCTTCCGTTACCTACTGTAGGCTTTACCCCAACAGACGTACCTGTAGCCAAATCAGTGACTAACCACGTCGCCTCGCTAGCACTCCACTGAGCGCTAAAAGGGCCAACTGCAGTCGCTGCATTATCATTGGCTATCGCCGTTATTCCTGCGTCTGGCGTGCCTCCACTATTCTTGGCCTTATAGGTTGTTGCGAGATTGAACAGATCTTGGCCAGTTTCATTATTTTGATCCATGCCACCTGCATGTATTGTATTTACCGAGTTAGCAAGGGACAAAATTAACGAATCGATGTCGCCACGTAACGGCTCAAAAACGTCATCGCGAAAACTAAGCAAACCGCCTAGTGAACCGCCTTTCAGGGCTCCTACATTAACGTTACTTCCGTAGGGATCAAACATGATAGCGACAGGTGATCCAGGCACGGTTGGAAACACGGCACTCAATGCTGTTGCGCTGTTTAGATCGACAAACTTTGTATTATCACTCGCTCCAGCGAGCTTTACGTTGACGCGCCCCGCACTGTCGAAATCGAAATCGAGCTTAGCTAGTTTGGCCATCTCATGCATCAAGTGATCGCGCTGATCAAGAATTGCCGCCGGCTGAAGCGATTGTTTTGTGTTCTTGCCGAGTTGTCTATTAACAAGCGCAAGACTTGCACCTAGTTGATTAAGCTCGTCTATACCTGCCTTTATTTCGCCGATCATTTCAGTTTCTAACGCACTTAGGTCACTCGTTACACTTTGCACGCGTGCGGCGAAAAAATTGGCAGAGCCAAGGAATTCTTGACGATAAGTCTGTTCAGACGGGTTAGTACTTAACGTTGTTGCCGACGAGAAAAATTGATCGATAGCCGAGGAAAGTCCCCCGTTTTCTGAGCCTAAAAGATTAATAACTCGATCGGTATACTTAATCATTGGCTCTTGCGCGATCACCGCACTTTGTGATGTACGAATACTACTCTCGGCAAATTCATCATACGCACGCTGCACGCCAACGAGACGAGCGCCTGTACCAACATAGCTGACGCCTTGCTGCGCTGGCGCATTCTCCGACATACTGACTTCTTGACGCGAGTAGCCGTCAGAATTGATGTTGGCGATATTGTTACTCACGGTCGACAGCGCCTGCCTATAAAGCTGGGTAGCGGTCGCACCTATGGTAAGTAAATCAGTCATTTCGTGGTCTCAGAACGCGAGGGATCTCAGTAATTGTTCGTCACTAGTCAAATCGCTTGGATCTGTAGTTAGACGCGCCCGACGCAGGTAGTGCTGTGGGTACGGTTCGCGCGTCTAAAGGGTTGCCAACTCGGTTTGCTGTAACTGAGTCTAGCCAGTCGGCGATGCCTAGGCTCTGCCGACTTGCCATCACCTTAGAGACCTCGTCGTAAAACATGTCGTCGAAGAAATCCATCGAATCGCTGCGAAGCAAATCGCTTTGCATTGGCTTAATAGACGCTTTCATAGAATCGGTCATCATCTTTAAGAAAAGTGACTCGAATTCGGCTGCCACTTTTTTGTTAACCGACCCCTGATCAACGCCTGCTTTGCTCGCCGAGCCTTTAAGCGCCGCGAGACCTGCGAAGTCATAGGCGCTCGCTACAGGCATTCCTAATCCAGCCATTTAGATCACCACCAATTGTGCTTTTAAACTTCCCGCGCGCTTGAGCGCTTCGAGAATTGCGATAAGTGCCGAGGGCGATGCGCCTACTTGGTTAACGGCATCAACAATGTCTTGAAGCTCAACACCCGGTTCGAGAACCACCATTTCATTGCGCGGCTCCTCGATTGTTATATCGGCGTTCGTGACCTCCACAGTCTCGCCGTCGGCGAGAGCGCCGGGTTGGCTGACATCGTTGAATGCATCGATTCGAACCATCAACGTACCATGAGACACCGCTGCGGCCCCTACGCGCACCGACCGATTAATCACCGCGGTGCCGGTACGTGAATTAATCACCACGCGAGCCATCGGTTCGCCTGGGTCGACCTCCATTAGTTCGATATCGCTGAGAAAGCCAACCTTCTCGCTCATCTCAGATGGAGCACGAACGGCGATCGACACGGCGTCTATCGCAGTCGCCATGCCCTCACCGTATCGAGCGTTGATCGCAGTAGAAATTGCGTTAGCGGTCGAAAAATCAGCATCGCGAACATTAAGAACAAAGTGGTCAGCGCTTTCAAAGGGCGTTTCGATGAGGCGTTCGAGAATAGCCCCATTGGGTATCCGACCCGAGGTTGGCACACCAATTTCAACGCTACTTCCGGCGGCATCAACGGAGACTCCAGTAACCGTCAGCGAGCCCTGAGCGAGGGCATAGACCTGACCGTCTATGCCGCGAAGCTCGGTCATCACCAAGTTGCCACCGCGAAGACTTTCCGCTGTTCCAACAGTTGAGATGTTGACGTCTATCCGCTGTCCGGGTTTTGCGAATGCAGGAACTTCTGCAGTGACCAACACCGCCGCGACGTTGTCCGTCTGCCATGGTTGCTGTGCAAATTGAGTGGCAAGACTAATCAGACTATCACCCAAATCGAATTCCGACACGGGACCGTCGACACTCACGCCTAGGCCCGAAAGCAACGACGAAAGACTCTGTCCTGTTACGCGAAACGTGTTGCCGTCGCCTGTACCTGACAAGCCTGCTACTAAACCAAAGCCTACGAGTTGATTGGTACGCACACCGGCAACGTCAACAAGATCCTTGATTCGATCAGCAAAACTCACGCTAGGCGAGAGCAAGGTGAGTAAGAGAATGAGTAAAAACTTTTTCATGTAATTTCTGCCAAGTGAGACGTTGTTAGCGAACAATTAGTTAGAACGGCCAAAGTCCATAAAGCGCTTTAACGCCCCAAGGACCCTTCGTTGCACGCGCAAGTTCTCCGGCGCCACTGTAGGAGAATTGCGCATTGGCAAGGCGGCGAGACAGCACAGTATTATTTGGCTGGATATCCTCAGGGCGAATAACGCCGCGTACGCGGATGTACTCGCTGCCTTCGTTTAACTCGAGTTGCTTTTCACCGAAAACGACGAGATTACCGTTAGCCATAACATCAACAACTATCGCCGAGATGCTACCGTTAAGCGACGCAGACTGACCCGCTGTGCCAGTGCCATTGCTGCTCAATGAAGAGCCGCCGCCATTTATGGTTGAGAAAAATTCACCGGCTGGGAAAAGCGCATTGCGTTGCTCATCTCCTATCACATCGTTAGAGGTAGTTCGCTCTGTCGAGAGACCAGTCACTCGCGATGCTTGCGCGCTCTCATTAAGGATAATCGTAATGATGTCGCCTACTTCGACATTGCCCGCGGCATAAGAGCGTCCCGCGGGATAGAGTCTTGCTCCTTTATCGAAAATTGATCCCGTATTATGTTTAACGTCAGTAACCTCGACAGGATAGGTCAATTCGAAGCTGTCGTTGGCTACCAACGAAGAGGGGCCAGTGCTCGAGCACCCAATTAACACGCCAGCGATCGACATAGCTGAAATGAGTTTACTTAAGTGATGCATAATTCTTTCCTTAATGCCGTTTTCGAAATCAACCGCTATCTATTAAAGGTTGTTATTGAGGAATCGAAGCATGCCATCGGTTGCAGCAATCGCCTTTGAGTTAATCTCGTATGCGCGCTGTGTCTCGATCATGTTTACCATCTCTTCTACAACATTCACGTTCGATGCCTCGAGCGCGCCCTGCGTAATCATGCCTGCGCCTTGTGCGCCAGGTATCCCTACAATAGGATCGCCGCTTGAATTAGTACGGGCGAACAAATTTCGTCCTAAAGGCGTGAGACCCGCTGGGTTAACAAAACGAGTGAGCTGGAACTGCCCAACGTTGGCAGCGCCACCTCCGGCTGCAAGTTCTACTGTAATCGTGCCATCGCGTCCGATCGTGACGCTAGCGGCGTCCTGAGGGATAGTAATCGCTGGGATGAGCGACTCACCTGAAGCCGTTACAATTTCGCCTGTGTTCGAGAGTTTTAACGACCCGTCACGAGTATAGGCTGTCGTCCCGTCAGCTTGCTGTACGGCAAAAAATCCAGAGCCGGCAATAGCAACATCGAGCGAATTCTCAGTCGAGATCATGTTGCCTTGTCGATGTACTTTCTCGGTCGCAACAACACGCGTACCCGTTCCAAGCATAAGACCTGTTGGTGTCTCGGAATTGATGTCGGCCTGCGCGCCCGCCTGAACTATTCGCTGATAGAGAAGGTCTTCGAACATCGCACGGTCTTTCTTAAAACCGGTCGTGTTTACGTTAGCAAGGTTATTCGCAATAACCGTCATTCGAGTTGACTGTGCCGAAAGACCAGTCTTTGCTACCCACATTGAAGCATCCATCGATGATTCCTCTTAGTTCTAAGCTTATCCGGCGCGCATTAGGCGCGAACCGTCTTTATCCATTTCTTCTGAACTTTTTATTACTTTCATCTGCGTTTCGAACGAGCGATAAAAATCTAATAAGTTCACCATAACTTCGACTGCGCTAACGTTGCTTCCTTCCAGCGAGCCTGAATCTACCGATGCGGTGTTTGGACCGATTGGAATATCGCCCCCCGCTCCGTTCGCGCCTTCTGCTTCGAATAGCCCGTCGGTTCTTCGTACTAGAGTTGCTGCCGACGCATCGCGAATGAGCAACTGGCCTATCGGTTGTGCGGGTTCGGCTTCAGCTGTTGGGTCTTGAAAAAAGACCGTTCCATCCGGCGCTATGTTTACGATCCCGCCTTGAGGGATAGCAATTGCGCCACCGCCTTCTCCAAGTACTAATTGACCTGTGCCTGTTTCCAAGAAGCCGTCACTTGAGACATGCAAGTCGCCGCGGCGGGTAAAAGCCACCTCGCCACCTTCGGCTTGCACACCCAATACTGTCGCATCGTTCATCGCAATATCGAGCGGATTACCGGTCTCCATGCGAGTCCCTGTATCTAGCAAAACGCGCTCAACACGCGAAGGAACGACTGGCTGAAAGCGAGTAGGAAATCCTGGGCCGTTGAGAGTTGCCGATTCGGGCCGAGAAGCTTGCGATCTTTTGTAGCCAACGGTCGAAATGTTGGCAAGATCATTCGTTAGCTGTACGCGCTGAAAGCTCTGGTTAGAAGCGGCTCCCAATGCAGTAAATATCAGCTTGTCCATTTTAGTTCCTCGGCCTGAGTGTCAGGCTATTCGCCTTATTAGCCTCTGATGTTAATAATCGCCGTCGTCATTGTGCTCGTCGTTTCGATCGCTTTGGCATTAGCTTGGAAGTTTCGTTGCGCGGTGATCAAGTCAACCAGTTCGGAGGTCAGGTCCACATTAGAGCGCTCTCGCGAACCGGCACGAAGCGTACCGAAGCCAGCTGAGCCTGGTTCACCGTAGCTTGGCGTGCCAGAGTCAGATGTCGAGAAGAAGCTCGAGTCACCGATCTGACGAAGACCCTGTGGCGACGAGAAGTTCGCGATGATGATTTTTCCGAGAGACTTCTGTGATCCGTTTGAGTAACTCGCAACAACAAGTCCGTCATCCCCGATGTTTACGCCTACCAAATCGCCTTCCGGCGCACCGTTCTGTGACTGACTTAATACGGCAAACGGCGAGTTGTACTGCGTACTCGCGGTGTAAGCGATGTTGACCGTAGTACCAGTGATCGAGTCACTCTCCAAAGAGTAGGCACTCAGAGGGGATACCAGTGTTCCACTCGTATCGAAGGTGAGCTCACCCTTATCGAGGAAAATGGGTGACCAATAAGGAATGTCATTCTCCTCGAAGTCTGCCTTGTCGGTTGTCTCTTGCCAGCTACCATCCTGATTCTGAACCACGTAAACGTCCGAGGCTCCCTCAGTATCCGGCATCAGCTCAACATAGGTAGATGTACTGCCGAACGCCGCATCGACATCCTCCAGTCCCCAGTCTGAATGACCGGTGATCTGAATAAACGAGTCAGCACCCGTCGTGGCGCCTTTCACAGTAAGCGCGCCTTTACCCTCATCAAACCCAACCTTGATGCCACTTACCGAGCGACCAAGGCTATCAGCCATCAAGTTAATCTTGTCTTGCAGGTGCTTGGTAAATGTACCTATCGAATACTGGCCAAGTTCTAAGTTGATCTGCGACGAGATGCCATCAACGATTACCGTCAGATTTCTATTCGCAGCAGTGACCGAGAAGGATTCAGTCGCGTCTACGCCCATCGCATTGCCAACCACCGTTGCGGGAAGCGAGTTCTGTCCACGTAGGGTAGGCAGGTTATTCACCTGTGAATATTGTGCGGCAACACTCTGTGTTTCAGAAAAGCCAAAAAGCGCTGAAGCAAGTTGCGACGCAGCAGTCAAAGTGGCTACATTGTTGACCAGTTCGGTATTTAGCGTAATCTCTAGGCTTGATTGATCGCCCGTCTGACCACTCTTGAATAGGAATTGACCGTCGCTGTATTCAACACTGATGCCAAATCTTTGATCGGCAGCAGCTAGAGCTGTCCCATTTGGTAGAACCCCGCGCATCAGGAGAACATCCTGTTCAGTATCCAGAGGGAGAAGGGTCTCACCCGCTGCTTCAAGCTGAAAGATTGAAGCACCATTTGTGCCACCCGGAGTTGCCGTGATCGCTGCAACTTTGGTCTTATCAGTCTGCGTGAATTTGAATCCTTGATTTACCGGATCATAGGCGATGACGATATCTTTGTAGTCCGCGTTCTTAGCCAACTCGGCAGTTAGCGTGTAACCCACTGCTTCTGGCGTTACCTCTTCGCTGCCTAGTAAGGTCGCGAGGTCTAACGTGATTTCTGCGGAATCGCCTCGCTTGAGCTTAAGGGTTGTTGCTGTACCACCTGTTGGGGTAGCAAAATTAAACTTCTTCCCGTCTCCAAACCTATCGTTCAAGATATTGGTCAGCTCGAAGGCAATCTGCTGCCCTGAGAGTTGCTGATCGGTGCCCGCGAGATGTTCCAGCCCTATACTAACGGGCTCCGATCCATCTATAGAAATATTGAACATTTTTGTAAGTTTTTCGCGCGAGAAATACAGTCCTGTAGAATTGGCCTCAACAAAGGCGTCGTCATAGCCTTCAATATTGGTGCCATCTGTTCGAGCCGCGAAATTAATGCCGTCCTTGTTGTTCGTCAGATTGAGGTTATCCGTGAACTTAGATCCCTCTGGAATTGCAGAGGCAATCGTCGCAGGTTGCGAGACGATAGGCTGCGAAAGTTGATCATAGGAATATTTTTTGTAGACCGTACCAGTAGTGATCAGATACTGAGCACTGTCTGCGCTGGTACGTTGCAGAGCTTGTAACTCAGACGATGTCTTTATCTCACCGTATTTATTAACAAAGAACTGATCGCCGCCCGAATCGGACGCCTGAACCAGCGCAGGATCAACTGCCTGATCGTCGATATACACGTAGGTCTGCCATTTATTGAACGGGTCATCAGCCGTCGCACCCGCGGTTTTAACGTAGTACACAGTAGAAAGGTGCGATGAACCCGAAGCACCATAGACCGTAAACGAGGTCGTCTTGTGGTAGGTATCAGGCTTGTTAGGATTAAAAGGCGCAGTAATTGGCTCGCTTTGCGAGGGAAGGTTCAGGCCCAGTTCGACCTCAGTCGTCGCAGCAAATTCCGATACAGTGGATCGAGGAATCGACATTGCAGTAAGAGGCTCACTGAAATCGGCCTTGTTTGTAGAGTCTACCGGTAGCGACATCAACGCCTGACCTGCCGCGTTAACCATTTGGTTTTGCTCATTGAGCATGAAGCCACCGTTTCGCGTGTAGACACTCGTTCCGTCAGAAGTCTGCAGCGCGAAGAAACCATCACCGGTAATCGCAAGGTCAAGCGAGTTTGCGGAGAATTCGATGTTGCCCTGGCTGAATTCCTGCACCACTTCTTTGAGTGACACACCCGCACCCACAACCGACGAGGCTTTCTGGAGTGGTGACGTCGCGAAAATATCGCCGAAGTCAGCAGTTGAGCGCTTAAAGCCCGAGGTGCCGGCGTTCGCAATATTGTTCGAGGTTACAGCAAGCTCAGTGGTTGCTGCGTTGAGGCCCGTTAGCGAGGTATAGAATGACATGTGTGTTTTCCCCTAGTTTAAATTTGGATACGGTCGATCGCGGCCATATCCAAGATGCGTCCGTCTTCGATTTCGAATTTCAGTGTTTGTGACTCGGCATCCCAACTTACTGCGGTGATGTTCTGCTCGGTCGTAAGTGGTACTGCAAATCGGGAGTCGCCCTTTTTGGCCGACATCGAGAAATTGTAAGTGCCATCGGGCATCTCATCGCCGTGGGCATCTTTACCATCCCATGTAATCGGAAGATTGCCGGCTTTTACTTTTTCGAAGTCTTCACGATAGATAAGCTGGCCTGATTCGGCATCATAGACACTGAAGACTGCTTCATCTGCGGACATGGGCATCAGGGCTGTTGCTTCTACTACGCGACCTGCTCCCCCTCGCACTGACCTGCCGTCAAGGTTAAGTGTCTTGCCTAATAAATTTGAACCAATTAAAAACTTTTCTGTTTTCGACTCAGCTGCCATCTCTTCCATCGAAGCACGCACACCCTGCATCGCCTCAAGTGAAGAAAACTGTGCGAGCTGCGCTACGAAGGCTTCGTTGTCCATTGGGCTCAAAGGATTTTGGTTTTTAAGCTGAGTCGTAAAGAGCTCTAGGAACGCATTACGGCCAAGAGCATCTTCCTCTGTACTCGCTTTCATCTGCTGACTTTCGTACTGATTTGTTGTCAGTATATTTGCTGGTAATAAACCAGCATTTTGAATCGACATGGATTAACTCCTAGACCTTGATAACATCGAGCGTTCGGCTCATTAACTGTTTTGCCGTTGAAATCACTTCAATATTGTTTTGGTACGCACGCGAGGCATCCATCATCTCGATGAGTTCTTCGATCTCATTGACGTTTGAGGCGAACACATAACCGTTGTCATCTGCGAGAGGGTTGTTCGGCTCGAACACCTGCTTTACCGGCTTAGGATCGTCGATGATCTCGTTGACGCGTACACCCCCATCAAATGATTCTTTGCCGCTCATGGCATTGTTTAACAGGCTCTCAAACACTGGGCGCTTTGCACGGAACGCGCCTGCATCGGTGCCGGAAACAACTCCCGCGTTTGCCAGATTACTCGCCGTTGTATTCATGCGAATAAGCTGAGCGTTCATTCCCGTGCCTGCGATACTCATGAGTCTTTCGAATGACATTGCCAGTCCCCTTACTGCTTAGTAATGCGAGTGTTATTCGCCGCGCAGTGCTTTGCGCATGCCTGAAATTTTGTTTTCTAGAAACTGAATTGACGCTTGGTAATCAGCCACCGCTCGTCCGAAGCGTGCCTGTTCAACCCCCATCTCAACTGTGTTGTTATCTAGGCTTGGGTTCAGCGGCGTGTAATACGTGATTGCCGAATACATATTTTGTCGCAACGCTCCAGCCGCACCGATGTGTTTCGCCTTTGTCGCTTGCATCGTTGCTGTATTACTACTCGCGCTGCTGTACTGCCTCAGAACTTTGGCGAAATCGAGGTCTTTTGCCTTATAACCTGGCGTGGACGCGTTAGTGATGTTGCCCGAAATTATTTCTAGGCGACGACTCTTCACGCTGGCCGCTGCGCTGTTAAATCCAAAATAGCTGTCGAGTGATGGCATATGCCGGTCCTTCTTAAAGGTTCTTTCTCCGCTTAGGTATTGCAGAATCAATGCCAACTTGTTTCGCGCGCCAAAAAATATTTTTATTCGCGCGCACAATCAGTCACTTAGCTTTGATTATTCACGCTAGCTGAAAGATCGCCTGTAAGAAAAAAGACGAGACTGCTAACTATTTTTGCGACGCGCCTTGCCAAAGCGGCAGCAAAGCGGCAAGTGGCAAGGCAAAGCGGCAAAGCAAGGCATAAAAGTGACAGTGCGTGTGTTCTCTAGCCAGACGCGATAATTTTCTCTAGACTCGCGGCCATGACACTTGCGTTATTAGTTAATAGATTTACTTCATCGTCTGCGCTATTGATGCGCAAGCGCCGAACGTCGTGCTTGTTTTTTTTCGCCATTTTTACTGCGCTAATTGCGTTAACGCCTTCCGTAGCAACGGCAGCAGAGGTGACGATAGAGTCCAAACAACGCGCTGTCGACACGATCACTGAATGGATTGTTCAGCAAGAGCAGCTAGATGCCTCGCGGATCGAGGTACTCGCAAGTGACCGACGCTTCCGAGTACCTGAGTGTGAGGGGGGCTATGGTGTCGACTATGTGACACAGCCGTCAATTACGAACGCGCAGCGCGCCAATGCCACCGTGCGAGTTAGCTGCGATGCGACCCAGTGGTCGGCTGTTCTTCGCGTGAATATTTCCGCCCAGCCACAAATGTTAGTTTTTGCAAACGATTTGGCTGCTGGAGAAATCGTCGATGCTCGCGACGTTGCTTTGGGTAATTCGACCGATTCGCCTTCGCAGGCGAGGCTTAACGAGGTTGTTGGTAGGTCACTTACTCGCTCTGTTAAGCGCGGAGAGAGAGTACAACAAGAGTCGCTCACACAGATGGTCGATGTTTATGTCACTACGTCACCTGTGCGTCGTGGCGAACCTCTCCAGCAGAGCTCGTACCGCATTGCGTCTGTCGATTTTACACAGGCCAGCGTCCAACAGCGGCTTACCCCTGATCAGATCGGCGCCTCGGTAGCTCGGCGAGATCTTCGGGAAGGAACGACTCTTACACTCAGCGACCTCCAATTTGCCAGCAATGCACTGGTCGCCACTGCGGTGTTGGAGCAGGGTTCGATGTTCGATGTATCTAATTTCGAAGTGCAGGCAATATTTGAACGCCTGCCGCAGGATGCGGTGCTCGATCCCCGCCAGCTTATGCGTGCAACGACGAAGCGCCGGTTGACGCCGGGTGACGTGATACGCTACTCAGATGTGCGCATGCAGCCACACGTTGGCGCCGGCGAAAGTGTTTTGCTAACGGTCAATCGTGGCTCCATCGTCCTTACTGTCGAGATGGAAGCACGCGGTGATGGTTATTTAGGCGATAAAATTGAGTTGAGCAATCCAGAATCGGGTGAGATCGTCATGGCAACGGTCACTGGAGTAGGTGAGGCACGCCGCGATTAGCTTTACCCTCGGTTGCTATCTGAGAAATTGATAGCAATTAGGACTAAAGTCAGGCCTCAAGCTGTCGATTGGCCCATTAGAGAACGTTAGATCTTAGCAATAGTGCAGATCAAAGGAAAAAACTCATGACAGATGCAATTTCAAATAACGCAGCCAACGCTCTAAAGGCCACGGCGCGTGCGGCCGAGGCCACGACGAAAGCAAGAGTCGACGCAGAGAGCACGGCCGAAGCGGCTCCTGCGCCTGCGAAGATCGAGCCGAGCACCGTAGAGCTAACCCCGGCGCTAAAGAACGCACTCGTTGAAGCTGATTTCGACGCTGCCAAGGTACAAGAGATCAAGACAGCGCTCGAGCAAGGTAATTACCCACTCGATAACAATAAGATCGCTGAGAGCTTTGTCCCGCTAGAGAAACTCCTGTAACGTAGCAGATCAAGCAAAAGCATCCGCGAGACAGTATGCCCAACCTGAACGAGGCACTTTTCAAAATCGGCGCGCTCGAGGAAATCCTGGAGCGCGAATTTGTGCTGCTCAAAGAAAAGGATTTCAGCCAGTTCGAAGCGCTTCAGCAGCGCAAGAATGAGCTTCTAGGCTTTCTCGCCAACAGCGAAGACCCCGCAACTGTTAATGTAGATGTCGAGACAATCCTGCAGAGCGACGAGCTGTCTACTCGGCTCCAGCATTGCCGCGATATGCAGCAGCGCAATGAAATCCTTGTGAGACAAAAGCTTTCTTCTATTCGCGAGGCCCTACAGACGCTTAAGGCCGGCGGCGATTCGCGGCCTAACACCTACGAACATCTTGGCAAAGGCCGCCGTTAATCGCGATGAGCATCCTCGGGGGTTTTATCCCTCAGCCAGTAGGCCCACGATAAAATCACTGCAACCGATTCGAAGAGCATCTCAGGCACTTCTTGCCCTACCTCTACACCGTCCAAATAATCGAGCAGCCGCGCATCGTAGAGCACCGGAATATTCGACGCTCGGGCGGCGTCGACCAAGACCTCGGCGTAATCGTCTTGTGCTTTTGCTACGACCCTAGGTGCGCCCTTACCGCTGTATTCCAACGCGGCGGCCTTACGACGTTTCTCACTTAATGTCGTCATGCTCGCAGCTCCAAATTACCCACGCTTTTTAGTGCGTCGGGTTTTTCGCGCTCGGGCTTGGCTCCGTGGATAACCTGGCAGCGCGCGACATCGAGGCCAAACGCTTCGAGATTACCTCTCAACTCGCGCACATGCTGAGTCGCAAGCCGCGCTTGCTCTTCATTCGATAGCCAGACAGTCACTGCCAGCAATCGTGGGGCAAGCAGTTCTACCCTGCCCCACACATTGTCCTCTTCGCTAAAACTCAGCTTTACCTCGCCCGACCAACCGCTGCGCTGTTTGCCGTCGCGCTGCTGATCCTTGCGCTCGATAGTCACCTCGGCAGGCGGACGGTCGGTAAACAACACCATAAATCGCAGGGCAAGGTCTCGCTGTTCTTGACGCTGTAAGAATTCAATTTTGGCGATGTCTAACTAGTCGATTACTGAGTCTAGCGCCGAGATTTCATCGGGGAACACTTTAGGGTCTACGCCGATGAGTCTGTCTAGCAGGCGCTGCAGCAGGCGGCGAATATCAAGTTCGCGCGGATCACCAAATTCGGCCTTCCCTACGCTAGGCGGAATAAACCCATTTGCCAGCATAAATTGACGTATTTTGCCCGCATCGAGTGTATTCGATGAGGCAATGAGTTGAGGAATTAGTCCGCGCGGAGAGTCGGGGACGAGCTTGCGAATGAGGTCAACAAACCCTGTATTGCCTGCAGCGCCCGCGAGCACCGGCACGTCGGTGAGCTCGGGATTCGACGCCAGTGCCGCGAGCGCTTGAAGGTTAACTGGTTGTTTGGGGGTCTGTGCTTGCAGCGCTGCTGTGCGTGCCATCGCCGCCGTGGTTAGCGTCATACGCTCCTCGACCGGTTTTATTGTCACGCCATAGGCGCTGCGTGACACACTGAAGTCGAGCGATTGATTTTTGAGGTCTTGATAGTCACCGCGAAATCGTCGCGGCTGATTAGGGAAAAACAAGGTAACCGAACGCCCATCGTCCGCAACAATGCCACGCACAGTCTGCCCAGGAGTGAGTCCGTACTCACGCACCTCGGCGCTGTTTAAGCGCAAAATTCCGAGGGCCGGTTGATCGGCTATCGGAACTCTAAGGAATTGGCTGATATTCTCGGGGCCATTCACGGGCAGTCCTTATTAACGTCGCTCGTCTGCGCCCTAATCAGATAGACGAAAGTTATGCAGAGAAAAGCGTGTCTAGGGAAAGTGAACCCAGCTTTCTCGTGCCCTACGTTCAATTTCGAGCTCCGCCGGATCGACCGTAAACACGAGGCGGAGTACATCGTCGGCGGTGGGAATGCGAAGTGTCACACCGGCAAGCATTCGATTGGGATTACCCGAAGGAAATGCGCGCGGGTTCGCTTTAATAAACGCGCTGCGCAGCATTTCTTTACGGATCGAGCTGCCCTGAATCGCGCGATTAATGATGCCGTCGAGCGTGTCGCCAGCGCGAACCTCATAAAAGCCGGTCGCGACTTCTTCGGCGTAGCGAATGTCGAGATGATCTTGTACGTCATAGTCTGCAAGCAAGACCCGGAGCGCGCGGTCGATCTCAGTGCGAGACGCGGTTTCGGCGGCTATCGCTTGACCGGTGAACCATGCTAATAGCGCAACTACGACCAACCGAATTTTTACTGTCATCTTATTCCCCTTCTAGCCCTTCAATCTTGTCGTTAGCGTTGTATTCGTTTTTTGGGCACGCTCAATTACCTTACTGTATGGATGACCTGTCGTCTTTCCACTAGAAGGGCAGCGCGCTTTTATGAAGTCCCACAGTGGTAGGCCCTTCGATAATTCGCAGTTCGGCATTATGTGGATTTACCCGCACAACCTCGGCGATCGATAATGATTCAAGCATCTCAGAATCCAGCAGTTGCTCGGCGTCGGTAAATTTGCGCGTGCTAAGCAGAAATCTATCGCCGCGGCGAACACCGACGCTCGCACCCTGATTAAGTGTAGGGGTTGCGTCCGAGAATTCGAGTTGGCTATAGACTACAAGCGATTCGGGCTGGCATCGGAGTGTCGCCTGACCGCGTGCTAAGAGCGACGCGGTTGCAGATGCGATCTGCCCTTGCATCCGGTCTGCATTCGCGATCTGGCCGTCACGTAGCGCAACTTTCAAGTTTAATCGTTGCCGAGCTATTTCGGTTTCCCCGCTATCGAGCTCAACTAGGCTCAGCATAAGGCTTACCTCGATCATTCCCTCGCGCACTCTCGAGCCTGCGAGCACACTACGGTCAACGCCGAGGCCAATCTCGGCGCCCAATTGAGACCCCAGTCGCCTGAGGCCTCGTGTCCCCGCACGCAGTGTCTGCGCGGGATTGAGCTCCTGGGGCGAAAAGTCGATAACGGTTACTCGCAGCGCTGTGTTGTTGTTTCGATGGTCGATAAAACTGCCGTCGGTAAAGCGCGTGTAGAGAGAGACTGGCTCCTCTGCCTGCCTGTCAGAATTGCGAACCGACAGCAGTGACCACTGGCTGCTCGTGTTTATTTCGGTGCTCACCGCGTCCTGTAAAAGAGTGGACACCTCGCCGAGCTCGCGGACGTGACGTTTCGCTTGCTCTTTTACCTGATCGAGTAGAGCAAACGACAGCGCTAAAGAACGGGCATAGCGTGGAGGCGGTAGCTGATCGCAGCTCAACTTTGGATTTAGCGGACTCGTTTCTATGTATCCCGCGTGAACATGCGCGTTTTGGTCTTCGAGCAACGCATGCATCCGAATGCCGCGGATACCGCCGCCGGCGCGATAAAAAGAAGACTCAACGAGTTGGCCATCGCCATTTATATAAGCAGAAGAGACCACAGAGACGCCGTCGGCCACCGCCGCATTGAGTACCTCGGCCTTAATTGTTTCGAGTTGACTTGCTGTATCTTGAGCAACACTCGGCAAACTCACCGCAACGGCCATCCCCACTAGGAGCATTCGGCCCGACACTATGGCGCGTAAAGCGATCGCAAAGGAATGGATGAAATCAGCTCGCATCAACTTATCCAGCACCTAACGCAAGTTGGTCGAGGTACAGCGCACGGAGATCGTCGATCGTCGAGTTTGGCAATGCCAGCGTGACGGCATAGGTATCGCCCGAGACTGGTTCGATCTTCACGAGCTCGGCACCGTAGATCACACCTTCGATACGCGAGCGAAAATCGTCGCTGGCAATCGTGAGATCCGCGATCGTGGTCGATGAGTCAATGTAGACACCAAAAACAATTTCGGTGAGCTGACGATAGGCATCAAAACGGGCTGCTTTAATAGCCATAAGACGCTGCTGCGCGGGTTCTCCAGCCTGACTCTGGATCACCGCATACCCCGTTGCCTCGATGCGATCACTAGCAAGATACCCCAAGCCACCCGACGAGTTGACGACGGGGCCCTCTAGGGAGAAGCCTGCATTGATGCCTGCAACACCAACCCGTCCATTGCTCGAACAGCTAGCAAACACGGTAACTATTAAGGCGAATAACCCAATTCGGCCTATTAAATAGCTCTGCGATGACTTCATTTCCTGCTCCTCTTTAGGTTCTTTAGTGGCGCCTCTACGAAGAGCCAATCGACACTTGTTCACCGCGCTTTACTCGTTGGTGTCGCTTAATTTCTTCAAGCGAGTCATCACAGGCCGACTAGTCTCGAATTTCACTGTCACAATTTATTGGCACAGGCTTTGCAACTGCCTAGGACAGCCGGTAAATGCCGAGGCTGAAAAGGCTATAAACAGAACGATAGATCGCCGGAATAATCGAGTAACCCATTGATTAAGAAGAAGTAATTATGAGCGCGACTTTAGTGTCAGGTTTACGACAATCACTCTTTACCGGTGAAGCGAAAAACCTAGGTATTCCCCTGGTTATCCTAGCGATTATGGGCATGCTTGTTGTGCCATTACCTTCGATAGCGCTCGATATCCTGTTTACTTTTAATATTATGACCGGCCTCATCATTGTGATGATCTGCATCAACGTGCATAAGCCCCTCGAATTTTCTTCGTTCCCGCTAATACTGCTCTTAGCCACAATGCTTCGCCTGAGCCTTAATGTAGCCTCGACTCGCGTCGTGCTCCTGCGTGGTCACGAAGGCCCCGACGCGGCAGGAAATGTCATCGCCTCGTTTGGCGAGTTCGTCATCGCCGGCAATTACATCGTCGGCTTCATCATTTTTATCATTCTAATGATCATCAATTTTATCGTTGTGACTAAGGGTGCAGGCCGAACCTCCGAGGTTATCGCGCGTTTCACTCTCGACGCGTTGCCTGGTAAGCAAATGGCAATCGATGCCGATCTGAATGCCGGCGTGATCGATCAGGAAACTGCCCTTAAGCGACGAGAAGAAGTCTCGCAGGAGTCCGATTTTTTCGGCTCCATGGACGGTGCCTCTAAGTTTGTCCGCGGTGATGCGATCGCTGGCGTGCTTATTCTGTTGATCAACATTGTGGGCGGTCTGCTCGTCGGCGTAACGCAGAACGGACTCGAATTTAGCGAGGCAGCGGAAATTTATGTGCTCCTCACTATTGGCGACGGTCTTGTTGCCCAAGTGCCATCGCTGCTGCTATCGCTGTCTACAGCAATAATCGTAACTCGCGTCACCACCTCTGAAACTACGGCCAACTCAGCAGGCAGTCAGCTCACCAACCCAGCCGCGCTCAAGATTACCGCAGGGATTCTCGTGCTCATCGGCCTCGTACCTGGCATGCCCCACCTCATGTTCTTGACATCGGGAATCGCACTTGGCATCTACGCCTACTCGAACGATCGCGCAGCCGAGCGTGCTGCAGACGCGGAGGAAGCAGATTCGAAGATCCAAGAGAAACCTGACGATACCGATCTCGACTGGGAAGACATCGAACATGTCGATCCAATTGGTCTAGAGATTGGGTACGGCTTGATTCCTTTGGTGAACGAAAGTGACGGTGGCGTTCTACTCGCCCGCATACGCGGCGTCCGCAAAAAACTCTCGGCCGAACTAGGTTTTCTCATTCAAGCAATTCGCATACGCGACAACCTAGACATAGATCCAATGACCTACAACATTGTAATCAAAGGCGCCGTGCGCGGCAGCGGCACTATACGCATGGGTAACGAACTAGCGATCAACCCTGGCGATGTCCGCACTCAGCTCGAAGGTATTCCCACTAAAGAACCTGCATTCGGTCTCGATGCCTACTGGATTAACCCAAGCCAAGCAGACTTCGCAAAAACAGCGGGTTACACAATAGTCGATGGCGCGACGGTGATCGCCACGCACATCAATGCGATCCTACGCGACAATGCCAGCGATCTACTCGGTCACGATGAAACACGTGAAATTCTCGATAAAATCGCACAGCGTTCGCCGAAGCTCATTGATGATCTCGTTCCGGACAAACTTTCAGTCTCGACAATAATGCAAATCCTTAAAAACATCCTGTTCGAGTCCATCCCTATTCGTGACATGAATACCATCATCGATACGTTGTTATTGGAAAGCTCGCGCACGCAAAATCCTGACGAACTCACAGCGCTAGTCAGACCACGTCTGGGCCGGCTGATGCTGCAGAATCTCGTCCCGCCGGGCGAGGAGTTAAGCGTTATCACACTAGATCCCGCACTCGAGCAAATGCTGATTGGTTCCCTACAGCAAAGTAAACAGGCTGGCGAACTGATCATCGAACCGAAATTAGTCGAGGGCCTCATTTCCTCAGTGAATCAACAGCGCCTGCAAGCCGAAGAAAACGGCTTCCCCGCCGTGCTTGTTGTTGCACCGCCGATTCGACCGTGGCTAGCGCGACTTCTCAAACAGCGCTTCGCAGAAATTTCAGTACTCGCTTATACCGAAATTCCCGAAGATCAGAACATCAAGGTGTTCGCACGCGTGGGTCTCGAACAGAACGAAGAAGCCGCTTAGCATGAAGCTAGGCCAAGTGTCTCAATTACTAAGTAGGACAGAACGATGAAATTAGAATACGTGACCGTCGAATCAATTAAGAATGGCATGAAAGAAGTCGTAACACGATTCGGCGCCGACGCTGTCCTTCTTAAAACAGTAAAAGAAGG
>Ga0129324_10001000_pt1 | contig 19103 bp, 17 predicted proteins | sample CPBDNA_7_FD_96879 | JGI IMG/M metagenome (GOLD analysis project Ga0129324, IMG submission 96879) | Freshwater to marine salinity gradient microbial communities from Chesapeake Bay, USA - CPBay_Spr_15_0.2_DNA | ecosystem: Environmental > Aquatic > Marine > Coastal | place: USA: Chesapeake Bay... | reverse complement strand
TCCCTAGATCTACTCCTAAACTAGAATCATCTTCAATAACAATTCTTAATGGCTTTCTTTTCTTTGAAAAAGAAGGTACTTTGGATTTCTCAACTACCTCGACTGGAAAATTAATCTCAGCATTTTTAAACAAATCATCTACTTGTTTTTCTGCTTGTTTATATTTTATAGAATCTTGTAATAACTGAATTTTTGGAGTCACATAATTTTCTTCAAGAATTTTATCATAGAAAACTTCAACTAATTTTAGCTGCTGTTGTTTAAATTTATTTACAAGATCAACGACCTCACTTTCAGTAAACACATCTAAATCTTTAAATTCTTCATCATTAGTTATAATTTTTCGAATTTTAGAAAAAACCTTACTTGCATCTCTTTTTCCAGTGGCACTTAAACATTCATAGCTTATCCATAGTTGATTATCTGAAGAAGCAGGCATAGGATCTATAATAACATCAGGGGATATCCTAATATTCCCACCATCAACAATAATAACTCTATAGTCATCGATGGAAATCCCAGCATTACCTCCAGTATTGCCTATACAATCATAGTTTCCAGTAACGCAACTTATAGCAAAAAAGCCTCCCATACCTCTTGGCTCATCAAGAACTTCTATATTTTTATACGCATCTTGTCTTAAATCTCCTTTAGCGGACTCTATGTGATATTTATATATACTTCCAATATCCTGGTAAGAAGTTATAAGTTCAGAAGTAAAATGAACTATTTCTGTATTGTTTATTTTATTTACTATCATCTCAGTAGAAAAGTTTTCATCCAACTTATTAGTATCTCGAATCTGAAATCTATTTGATAACTTTGCTTCTATACTACAAGAACTTTCTTGATATCGCTTTGGCTTCATTAAAACTACATCAGTTTTAGGCAACACATATTCACCACTACCTACAGCTTCTGCAAGATTAAAGAAAATCTTCTCTTCACATGATCTTCTAGACATGTCTTTAATTAAATTATCTAAATCCTCGTAACTATTACATGTATAATGACTATGAGCCTCTGGCAAGCCAAGCTTAACCAGATAGTTTTCACTTCCATCTGACATTATAGCTCCAGGAGACTCTCCCATTTTATTATCTAGTATAGTAAATTCTTTTCTTTTCATATTGATACTTCGTTTAGTTGTCTATAAAAATGCTAGCACCTATTATAATAATATCAACAACATTATTAATATCATAATAAATCAATCATTAGATCCTGTTTAGAAAGTGATTTTACCATTACTAAAACTTGATAATCAAACGAGAATATGATATAAAATTTATATAGACTATCCTAATCATAAGTGAGAAAATCCATGCCTAAATATTCTAGTGTAATCATTGGAAGTGGTAGTTATCTACCTAAACACATCCTAACCAATGAAGAGCTTGCTAAAAGCGTTGACACTAATGATGAATGGATCGTTTCTAGAACTGGAATTACTCAACGTCATATAGTAGCTGAAGGTCAATTCACCTCAGATATGGCATATGAAGCTGCAAAATCTGCCATTCTTTCTGCAGGTATTGACGCAAATGAAATAGATATGATAATTGTTTGCACCACTACTCCTGATAATACATTTCCATCAGTGGCAGTTAACGTTCAAACAAAACTAGGCCTAAAAAACATTCCTGCATTTGATCTTCAAGCAGTATGTGCGGGATTTATTTATGGACTTGCCACTGCAGATAGCTTTATTAAAACAGCTGGAGCAAAAACTATTCTATTAATTGGTGCCGATGCAATGTCTAAAGTAGTTGACTGGACAGATAGAGGAACATGTATATTATTTGGCGATGGAGCTGGGGCTGTAATATTAAAAGCTCATGATGCTGATAAGCAGCAAGGCATCATTTCTTCATCTATTTGCGCCGATGGTGCGTACGAATCCATATTAGTAACAAATGGTGGAGTTTCTTCTACTCAAACCACTGGTAAAGCAACCATGGTTGGAAAAGAAGTTTTTAAACATGCCGTAGAAAAAATGAGCAATTCAGTAACTAATCTCCTTGATCAAACGGGATATAGCAAAAATGATGTTAATTGGTTGATTCCTCATCAAGCAAATCTTAGAATTTTAGATGCTGTTGCCAAAAGATTAGACTTTCCTAAAGAAAAAGTTGCAATGACTTTAGATAAACAAGCTAATACTTCTGCTGCCACTATTCCTCTTGCCCTTGACCATTACGTAAAAGCAGGTATCATTAAATCTGGTGATTTAATTATGACAACTGCTCTTGGTGCCGGACTTACCTGGGGAGCTTGTCTAATTCGTTGGAAATAATATGTAATGCGCATTACTTTCTTATTAATATTATACTTTTTTTCATTGCAAACTTATGCAGCTAGCTCTAATGAATATATTAAATTAATTGAAGCTAAAGATTGGAACGCTGCAGCTAAGGTAGAAAATAAAGAACTTTCTCCCTTAACTACCTGGCTAAAACTTACTAATGATAAAGATTTAGACTTTTATGAACTAACTAGATTTATTAGAAAACACCCCCAATGGCCAAGACAATCTTACCTAAAACAAATGGTAGAAAAAAACTCTTTTATAAATGTAAAAAAAGAAGACATCTTATTTTGGTTTCAAAACTACCCACCACAAACAAGCAAATCTAAAAATAAATATCTTGAACTGACTTCAAATCCTAAAGTTAAAACTAAATATGCAAAACTCATTTGGAGAAGCTCTATTTTTTCTACAAGTGAAGAAAAAGAATTTTTAAAAAAATATAAGAAACTTTTAACTCAAGAAGATCATTTAAAAAGAATAAATTTTATGATTTTCAACCATCACCCTGAACAAGCATCAAGGTTAATTACATTGATGCCAAAAACCCTTCAGAAACTATATAAACTAAAGATTGATATCCAGCAGAGAAAAGAAAAAACTTCTAACATACATGGCAATCACCTCCATGATATTGGTATCTTATATAATGTAGCTCATATCCATGACAAAAATGATGATGAAGATAATCTTATCAAAACCCTGCATATAGCATCTGGTAAAGATAAATCTGTTCAATCTTATTTTTGGCGATTAAAAGCAAAATTAATCCGTACTTTAATTAGAAATAAAAAATATAAAATAGCTTATATTTTTGCCTCTTCTCATGGAAGCTCAGATATTAAAACCTATACTGACGCCGAATGGATTTCTGGATGGATTGCTCTGCGCTTTTTAAATCAACCTCAAACTGCTATAACTCATTTTAAAAACTTTTATAGAAAAGTTGGAATGCCTATGAGCGTCTCAAGAGGGGCATATTGGCTGGGAAGAAGTTATGAAAAGCTTAACAAAGAAAAAGAAAGCAATTACTGGTATAAAATTGCATCTAAATACTACACTAATTTTTATGGACAGCTCTCTTTATGCAAAATAAATAAATGCAAAATAGATCTCCCAAAAGAACCGAAAATTACACAAGAATCTAGAATAAAATTTAATAATAATAAATTAGTAAAGGTTGCTGCTCTGCTTGAGAGAAGCACTCAATATAATAACTTAACTAAAGAATTATTACTAAAAGCTATAGACAATAGTAAAAACACAGGAGAAATCCTACTTATTACCAAAATGAAGTTAAAAAATAATCAAACTCATTTAGCTACAGAAATGGCAAAGAAGGCAAGCTATAGAAATATAATGTCAATGAAAGAAAATTATCCATTGCCAAAATTTGTTTACTCAAAACATAAAATAGACCATACATTAGTTCTTTCTCTTATACGACAAGAAAGCATTTTTAATCATAGTGCAGTTAGTAGCGCTGGAGCAATGGGATTAATGCAAATCATGCCTGCTGTTGCAAAAAAAACTGCCGAAGATAATAAGATTAAATTTAATAAAAGCAAACTTCTAAGCGACCCTAACTTCAACTCAAGGCTAGGGATAGCACATATAGAGTCCCTACTCAAGGATTACGATAATTCTTACATCCTTTCAATTGCGGCATATAACGCTGGTAGCAAAGCTGTGAATACTTGGATAGAAAATAATGGCGACCCTAGAAAAATGAAAACAGAAGAAGAAATTGTTGATTGGCTTGAAAAAATCACTTATTACGAAACCAGGAACTATGTACAAAGAGTTTTAGAAAATCGGGCAATATATTACTTACTTACAAAAAAGAAAAATAAATTACCCAATATTCTAAAACCTAAGGCATAAGCTATATACTAACGCCCCTACTAGATCCTATACTATCTTTCTTTGTCTTAGGAGCATCGCTACTAAAATCAGCACAGAGATTTTATCTATTTTCTCCAGCGCTTAAAGGAAAACTATTCTCTAATGTTAAATTATACTTTGCACTGATCACTTTATACTCTCTAAACTAAGATTATTTTCTATTATCTAAATTAATAAACTCCCTTTTAGTATAACCAGTATATAACTGCCTTGGACGACCAATTTTATTGGTTGGGTCTTCCATCATTTCTTTCCACTGTGCTATCCATCCTGAAACTCTTGCTGTGGCAAATAGAACAGTAAACATTTTAGCTGGGATTCCCATTGCTTGATAAATTATACCTGAATAAAAATCCACATTAGGAAATAATTTACGCTCAATAAAATATTCATCACTTAAAGCGATGCGCTCAAGCTCCATTGCAATATCAAGTAATGGTTCATTATCCTTTTTAAGTTCTTTTAAAACTTCATAACATGATTCTCTAAGCACTGCAGCTCTTGGATCATAATTTTTATAAACCCTGTGCCCAAATCCCATTAATTTAAAACCTGAGTTCTTATCCTTAGCCATCTCTATAAATTTAGGAATATTGCTTGGATGCTCAATTTTACGTAGCATTTTAATTACAGCTTCATTAGCTCCTCCATGCGCAGGCCCCCAAAGAGAAGCGATGCCAGCGCCTATACAAGCAAATGGATTTGCTCCAGAAGAACCAGCTAATCTAACCGTTGAAGTTGAAGCATTTTGTTCATGATCTGCATGCAAAATTAAAAGTTTATCTAACGCCTTAGCTATAATAGGATTTGGATGATATTTCTCAGATGGCACACCATACATCATATATAGAAAATTCTCTGAATAATTGAGATCATTTCTTGGGTACATAAATGGTTGACCAATAGAATATTTATAAGCCATTGCGGCAAGAGTTGGAATCTTAGCAATCATTTGGATAGCGGCATCTTCTCTTTGCTTAGCATCACTTATATCTAAGTTATCATGATATACAGCTGAAAGTGATGAAAATGCTCCAGAAAGCATCGCCATTGGATGAGCTTTGCGCAAGAAACCTCTAAATAAATGATGAAGCTGTTCATGCACCATTGTGTGATGTTTAATATCGAAGGTAAATTTAGTTTTTTGCTTAGGATTAGGCAATTCACCATGAAGCAATAAATATGCCACTTCCATATAATCACTCTTTGAGGCTAAATCTTGAATTGTATATCCTCTATGCATTAAAATTCCGGCTTCACCATCAATATAGGTGATTTTAGATTGACAAGAAGCAGTTGACATAAATCCAGGATCATAAGTAAACATACCTATATCCCTATATAATTTAGTAACATCAACTACATCAGGTCCAATAGATGCCTTCAAAACAGGAAGCTCATCACATACTTTATTATCAACTTGAATAACTGCTTTATCTTTCATATCCATAACATTCTCCTTATTGTTTATTTCTAATAATTATCTGCCATATTAGTAAATATTTAGTTAACGCTTAACTTTTGCGTAATTAGTTAGATAATTAAAAAAAATCTAAATCTATAAAAGCAGCTTATAAAGCTCATTTTTTTAAAGCAATTGACTAACCTTCCATAGAACTGTAAATTATAGTTATAACTTACACCATTAGAGAGAAAATGAATAATAAAATGAATGAAAACAACTTTTTTACCAATAATAATTGGAATAAAACTTCCTGCCAAAATTTAGTAACAAAAATTCTCGATGGATTTGACGATGGAGAGCTATATTTACAAGAGTCATATTCAGAGAATTTAGTCTTTGATGACCGTAAAGTACATAACTCAAGTTTTGATATAACTAAAGGATTTGGACTTAGAGGAGTGTTAGGAGAAGTTGCTTCATATGCACATGCAACAGATTTCTCAGAGCAAGCACTTAAGAAAGCAGGTGAAGTTGTTTCTTCAATCAAAAAACTAGCAAAACCAGTCCATTTTGATTTAGAACACTCAAATATAAAACATGATTTATATCCCTCAATTAACCCTATTGAAGAATTTTCTTTTCAAGAAAAAATAGAAATAGCAAAAATGATTGATGAATATATCAGATCTAAAAATAGTTTTGTTAAACAAGTTACAGTTAGGATATCAGGGAGCAGATCTTTAGTTCAAATAATAAAAGCTCACAATGAATCATGTTTTGACATCAGACCAATGGTTCAACTTGTTATATCAGTTACATTAGAAAAAGATGGAAAACTTGAATCTTCTGGAGAAGGAAGGGGTTATAGAGGAGGATATAAGACTCTGTTCACTACTAAGAATTGGCAAATTATGGCAGATGACATTATTGAAACTGCAATGATAAAATTAGGTGCCTCTCCTTCTCCTGCTGGAGAATATACAATTGTACTTGGAGCAGGAAATCCTGGAGTTTTACTTCATGAAGCAGTAGGTCATGGACTTGAGGGAGACTTTAACAGAAAGAAAACCTCAGCTTTTTCAGAGATGATGGATAAACAAGTAGCCTCAAAAGGAGTAACCATTATTGATGACGGAACTATTCCTGGACATAGAGGGAGCATCAACTTTGACGACGAAGGAACTCCAACAGCAAAAAACACCCTAATTAAAGACGGAATTTTAGTTGGATATATGCAAGATCGCATGAATGCAAGGCTAATGAAAAGCAAGCCTACTGGCAATGGTCGAAGACAAAGCTATGCACATCAACCAATGCCACGCATGACCAACACCTATATGTTATCAGGAAATGCATCACAAGCGGATATGATTTCTTCAATTAAGAATGGTGTATTTTTACCAAAATTTGCTGGAGGACAAGTAGACATAACTTCTGGAAAATTTGTTTTTAATGCAAATCTAGCTTATCTTATCGAAGATGGAAAAATCACTAGCCCAATAAAAGGAGCTACTCTTATTGGCAGTGGACCAGACGTTATGAAAAAGATTAGAGCGATAGGTGATGACATGTGCTTAGATAAAGGCACTGGTGTTTGTGGAAAAGAAGGACAATCAGTTCCAGTAGGTTTAGGACAACCAAGTTTATTAATTGATAAAGTAACAATTGGTGGCACTAAATTATAAACATGAAAAACCTGTTTATAATAATATTTATATTTTTTTATAGTTCACAAGTTTTTGCCAAAGCTAATCTTACTGATATAAAGTATACAAACTTAGACTTCAATGAATATAAAGTTACTTTTATGCTTGATAAACAGGTAAAATTTAAAGTAAAAAGCTTAAACCAGCAAAAAAAAATTGCTATAGATTTCTCGAATAGTAGCTTTTTATACAAACCTTCAAAAAAAAGAAAGTTAGATAGTAAATTTATAAAATCTTTAAGGAAATCAACAACCAACTCTAAAGAATTGAGAATAGCGATTGAGTTAGCACCTAACACTACTCTACATAAAAGTTACGCCATTGTTAAAGATGGAAAGCTCTTTACCACCATTGAACTCAAAAACAATAACTTAAAACCAAAAGCGCTCAAAACCACTCAAAGTAAAAAATTTATAATTATGCTTGATCCAGGGCATGGAGGGTCTGACTGCGGAACTATAGGTACCTCACCTAGGGTTTTAGAAAAAGATATAACTTTAAAATTTGCAAAAGAATTAAAAAAAGAATTGTCTAAATATCCAAATTACAAAGTGCTTATGACTAGAGAAAGCGATATAAAACTCTCTAAAGTAGAGCGCCAAAAACTAGCTAATCAAGCTAAGGCTGATATTTTCATTTCTTTACACGCAGATTCAAACCCAGATATAAAAATGCAAGGAGCCTCAGTTTACACTCTATCTCAGGAAGCACTTGATGAAGAAAGCACAGCCCTGGCAGAAAGAGAAAATAAAGAAGATATCCTAAAAAATAATAAACTCTTAAAACAAAATCATGAGATCGCTAACATACTAATAGATATGGTTTATTACGACACGAAGAACTCCTCAATAAAACTAGCTGAATCAGTCGCAAAAGAACTAGGTAAAGATATTAAGATGATTCATAAGCATCATAGATCTGCAGGTTTTAAAGTATTAAAAGGAGTAGATATCCCAGCTATCTTAGTGGAAATAGGTTATATTTCTAATAAAGAAGAATCAAAGCTTCTTAGCTCATATATGTATAAAAAAACATTTTCTAGATCTATGGCACAAGGAATCAATAATTATATAACTAAAAATAACAAGAAAAACTAAGCCTTAGAGATTAGCCAATCTACTACTGATTTAATTTGATCTTCTTCCATTAAAGCAGGAGCATGTCCAACGCCCTCAAACTCAATAAAGCTTGAATTATTTTTTGTGCTTAACATAACTAAAGCAGTATCATGAAGAAGCACCTCAGATTTACTTCCTCTAAGTAATAATAAGTTTTCACAATGAACACCAGGCCATAGATGAGAATAATCTATATCGGTCGCAACTTCTGTGCTAAATTTAAATAATCCATCGGTTATACCAATATCATAATCCAAAACAAGCTCACCCATATCATTTGCATGAATACTATGATTAGTAATATAATCCCAATCTTGTTCATTTTTAATTCCAAAATGAGCTAATTTAACTTTGAGATAATTTTTAGCATGATCTACATCAGTAAAGCTTGGATAAACACGTACATATCTACCTATTCTAGCTATTGAATCTTTAGGCAAAAATGTTCCAACATCATTAAGGATAAGATTCCTAAATAAATTTGGATTTTCTTGAGAAAGATAAATTGCTAATATTCCTCCCATAGAAGTTCCAAGATAATCTACAGATGTTAGCTTAAGCTGATTTAGAAGAGCTAAAACAACTAAACAATAATTTTTATAGATATACATTTGTGAGTCAGGAAGATATTGACTTCTTCCTCTACCTGGCATGTCAATTGATAAAACTCTATAACCATGACTGCTTGATAGCTCTTTTGCTATATAATCAAAATCACGACAATTTCTTGTTAATCCATGCACACAAACTAAAACTTTTTTTGCATTAGAATCACCCCAATCTGTATAATGAACCTTATATGCATTGTTATCATCTAGAATAACTGAAGCTTGTTGACTATGCATCACAATAAATGTCTACCTCCATCTAGAAATATACATTCCCCAGTAACTGACTTAGTATCAAGAAAAAACTTTATAGCATTATATAAATCCTCAATCGAAGCTTTTTTCTGTAGCGGAGATTCATCTATTAGATGATCAAACAACTCCTTATTTTGCCCTAATTTAAATAGAATAGGACCAGGAGCAATTGCATTAACCCTTATATGTGGAGCTAAACTAAACGCCATCATTTTATTAAGCTCAAACAAAGCTTTTTTACCTAAAGAATATGAAAAAAACTTTTTCATATTTTGAGTAATATCACTATCGATAATATTTATAATATTACCATTTTTTATCTCTTTAGCTAAATGAATTGGACATGATAAATGCAAGTTCAGACTTTCTTCTAAATTAATTGAATCTATATTCAAAATATTATCATTTTTATAAATAGAAGAATTATTAATGATTAAAGTTATCTCCCCCATTTTCTCCGTAATTTCTTGAACCATTTTATGAGTCTGCTTAGCTATACTTAAATCAGCTTTAAATATAATAACATCTGTTATAGGAAGAAGATCTTTAGCAAGATCATAAGCTTCTTGTTCTGATCTATTAAAATGTAATGCTATTTTCCATCCATCTGAAGCTAGTTTTATAGCAATAGATTTTCCAAGCTCAGAAGATGAACCAGTGATTAAAGCAAGTTTATGACTAAAAATCATCCTTGCTTCTCCCACGACCCATCGTCACTTTGTTGCCAATAAATAATTTTGCAATCTTGGTTTTTATATTGCTTCCATTTACTTCTAGCAAATTTTTGTTGTTCTTCATCATTGCCATCAAACATATAACAATATTTACCAGCCTTAACTTCATCTAAATTAACCATCCCAAGAGCCATAGCTATAGTAGATGAGTTAGCATTATCATCTTTCTTACTAGTTAAATAGACAGGCTGATCCTCTGGATGAGGGTCATTTAATGTTGCATGCGCAATAAAATGTTTAGTACTATATGACCACAATACATTGTCAATATTTTGTAGCATTTCTTCATTTTCTACAACAACAAGCAATCTCTGTTTCGAATAGTAAATTTTTTCAATTAATTTAGGGGCCGCCTTAATAATAGGCAAACTATTTAACCGATAAAAGCTAACCTCATTAATGCTATTTTTCATATTTTCTAACAAAATCATCTAATAATCTTACGCCAAATCCAGTAGCACCTTCAGGATGTAGATTTGTAGCCTTAGATGACCAAGAAACTCCTGCTATATCTAAATGCGCCCATTTTACATTATTTACAAAACGTTTTAAGAACTGCGCTGCTGTAATACTACCTGCACCTTTACCGTTACCGGTATTACGCACATCTGCAATACTTGAATCAACCATTTTATCATATTCTTCACTTAGAGGAAGTTGCCATAATTTTTCTTCAGTAGATTTAGCTGAGTCTAATAAATGCTTAGCTAACTCATCATCATTTGAAAATAACCCAGCATTTATATTGGCAAGAGCAACTACAACCGCTCCAGTTAAAGTTGCTAGATCTATCATTAACTCCGGTTTAAAGCGATCTTGTGTATACCATAATGCATCAGCAAGGACCAGTCTTCCTTCTGCATCTGTGTTAAGTATTTCTATAGTTTGCCCAGACATACTTTTAACCACATCAGATGGGCGTTGTGCATTTCCATCTGGCATATTTTCTGCAAGCCCAACAACAGCAACCACGTTAACTTTTGCCTTTCTCATAGCAAGCGCCTTTATAAGACCAGTTACAATCGCAGAGCCTGACATATCATATTTCATTTCTTCCATATTTGCAGCTGGCTTAAGAGAAATACCACCAGTATCAAAGGTTACTCCTTTACCAACAAAAGCAAGAGGAGCTTCCCCATCTTTTCCACCATTATAGCGCATTACTAAAAGCTTAGACTCTTTTTGACTTCCTTGCCCTACACCAAGCAAAGCATTCATACCAAGAGCCTTCATTTCTTTTTCACCTAAATCTTCAACAATTATATTATATTGAGGCAAATCTGCTTTTACTCTTTGTACAAAACTATCTGGGTAAATAATATTTGCAGGCTCAGAGATAAGATCACGACTAAAATATATAGCATCAGCAATTGGACCTAGCTCATTACTAAATAAGTCTTGGGCACCCTTTATTTCAGAGCCAAGAAGCTCAATTTTAGTAATAGTAACTTTATCTTTTAATTTATCTGCTGATTTATATTTATCAAAACTGTAATTACGTAATTTAGCTCCATAAGCTATATTTGCAAGAATTTCACTTTCCTTTTTAGCAACTAATCTCTTTTCTAAAATAATAGATAAAGATGTCATATCTATGTCCTTCATTGAAGAAACTATTACTCCTCCTAACTTTATTGCAGAAAGATTATTAAACTTTTTATCTTCTCCTGCTCCAACTAAGACGACTTCTAAAAATTTACCGTTATTTTCTATCACTAAACTAAGATTTTGATTTAACTTTCCTTCAAACTTGCGTAATTTTGTTGACTCTAAAATAAAATTCCTTTGTTCATTTTCAAGACATGTAATGTCGTTAATATTAAATCCTTCTGCTAAAACTAGGCAGAATCTATTATTAATTTTGCTTGATAATTTACTAAATGTAATATCCACTTAAGCTATCTCCTATAATATAAATTAAACTAACTATTAAATCTTAGCATAACATAAATGATCGATCAATCAATCGAACAAATAATTTCTTACTAACAAAATGAATATTAGTTGCCAGATAAAAACAGCTATGTTAGTATTACGTAAATCAAATAATTACTGAGTTATACAATGCGCTTTACTATGGGCATTTTTTTGTCTCTAATCAATATCTCTATATTTCTTTCTTGCAGCGCTAATGCAAATGTACCTATTTATTCTGAAATGTATATGTATGACAATGAACATTGCTACGAAGACACAGATACAATTTTAAACAGCCCGATTTCAGCCTCAGATCCAATTGCCCCAATAAACAAACACATATTCTATATTAATTGGATGCTAGATACTATTTTATTTATACCAGCTGCTGAGATATACAAAACTTCCATACCAAAAAAGACCAGAGTTTATGTTAATAATTTTATGACAAACATAACTGAACCAATTAATTTTTTTAACTTGATATTTCAGGGAAAGTTTAAGCAATCACAAATACCTCTAGCAAGATTCATGACTAATAGCTTATTAGGTTTCTTTGGAATCATGGACGTAGCAAGCGAATTTAAACTAAAATACAAAAGTGAAGACTTTGGTCGCACTCTTGCATTTTATAATGTTCCAAGAGGACCATATCTTGTAGTACCTCTTTTAGGACCAACAACCGCAAGAGACTTGACCGGAAAGGTCATTGATTTTGTTATGGATCCAGTTAGATACTCACTTAGCAATCGAGATAGGTCAATCATCAATAGCACCTGGCTACTTCAAAAAAGGGTGGATAATAACACAGTTATAAACACAATAAAAAGCAGTATAGACCCATATGAAACTGCTAAACAAATATATATCCAAAACAGAAACAAACAACTAAAAGATAACGAAACCAATGAATAAAGGTATTAATTAACATGAAAAAAATAAACATTATATTAGTCAGCGCGCTAATTTTAGTATCAACATTTTCTTACAGTACTGAGAAGGTAACAAACCAAGCCTCTAACTTTATAAGTGACCTAGCCAATAGAGTAATCTCTATTGTTCAAAAAGATAATCTTAGCAGTGAAGCAAAGGAAGAACAACTAAATGAGTTATTTTTAAAAAGCGTAGACACAAAATGGATTGCTAAATTCTCAATGGGCAGATACTGGAGACAGTTAGACTCTACACAAAAGAACGATTTTTTGAATCTGTATAGCGAATATTTAACCGGCCTATATGTTCCAAATTTTCGTAAATATACTGCAGGAAATATTGTAAAAGTTAAAAATGTTACTCAAGTTAGTTCCAAAGAATATCTTGTACAAACTATCTTAGTTGATGCAATTACTAACTCGAATATAAAAATAGATTACCGCCTAATTCAAAAGGATGGATTTGAAAAATTTGTTATATTTGATATTGTAGCAGAAGGCGTTAGCCTTATAACCACACAAAGAGCAGAAGTTAACTCAGTAATGTCTAGCTCTGGATTTAATGTGCTAATGAGCAAACTAAAAAACAAGACTTCATAAAATAAATGCTTTGATTGCAAATTATTACTTGCACAGTAAAAATAAACAGTGTATATAATTTATAACCTTTTTTTTAGAGGTTATCTAAAGGGCGATTAGCTCAGTTGGTAGAGCGCCTCGTTTACACCGAGGTGGTCGGCAGTTCGAGTCTGTCATCGCCCACCATGAGCTTACTAAATGAAAAAAAAGTACAAATTACTACTCACAACTATTTCTCTTATTGCAACTATATTTGCAATAATGTTATTTATAAAAAGTTCCTTCTTTATTTATAATGACTATTTCCTAAATAAATCAGTAATCCTCTCTTCAGCACCACTTGATGTAACCTATGTTTACACACCTAAATATCTTGAAACCTTACCCTATTATGTGACAAGCATAAGAAAGCATCCTTATATCGCATATCATGCTTGGCTAAATAATTAAAATTCAGAAACACAAGGAAATATATGAAAAAATATCTAAAATTTATTATTGGATTATTCTTAATTTATGCTATTGGAAGAGTAGCAATATGCTCCTATATAGATCACACATTAGATATACATGCACCTGAGTCTTCAGTACCGATTGACGTTGTATTAATAGCGACAAAAAAAGACTTTAATGTCATACCATACTCAATTGAAAGCATTAGAAAATATCTCAAGCAGCCAATTAATCGAGCTGTATTAATTAGCCCTAGGAGCCCAAAAGCTCTAAAACTCGCAAAAAAACTTAATATGGAGTTTATTGATGAAAATAGCTTATTAAACTTAAAAGATTTCACAAACTGGGTAAAAGAGAATAATCTTTCATACAATTATGCAAATATAAATTGGTACTACCAACAATTTTTAAAATTGCTATATTCCAAAGAATCCGAATCTGATAATTATTTTGTAATAGATGCTGATATAGTTATGAACAGACCTTTCGTATTAGTCTCTGATGATAATATAAATACATTTTTTATAGGAAATAATGATGCTCATGAAATTTCTAAATCCTCTATCAAACAATTATTAGGTGAAGAGCAATTTGTTCCTAAATTTTCTTATATTGCAGATTTAATGTCTTTCAATAAAAATATTGTGAAAGAAATGCTTAATAAAATTGAAGCAAAATTTAACCTAGAATTTTATAAAGCTGCAATTCTGGTAGAGCAAAATTCTGATGCAAGATTTTCAGAATATGAAATGTATGGAGCTTATGCAAATCACACTTTCAGCAATAAAAAACAATACACCTCTTATTTACCTAGTGTCTTTGCTACGAGAGACGACCTATTAGATTACCTAGATTCCATTCATTACTTTAGTAGCAGCCATACAAGAAAAAGAACAACATTACTTTGGGATCGTTACGACCCAACTCTAAAAGCATATCCTTATGTTGCTTACCATAGCTGGGTACCTTATTTTGGAAAAAATTAGGGGTTACATTTTAGTAAAATTTCATATAATATTTAGAATTACAATTTTCTAAATATTATAGATTCATGACTGATATAAATGAAATTTTCAATTATTTCCCTGTTATTAAACTAGATGAGCTTATTTTACGTCAAATAGTCTCTCTTGAAGATTACCAGAATTACTATGAATATATAAATAACTCTAACGTAGCATCTTATCTTTCAAGTGAAGACCTACCTAACAGCCTTGAAAACTCAAAAGCTGAGTTACATTACTGGTATAGCTTATTTAACTATAAATCCAGCTTTTATTGGGCAATAGCATTAGCAGACACTAATCAAATGATTGGAACATGTGGCTTTAATCATTGGAACAAAAGTCAAAATAGAGCTGAAATTAGCTATGACCTAAATTATAAATATTGGAATAACGGAATCATGAGCAAATCTATTAAGGAAATTATAAATTTTGGCTTTAATACCATGAAATTACACAGAATACAGGCCACAGTCGCTATAGATAACATCCCTTCAATAAAAATGTTAGAAAGAGTTGGCTTTCATCGCGAAAGTCTGCTACAAAAGTATGGAATGTTACAAGGCGTATCTAAAGATTTCTATATGTACGTAATAGTTAAGGATTTTTATGAAATTGATTAAGGAGTCAACAAGCTCTTTTAAAAGACTGAATGAATTACTAATTCAGAATAAGAGCTATCTATTATACAAATATATTCCCACATCAATAATGCTAATGCTATCTGCATATATTTACACCTTATTAAGAGGCGCAAAAGACTCTATCTTAGTACCGCAACTCGGAGCAGAATTAATTAGCTTTATAAAGTTTTATGGGGTTTTTCCAAGTACAATAATATTTTTTATATGTTACTCTAAACTGGCTAATATTTTATCAAGAGATAAAATGTATATCAGCATTGTATCTTTTTTTATGTCCTTCTTTTTACTTTACGCTTTTGTTTTAGGACCATATTGCGAATATATCCAACCTGATTTATCTGCGTTAAGTGCAGATTTCCCTAAACTCCAGTTTCAAATCCTAATGATAGAAAATTGGACAATATCTTTATTTTATATAATGTCAGAATTATGCGGAACTGTAATGTTAACTTTATTGTTTTGGCAATTTGCAAATGAATTGTATAGCGTCAAAGAAGCTAGGAAAACATATTCACTATTTGGAGTAATAGGACAAACGGGTCTTATAGTAGCTGGTATAGTTCAATATATAATATCAGATGCAGCAAGTGGCAACAATCTTAGGTTCTTAGATTGGAAACTAAGTTTAAAATACATGATGATAAGTGTTGCAGTTGCTGGATTCAGCTCAATTATTATCTATGTATGGATGTATAAAAAAGTACTGCCAAACCCTGAGTTATGTGAGGGGAGACCAAGCGAATCTAAGGAAAAAATTAGCTTATCTGTAAAGGAAAGCTTTAAATATGTTTTTTCTTCTAAATATCTATGGCTAATTATGGTTATAGTATTTTGTTATGGCGTAGGAATAAATTTAATTGAAAGCGTATGGAAGGATCAACTCAGAATACAATATCCTACACATAATGCTTACAGCACTTTTATGGGAAAATTCCATATATATTTTGGTTGCGCTACAGTCACTTCAATGCTACTAGGAAACTATATCTTAAGAACCTTTAAATGGATTGTAGCAGCTCTATTTACACCTATTGGAGCTGGATTAAGTGGCTTAATTTTCTTTACCATTATTATTTTTAAAGATTCTTTTAAACCATTGTTAGATAGCTTAGATATTACTATTGTATCAATGGCTGTTTTACTTGGATCATTACAAGTTATAATCTTTAAGTCATTTAATTACGCTTTTGTTGATGCGACTAAAGAAATGGCCTTTATTCCTCTTGATAAAGAACTAAGAACTAAAGGTAAAGCAGCAGTGGATGTTATTGGAGGAAGATTTGGTAAGTCTTTCGGGGCAATATTACAGCAGCTAATGTTTTCATTTATTAATCCAAGCTTATCACAATTAAGCATCGAGATTTGCATTGCATTTGTTATTACGATGGTGATGTGGATATTTAGTGTAATAGCATTAAACAAGGAATTCTCAAAAGTTGCTGACTTTGCTTACAAAAAAGTTAAAAAATGAAACCATGCAATCACCATGAAAGATGCATAGATACCGCACTACATAATGCTCAAGATCTATGTATAAAGCATAATATGCACTTTACTCCTCTTCGGCGCCAGGTACTTAAACTTATCTGGCAAAACCATATACCGCTCAAAGTCCACACTATCGTAGAGAAGCTTAAGCTGGTAGGAATGGAAGTAAAACCAATAAGTGTTTACAGAGTTCTAGATTTCATGCAAGAATATGGCTTAGTTCATAAACTTACTAGTCAAAACTCATTTCTTGGCTGCTCGCACCCAAGCATTAATCACAATTGCTATTTCATTATTTGCCAAGTATGCTATAAAGTTGAAGAAGCTTGTCAGGAAGATGTTTTAAATAATATCCATATGAGCTTAGACAAAAAAAACTTCTTACCCAAACATATAACTTTAGAAATTCAAGGAATCTGTCAAGAATGCCAGAACTAAAAATAAACCTCTATTTATTAGCTTTCTTTTCAAACTGCATTCCTAAATAACGATATCTTTCAGGATCATTAACCCAGTCTTCACGAATCTTTACAAATAGAAACAGATGAATCTTAGTACCAATTAACTCCTCAATATCTTGTCGAGCTAATATACCGATCTTTTTAATCATTTGCCCTTTATGTCCCAGAATAATTTGTTTATGTGTTTTTCTAGAAACATAAATTGATTGATGTATTTTTACACTTGAATCTTTAAGTTCTTCCCAACTCTCAGTCTCAACCGTTAAATTATATGGAAGCTCATCATTAAGATTTAAAAATAACTTTTCACGGGTTATCTCAGAAGCAAGTATTCTCATGGACTCAGTAGTTAATTGATCTTCTGGAAAATGCCAGGGAGACTCAGGAGAATTCGTTATTAAAAAATCAACTAGATTTTCTACTCCTTGGTTTTTTACAGCTGAAATTGTAAAAATACTTTTAAAATCCCCAGTAGAACTATATTCTTCAAACAGCCTCTTTTTCTTTTCAGCCGTTAATAAATCAGCTTTATTTAGTAAGAGAATAGGCTTTATTTTATTTGATTTAAGCTTATCAAGAATACTACGTGAATCATCACATAAACCACGTACAGCATCAACTACCAACATTATTATGTCTATACCTTGAATTCCAAACCACGCGGTCTTAACAATAGACTCTTCCAATAAACGCTTAGGACTAAAAATACCTGGGGTATCTATAAAAACCAGCTGAGTATTCTCATGAGTATGAATAGCCTTAAGGGTGGTTCTTGTAGTCTGAACTTTAGGACTAACAATAGATAACTTACTACCTATTATTTGATTTAAAAGAGTAGACTTCCCAGCATTAGGAGCTCCAATGATAGCAACAAAGGCAGATTTTTTAGTCATAACAACCATCATATAAAATTAATTTTTGATATAATATCAGATTAATAAAATACAAGCAATTGCTCTTACTGATTTCTATTGCTTTTAAACAGTTAATCTCAAAATTAAAATCTCTTTGCTAAACCTATCGAAATTTTGCAGCCCAATTTTATAGCTTTATATAACATTTTATGACCAGCATTGAGTTCACCTCGATTATTCTTTGCTATGTCATGATGCTCAAGCTCTTCTTGCCTAAACTTTTCAATATTCTTAGTTATATCTTTTGGTAGAAGCTCCTCTTTAAGTTGGCTTTGGTAATGCTCGTCTATCACCTCCTCTACAGCCTCAGTACATACCATAGCTGAAGTCTTACCCAGCAAAGCAGTTCCAACTCCAAGCGCATACCCCATAATATTCCACATAGGAAGCAGCAAAGATGGCCTAACTTTCCTTCTTTGCATTTCTTTATCAAAATAATCTAAATGTTGAGCTTCTTGATCAGCCATTATTTTCAACATTTCCTGATCTTCTAAACTTTTTAAAATTAACATTTGCCCGGTATAAATTCTTTTAGCTCCATACTCACCAGCATGATTCACTCTAATAACTTGATCTAAAAGCTGTTCACGCTTAAGATCCCCTGGTAAAGGTTCCATTATTTCTCTCCAATCTAATAAAATAATATAACAATAAAATAATATAAATTAAATT
>Ga0129324_10000998_pt1 | contig 19109 bp, 39 predicted proteins | sample CPBDNA_7_FD_96879 | JGI IMG/M metagenome (GOLD analysis project Ga0129324, IMG submission 96879) | Freshwater to marine salinity gradient microbial communities from Chesapeake Bay, USA - CPBay_Spr_15_0.2_DNA | ecosystem: Environmental > Aquatic > Marine > Coastal | place: USA: Chesapeake Bay... | reverse complement strand
TCAAATCCAAAATTTGTGTTTGACATTGTGTTTTCAAACGATTCTATTGGCATACCTTTTATCATAGTTTTATTTTTTAAAATTATTTTTTAATTACACTCCCATTAGGCAATAAATCATATCCTAACGCTTGTATTTTTTTTAATTCTCTATCAATATCTGACTGAACTGCATTTTTGCTTGAACTTTTCTTATATCCATTTTTTTTGGAATATAATTGTGATATTACAGATGCAATTGCTTCTGCTTGATTCATTTTTTCTATTTCAGATACTAAATTCAAATTAGGCTCAACAATTTGAGAAGAACCACTATTAAATCCATTATTTGAACCTGACATAGTAGCTACTGTTGTCGATGTTGAATTAGTGTCGACAGTAGTAGTATTTAATGGCTTTGTATCGCCTTTTTTCTTTTTAAAAGAAAAGTATAAAAACACACCTAATATAGCCAAAGCACCAACACCTGAACCAATTATTATAATCTTTTTTTTGTCCATAATTACTTTTTTTATTTTTCTATAAAAAATCCTGCTGGTTCGACAACTTTTCTAATTTTTTCTCTTAAAGCACTATCCCCCCATTCTAACTCGGCATTTATCCATGAAATTAAATCAAGTTCGGTACTTCCTCCTAAAGTATCTGGCGACCACCATTTACCACTTGGAGTTCCACCATTAATAGTTGAATAAGAGCGTTTTCCAAATTGATTGTAAACTAATTTAAAATCTTCTGAATTTATTTTGTCAAAAACCCCTGATATTGAAGATTTATCAGTTCCCCATGTATAGTTAAATGCTTCAAATAATGATTCAGCATAATTTTTAGCAGTTGTAGTTGATATTTTAACAACTTGTGGATTAATTTCCTGTTCCACAAATTTACCTCCACTTATTATCGCTGGAGTAAAAGCACCTTTAACTCTTTTTACAATAGCAAAACCAACAATTACAACTGCAATTGCACCACCAATGTAAAGTAATGGTTTTTTATTATTACCTATGTAAGTGCCTACACCACTTAAACCTTTTCCGAATTTATCGTAATTAACTTTTGCCATTTTATTTTTTTTTATTTGTAATTAACACTATACCAAGACCTGCCAAAACAATTCCAAATCCAATATAAATACGCTTGTTTACCTCTTTTTTGTTTTCTGCATCAATTCTTATCTTGTCAATTTCTCCATACTTATCAGCAATTTGAGAAACTTGCCCTAACTTGACATTTCCAATTACCATATCGCAAGTTATCAAATCGAAATAAGAATTTAATTCAGATAATCTTTGAGATAAAACATTGAGTTCTGCACCATTCATTTTGAGAGCATAATAAGACTTTTCATTGATAAGCTTGTCTATTGTTTTTTGCAACTCAACACAATTGTCAGAATATGGATATAACTTTCTTATTGCATCTATACTTCTTGCCATAATTTATTTATTTTTTAAAAACCTAAACCACCAAAAGTAGTGCTTGTAGATTTTGGAGCAGATTTTGTTTTAATAACAAAAACTTCGTAAAACTCTTTTGATATTTGACCCTTAACATAAGGAGTGTTCCAAACAGAATTAGAAAGATAATCAACAATAGATTTTTCAAAAGGATTATCTTGCATTGCTTTTACTACGTTTTCTGTTTTAGCACCAAAATCCCCATCTGCAACTAATTTAGGACTTGCATAACCTTTATCATTAAGCCATTTTTGTAATGTTACCACATTACTTCCTTTAGAGCCTTTTTTTAAAGGATAAGAAGCCAAAGGCAATACTGCATTAGTAACTGCATTAGCAACTGCTTTAGTATCTTCTTTTACACTATCGGGATAAGATAAAGATTGACCTGCTTTTCTTTTTTGTGAATATTTATAAATAAAATAAGCACCTGCTCCAATTATAGATAAACTTACTATGTAAACTGTTTTATTTTTCATTGCTCATTTCTTTTAAAGTTATTTGTTTTACTTTTTTCGCTTTATTTAAAGCGTTTTCAGTAATGTTACCAAACTTTCCATCAATTCCATTGTTATCAATTCCAGTATATCCTAAATCATAGCCTAATTCGTCTTTTAAGATACGTTGTAACTCAAAAACTTCTGCACCCTCTGAACCTTTAGCTAAAACTAAATCCATGTTTAGTTTACTAACTTGTTCCACACTTGGTTTTCTCATTGACTTAAATATTTTTGACAAAATTAATAAACCTGCCAAAACTCCTATTCCTATGTAAATGTTTTTCTTTTTCATCTTAATACCATTTTATTTTTTTCAAAGTCCATAACGAACTTTTCTATAACTTTCATTCTATTTAAGTTTTGCTGACTATCACTTTCCTTAAATACTTCATAAAAAGCTTGTAAACCTTCAATTCTTGGATAACCAAGACCTAAATAAATTAACAAACCATTTATATCTGCTTCACTTTCGTTGTCAATATCATCATTAACGTAAAAATGGCTAAATTCATGGCATAATATAGCAAACCTCATTGGTACGGTATATTTGTCAAAATATTTTTTTGCAACTTGTATTCTACCTGTTACTCTTGAAATTCTTGCTGGAGTTGTTAATGGTTTTCCTGTGTTCGAGCTTTTAATTTCAGGTAAATACTCAATAAGAAATTGACCATTGTCCGACTGGTAAGTCTTATTGTCTGATAAATAAGGAGCATTATAACAAAACCTTTGAGCAAAATCAACAAAATTAGCGACAGACATATTCTTAATATCGACAACATCTAATCTTTTTTGTAATGGAGTTTTATTAACTTCTAAAAGTTTAATATTTTTTTCTTGACTTTTTGGAAGGTTGCCTACCTTTTTATCGTAAACAGAAATAACTACATTTTCAGAAGTCATAGGTAGTCTTACATAAAAAATCTGCTGACCGTTTACGGTTGCCCATCTGTCTGTAAAAACAATATTTGGCTTATCTTCGGAAACAACTTTTACACAAACCTCACAAGGCTTTTGTACTGCTACCTTAATAACCAAACACATTTCATCGTAACGAGTATTTAATCTGTAATTCATTATTTACTTTGTTTTTGATAAATTTTATAAGCTATTCCACCTAATACTAAAGCAATAGAAGTCATTATTACTATTTTACTTAATCCGACTTTATTTGGAACTACATTAGATTTATTTGATTTTAAAGTTTCTTGTATTAATTGTTGACTGCTACTCAAATCTTCTTCTGAATCAAATGAATTGAACTCCATAAGTTGCTTGTTAGGTAAAAACCTACCTTTGTCTTTTTCTCTTTGTAGCCAATTTTTAAAACTTAACGTGCTATTACTTTCTTTCCAAAGTTGGTTAGCACTTTTCCCTAAATCTAAATTTTCCATTTTATTACTTTTTTATTTCTTGTTCCATTTCCTTAACCACTTCTTGTCTTGGCTTTAAAAAACCAAAGTATAGATAGATTAATCCACCTACACTTATAGTTGTTAAAACGATGCCAAAAATTGACTTCTTTTTCATGATTAAGCTTTTTGAGATTGTTTCCAAGCTCTACCTACAACCCAAACAGTTGCAAATAAAACTGCCACACTTAAACCAAGACCTACTGCCTTTGTTACAATATCTTTTTTTTCTTCTTTAGCTCCAGTTTCAGGAGCTACTGTATTTAATACTTCTTCCATGATATATTTTTTTTTAAAATTATTCTTGCGATTTTTTCCAACCTTTTCCTGCTACATAAATGTAACCATAAACTACCGCTAAAGATAATGCTAATCCTACAACTGCCATAACTAAATTTGGTTTTTTCATTTTTTTTTAATTTTAAAGTTATAAATTGATTTTTTTTATTTTTTTTTTAAAGTTATAAACTGATATTATTTTTTATTTACAATAACAGAGGTTGCTACGCCCCCAATAACTGCTCCAGTAAGTCCTGAAACATAAATATTCATTTTCTTATAGTACCCCAACATAAGACCAATAACAAGACCTGTAACCGCACCATTTATAGATGCTTTTGAAGTGTGCATAAATAACTCACGTTTATCTTTGTCCACTATATTTTTAGCTTCTTCTAAATAATTTGTCATATCCTATTTTTTTATTTTTTTACAGCCAAAAAGACTACTAATCCCAAAATAACTACACCTCCAACACCAAGACCAACATATAAAGCAGTATTACTACCACCAGTTGCTTTAGGAGTTTGTTGTGCTTGTAATTGAAGTTGAGCAGTTTGATAAGCCAATTCTTGTGCCTTAATTTGTGCTTCAGCTATTGCTTTAGCATCGTTAGATTGACCTTGAGCTAATTGTTTTTGTTGATTAGCTACAATAAGTCCTGTGCCTAATCCTAATAGACTTGAAATAGCATTACTACCTGTGCTACTATTTATGAAATTTCCAAATGCACTCATTTTTTTTATCTATTACGTTCTACAAAATCGCTAAATTCTTTAAAAAAATTTGGCGAACTTTTTAATCCATAAAATGTAGCGTCAATTAAAGCTTTTGTATCAAGGCTTTCAGCATTAGTTGTTACTCCATTTTTATTAAGCATCATAGCTACTTCTTTTGGAAAATAAACTACTGTTGCTCCTACAATTTTTCCCATTGTTTCTATTACATCCATATTATTTCTTTTTAGCAATTAGATATATTAAACCACCAACTAAAATAAAACCACCAATACCTAAACCAACATAAAGTCCTACGTTGCTTTTTGGAGCTTGTACATTTCCACCTTGACCACCACTTGAATTTGATTGAGCAATTTTAATACCAGCTTCTGCTTCTTTTTGTCTTGTTTTTAATTCTTCAGCAGTTAAATAACTTTGCCCTAAATTAAAAAGTTTATCAAAAATACTACCTACTGTTGTATCTGCAAAATCTTTTTTAGTTGTAGTTGTTGTAGGAGTTGACGAATTACTCGTTGTGCTTGTTGAGAAAAGATTTGGGTCAAATGTTTGTGCATTTGCAAATGGATTTGAAGAAGAACTACCAAAAGTAATTGGAGCATTTGTATCCAAAAATCCAGTAGCATTTGAAAAACTGCCATCCGAACTACTCATTAAAACAGACATTAAAGTAACTGCTTCTTTATTAAATGATTCTGACTTTTTCATAGCACCCAAAATCATGTTAGTCAAATTTTCATTTGACACATTAGTATTTACTAAAACACCATTTCGTCTTAATAAACCTAAAAATTTGTCTTTATTACCTCTTACTAAATTAAGTAATATTAAACCAAAATTATTTTCCATAAATTATTTTTTTATGATTAATGCAGTAAAAATAAACAAACCAGCTAATAATATCATCACGTTAGTTTGTTGTGCAATTACATTAGTGTTTGAACTTTCTTTTTCTTTAACAACTTCCCCACCACTTACATTAAGAAATCCTTCATTACTTGCTTTCTTACAACCACAACCACAAGAGCTTTTTTTGTCAGAAAACAATTCTAAAATAACATCTTTGTCAGGATGGTTTTCCATAACTTTTTTCAATGCAGGTTCTCCTACTTTAGCAACAACTTGAGATAATCCCATATCAGGAGTACTTGCGTGTTCATACCCAAAGGATTCAATTATACCTTGAGCTACCATTGGATTGTTTTCTGCTATATATTTATATACATCCATTTGTTTTTTTTTTAAGAAAAAAAAGGCAAGATGAATTAATCAATCTTGCCTTTAATATCAATTAAACATTAATTATCTTATAAAAACAAAATTATGCTTTTAATCTGATAGTTTGTCCATTAACAACGTTTGGAGAACCAAACTGTCTTGATACTGAATTACCACCTAATGCACGAGATAAGTTTATGTTATCTGCTGGGTAGAAGTATAATTTAACAGTTGCGTTAGCAAGAACTTGACGAATGATTAATTTTGTGAAACCATCAATTCTATAAGCATACTTCATCGCAATGATGTTAGTTTGTTGTTGATAAGGGTCGATAGTAGGTACTAACGTTTTTTGTGCAGTATTACCATTTGCATCTTTAGTGTTAACCGAAATAGTTTCTAAAACTTGGTTAGCAGTTGCAGATTGGATATACGTTAAACCAACTGAATACGGTTGATTCATAAATTGATATAACATCTCACGATAGTTAATATCAGAAATTCCTGAAGAAATTGTAACTGAACCAATTACTAAATCTCCACCAGCAGTAAATCCTGCGTTGTTGATGTATTGGTATGAACCTAATACTTCAAAGTTAGAAACTGCTGAACCACTTGTAGATGTAATATCTAAAATATATGGTTGAGAAGTTGGTGCTGATTGAGAACCCATATCTCCACCTGCGTTTCTGAAGAAGTCATCTCCTGTGAATGATAAATCATCATCCATAAATCCATCTGCATTTGCAAAGCTTTCCATTGCATTTCTTTGAGCAGAAGCTAAATATTTTCTTACGTTTGACATAATATTGTAATTTTAATTTTTTTAATAAACTTTTTTTAAACTCTTTTAAGCTTCAGTAGTCTGTGGAGCAAGTATTCTAGTTGACATATACTTTTTTTCAATAGCGTTTGCCAATAATACACCTGCAACAACAACTGCTACACCTTTCAATAATGATACTAATTCTTTTTGCATTTCAGAATGTTTTTTAATTAACTTATTTTAAATAATAATTGTTTTCAGAAACAATAACAATTCAAAGGTATAATACAATAAAAAAAGCTCGTAATAAAACGAGCTTAATATATATAACTAAAAAATGTAATTTAGTTTATTTTAGTATCAATAACGCTGAAAGCGTTATGGCTATTAGAGTTGTGCCTTGAAAAAGTAGTGTATTTTTTTTAGATTTTGACAATTGATTTTTTGTAGCTAATAAATTTTCTTCGCTAATTTCCAGTAAATTATCTTTGCTAAATACTATTTTATTGAGATTGTCCACTTGTTTTTTATAGTTTCCAATAATACTATCTTTAATAATATGTTTTTCTTGAAGCAATAACACGTTTTTTTTGGTTATTTCAAGCTCCAATTTACACTCATCCCCCCTTACCAAGTCTATTGCTATTTTTTTTGCTATAATAGTATCAATTGTTACTTTGCTTTGAATATCTTTCTGCGAAAAACTTTTCCCACATAATAGCATCATAAGACTTAAAAGAATTAATTTTTTCATTTGTATTGATTTTAAGTTTGTCAATTTTTTTTTCATTTACCGATATACTACTATCTATTTTAATAAGTAAATTTTCATAAACAACTATTTTTTCAGAAAGCTTTATATTTTCGTCTTGATAAGTTTTTATCTGACTATTAATTCTATTTACTTCTTTAATCAAATATTTATTGTCATCATTAGAAAAAGAAGCAATAACTGTATTAAAAATTAGTATTGCTATTATTATCAAAAAACCTACAAACATAAGGTCTTTATTTATTCCTTTTGGTTTAGATTCTAACATAAGTATATTTTTTACCGTTAATTGTTTCTTCAAAAGTTTCTCCTTTGTCTTGTAATGCTTTTAATGTTCTCCAAGAATGACCGAAAGTAATTTGAAAATGGGGTTTGTCTATGAAACGCCAATCTCCGCCCCATTCTGCACTAATAGATTTAAAATAATCCACTACTTCCATCCAATCTGCTTTACCATCTTTATCAAAGTCTAAAACAGTACTCCAAGTTGCACTTTCAAATACTCCATCTCCATTTTCATCAAGCAACAATACAATATCCCAAGCTAAATGATAATTATGAATACTCTGACCCCCTTTTGCGTTGGTTACTTTACCTAACCTTCTACCCTCTGCATCAAACAATTTTGTTCTACCTTGAGCATACAATATGTTTTGCTCCTCATTTGTTCTTGTCGTGTATGCGAAACGCAAACGAACTCCTTTGCCTAATAACTTGTTGTTAACATAAATATAAGCATCTAAAACTTTTTGTCTAATTTTAGGGTGCAAAGTAGCTATTCTGTCAAGCGTAATTTTATCCATTATTTTTAGCTTTATAAAGTTTCTCTACAATATTAGTAAAACCTTGTATAGCCACATATCCAGTAGCTACAATAGTCCAATTATCGCCATCTAACTTACCATCAAATAAACCAACAGAAGCAATTCCTAATACAAGTAGCTTTCTTGAAACCCAATTATTTAGAAATTTATCAACTCTTTGCCCTGCATTCTGTCTTATCGACTGTATTCTTTCTTTTGTCATAAGTAATATTTTAAAATTCGTTCTTTGTGAAATTTTACTGCATCTGCTGGAGTAAATTTCTTTTTACCCCCTATAAGGTCTTTTTGTTGGAGCATTGGACTAATTAGTTTTCTATAATTATGAGAAATATACTCATCAATAACAGGTTCTAATTTTTTAATATCTGCTCCTTTAATTTTTTCGTCATCAATATCCACATAAATAAAAACCCTTTGGTTGTCGTATTCATGATATTCTTTGTTGGTATAAAGCTCAACAATTTTAAACATTTCGTATTTGTCCTCAAACTTATTTCTATGCTTATCAACACTATCTGTATTTTTGTGAAAACGCATCCAATTTAAGTTTTGCCATATTTTTGGAGAAACACGACCAATAGATTGAAAATGCAAAATAATATCTGTATCTGTATGCCTATTTGTTACAATAGCTCCTACAAGGTCATTTGGCAAATAATCTGATATGTAACGATTAATATCTTCAATTAGAAGTAGTCCATTTCTAAAGTCAAAAAGTATCTTGAATAACGTTTCCTGAACATCGTTAATAGTCATTCTTGCACCATTATCATGAAAAGGTCTAATTCTTCTTATTTCAATTTTTGGGTGCATAGAAAATCTTTTAACATCTGAAAGCTTCAACGCTTTAATATCCTCATACTCATCATTCACATCAAGTATAAGAACCCTTCTTGGTTGAACTCCCTTTGCTGGGTTTCCAACTACATATTGAGAGAGCATACGTCTTGTCGTGTAGGTTTTTCCACATCCTTTACGACCAACTGCTACTCCTAATTTTGGTTCTCTTTCTTCCATTATTTTCTTGGTTTTCTTGTAGTTGTTGTTCTTTTAGCAGTAGTTCTTTTAGTTGCAGTCTTTTTACGAACAGGTTTTTCTAATTCGCTTTCTCTTGCAATTTTATCTATACCATCTAAAATATCTTTATTACCAAATGTAGGCATATTATCTTGAACTTTTGGTTGTTCTTTAAAGCCACCATTGTCATTTAATACTGAATAAACTCCATTTTCCATTTCTTCAGGCTCAAAGAACTGAACTTGTTCATCTAAATTAGTAGCTGGTTTTTTTCTTTTTGGAGCTACATATTCTTCTTCAATTGCTTCACTAATGTTTTCAGTAAATTCAGAAGATGGTGTTTCCACTTTAACTTCTGCTTTAGGTTGTGTTGGTTCAGGTTGAGGTGTTCTTTGACGAGAATTTTGCTCACGAATAGCAATTGTATTTTCTTTCAATGAATCTAAAATACCATTTGCAGTTTTTCTTAACATAAAAGCTTGAACTCCTTTTGCTCCAATATCAGTTGCAAAGTAATACATAAGCAATTGTTCATCGGTCATACCGATACCACGTTTTTTGAAAACTCTCTCTAAAGGTGGTTTTACTTTTTCTTTAAATTCTTCTGAAACCCCAAAAGCATCTTTAATACTGTCGTTGTATTCTCTTGCAAAATCTTTAACGCCTAAATTACCACCTTCTGTTGGTATTTGAATATCCCCATCAATTTCTCCCTCTGCAATAAGTCTGTCTAATTTCCCTTCTGAAATTTCAGGAAGTTTTCCTAAAAATCCACAACCTTTTTCGTATAAGTCAAGGGTCATTTCAGCCATCATTTTAGCACCCATAGTCTTTTCCTTACCATCTAACTCACTATAACTTTGGTTAAATGGTCTTTCAGGTTCAGGTTCTGTACCTTCGCCCTCATCAAAATCACTATAACTTGGTGGTTGGAAGGTAGGTTCTTCTAAATCTCCTACTACTTGTGCGTCTGCAACATGGTGCTGGGTATAAGACCTCTGTTTTACTGGTGCGTCTAATGGAGAAAAATCTTCAATAATTTCCACTTCAGGTGTTGAGTTAATTGTTTCTTGGCTCATTATGTTTTTTTTTTAATTGTTTTCTAATTTAAGTAAAATAGTTTCTAACTTGTATAAAATATCTTTATCAAAAGGATGATTTTTGTTCATTTCTTTTATTTCTTTTATAAGTATTGAAATTAACGAAAATGGTTTTTTTGTTATCAATGATATTTTTTCAAAATCCATTTTGTTTTTTTCGTAAAGAATATAAAATACAGTACCTAAAGCGTACCTCCTGTTGTTTTTTCTCTTGTTAGAATAAAAGTCATCTACACTCATGGAATATGTTTCACACACTTGGTTTATAATACCTAATGCTTTTTCATATTCTTCTTGAGTTAATTCTTTTTGGTTTTTTTGAATATCTTTTAAAATCTCTGTGAGTTTCGTAACTCCTACTATTTCAGCAGTAGTTCCGACCTCTTTAAGCATATTAGATATATCTAAATTTTCTTGGCTCATTTAGTTACACTTTTAAGTAATTATCCATTATTTCTTTTGTCATATCAAATCCCCAACTAAAACAAGCAAAATATCCTTTCGCTTTAAGCTTTTCAATGCTTTCTAATTGGTTTTTTAAATGGTCTTTTGTTGAAGCCTTGATTTCTCCATTCTTTTTGAAAGGAGTTTCTACCTTTAGCTCAATAAATAAACCACAATATCCGTTTCTTGGCTCTAAAATTAATAAATCTGTACAAGAAAAACCACTTTTTTGTATTTTTTTATTTCTACTGGCTTGTGCAGGTGTTAATTTTAAACTTGCAATTGTATCTGATAAAAACAACACATCATTATATTGATAAGACAAATACCTACATAAAGCTACTTGTAATTCATATTCAGGTTGTCTTTTACTCATATACCATATTTTTGTGCAAATTGTTTATTTTTCAAAATAGCTTCCCCAACTTCTTTTGCAAAATCATTGTCAGATGGATAGTGTAATCCTAAATTAACTCTGCTTTCTGCAACATCTTCTATTATGTTTTTAGAGAATTTATACAAGTTTGGGTGCATACTTCCAACTACGTTTAACAATACATAAGCTTGTACTGTATGACCTGATGGGTATGATGGTGTGTTTGCCGAATAACTATTAAATGGAAAAAGATTAAACTTGTAATAATTAGCCATTTGATAAGGTCTTGGTCTATTAAAATGTACTTTTAATTTTGCAATTAAAGGATTAATGTCTTGAAATATTTCCTCACATACCTCTTGAACATCAATCCCTTGTTGCTTAAAAATTGTAATTATAGTTTGAGCTAAACTTCTATCGTAAGATTTGTATCTTTTTAAATAAAGTTCATTTTCAACATCTTCTAATAAAGCAATTCCATCTGCTACTTCATTTAATTCCTCTCTTGTCAGTTCAGAATTATTTAAAGGCATTTCTGAATTTTTAAATTTATCAAAAAGGCTATCCACTAAACCTTTTTTATTTAATAACGCTTTTGTTTCTATTGTTGGGTTTCCGTAAGTTACTTGGTTTAAATCCATTATATTATCCTAATAAACAATCGTTCATAAAACTAACCCTTGCCTTTTCCTTTGATTCGTTAGATGTAAATTTTGCAGTTGCAGAAAATTCTTCCCATTTTTTTTCACAATCAGCTTGTTTTGATGGCTTTAATCCACCTGTCTGAAAAGTATCTCCAACAGTTCCTATTGTAGCACTTACAACATCTCCAGCACCACTAACAACTTGACTTGCACCAGCAGTAATTTCTCCTAAACCTTTGTTACCCTTTTTAAATAAGTCTTTTTTGAATAGTAAATATCCAATTGCAACTCCACCTGCTAATAATAATAATTCTTTTGTTTTCATAACTTTTTATTTTGATTTATAAACCGTTAGACCTGTTTTTGTTTTTGAAGCTACATACGTTTTACCATTGTATTGAAACGAACTTGCACCACTTTTTTTGGCTTCCAACATTGCCTTGAAATAACCATTTTGAACTTTTGCCATAATTTTATTTTTTTAAAAATTTGAATAATAAATAGCCTACTGCTACCCCACCTACGAATAAACCAACGTGCATTTTTGTCATATTTTTCATAACATTATTTTTTTTTTAATTTTAAGTTGTTTCGTATTTTTTACCTAATGCTTTTTGAACATTGTATTTTACCTCATCGAGGTCGCCACTCATATTTTCATATTCCTCTTTAGTTGGTTGTTCATCTAACTTTTTTATAGCTTTTCTATAATACAGAATACCCATGATTCCAAATGCTATAAACAATCCACTAAAGAACATATCTTTTAAATTCATTTTTTTTGAAGTAAAACTTCCTAAAGCACCACCCTCTGCATATTCAGGTGTTGGTGGTGGTGTACTTTCCACAACTGGTGGTGCTACGTTAACTGGAGCTTCTACCGTTGGTGTTGCTACTTGTTCCATATTATTTTAATTTTTTTATTGATATAAATAGTAAAGCCAAACCTAACAATCCTGATATTCCTGCATACGTTAATTTGTTTTTTACTAAATTTTGTTTTAATTTATCTTTTAAAGTTTTAGAATTATCTTTAACTCCAACAAGAACAATCTCATCTAAAGAGCCAACATATTCCTCTAATGTTATTTTTTTATTTTCTAATTCTTTTGCAGTAAATTTTTGAGTAGCAAAACCGATAAAACTAACTTCAAACTCATCCGTTTCAGTAAACTCATCACTACTTAAAGTAAAGTTGCCATCAAAATCTGTACTTGTACCTACTTTGCCTGACTTCAAGCCACTTCTTAAAGTAATATTTGCTCCCATTAAAGGAACATTATCTGTATCTAACACTTGCCCACTTATCTTCATTATTTCTGTCCGTTTAGTCTTTTAATTGTGTAAAAATTAACTATTGCACCTAACGTAAATGATACAATACCAACAACAACAAATACGCTTGACAAATGTTGATGTATTTGTTTGTTAACTTCTTTTTTTGTTTTCTCGTCTTGAGAATTATTTTGTTGTTCTAACATATTTTTTATTTTTTTGTTTTATAATACAAATAAGCACCACCACCTAAAATTAAAGCAATTCCTAAAACAATAGTAAATACCCCACCTGTACCTAAAGCATAAGGCTTATTTAATACATAAAAAGCATCTAATCTATTCATCCAACCCTTTAGGTTTGAACTTGCAGTTGAGAAACTCGCATATTTATTGGCTCTAAAGTCATAAAGTTTTTCAAATAATTCAGGTGTTTGACCTTTTTTATCTAAATCATTAACAAAAGCTACCATTTGACCTACATTATTAAATGTTTTGTTATAGTTTACTTTAAAAAATTGTTTTAACATATTTGTTGCACCACCAACTCCACTTCCCCAAGCCATTTCAACAAAGCTATTTGCTATTGCTTGATTTTTTATATTATCTCCTTGCATTGGATTCCAATAACTTTTCTTATAAATTAATCCCCAAATATTATCAGGCATATTTAAAAAGTTAGAGCAAGAAGCAGTATAACCTAAAGAAGTATTGGAACTAAATGTTTCCCAAGTAACCCCTTTATTTGTGTGATATGGATAGCCATTAGACCCATTCCCACAAGGAGATGAGTTTTTTTTAGCAGTATCGGTTTGAGCCGAACTTAAACCACCCTCTTTAGACTTTATAAAAGAAATTATGTTTCTATAATCTGCCATTTACCATAATATTTTGTCAGCATAATAACCATTTGACCCTTTTATATTTCGGTCTTTTTCATGCCTTTGTTTGTATAATTTTCTACGATTGTAAGCGTAACCTTTTTCATAATACCCCCTTTTTTCTTTTTCAAGATAAGTTGGGTAGTCATTCATTCCTCTTGCACCAATACTTGCTATTTTTTTACCATTTTTAAAAACATCTATTTTTTTCAAAAGGTTAGAGGATGGTTTAACAACCACCCCTAATTCTTTTGCCTTTCTAAAGGAATATGGTAAAATTTTATAAGCCATTAATCTTTATCTAAAACGTTATAATATAAGTCCATGAAACCATTAACTCCCATCATTTTTAATACATAGGCTCTGCTCTCTACTGGAATTGTTGTACTTGTTACAATTTTATCAATAGTCAAATCTTTTATTTTGTTTCTCATTCCATAATAACCAGCGTTATAAGCTACCATTACTTTATCTAAACCACCGACACCTAATTTGGCGAAAGCTTCCAACATCCATCTAATTGTAGCAGTACCCATTGCAATATTGTATTCAGTATTTTTTAAAGCACTTAATATTTGCGTGGTTTCTGCTGAAGTAGGAACTCTACTTGAACTCCATTTTGAAGTTGTAGATGCTTTTCCACTCAAAAATGTTTTAGTAGTAGCACTCAAAGGAACTTTTACTTGGCTTGACCATTTGGTATATACTTCATATACGGTATTTGGAGTAACTTGCATTAAACCAACTGCTTTGTATTTATTTGCACCAACGTTTTTACCACCACTTTCAGTAGCAATAAACCCTATTATTATTCCCTTATCAATGTCAAAAACTTTTGCCCATTTTTCAATTTCAGTACCATAGTTTTTTTCAATTTCTGCTATCATTTTTTTATGTGCAGTAATTGTAGTAGCTGAAGAATAATCAACACCCCCTTTTGAAGTGTAGTATTTGTTAATTGCTGGTACTGTTATGTCAAATTTTGTATATGCCATGATTATTCTTCGTTAAATTCAATTGGTTGTGCAGGTTCTTCAAAAACTTGTTTTCTTATTACTCCACCTCTTACCCTTTTAGTATTTCTTGTAAGATATTTGGTAAGTGCAAAACCACCTATGGCTACACTTACCAAACCTACAATTAGAAATATTTTTTTTGCTTTGCTCACTATTTATTATTTTTAAATATGTTAATTGCACCTATACTGATAACAAGTAACACACCACCTATAATCATAGCAGTTATTCCTGATGAAGATTTTTCTTTTTCTTTTTCCTCAACTTTTGGAGCTTCTGTTCCTTTTGGAGCTTCTGTTCCTTTTGGAGTTTCTACTTCTTTTTCTTTTGCTTCAACTAAATCTTCTAAATCCTCTATTAAGTCATCTGTCAAGTCAATAACGTATTCGGTAATTTCTTGTAAAGATTCTTTTAATTCTTCATCTTCAGGATTAGCTTCTAAATCTTTTTTAGCTAATTCAAATTTTGAATTTAAGTTTTTAAGACCATCTAATCTTCTAGCAATTTGTGGTGTTACTTTGTTGTCTAATTTTTCTAACAATTCCTTAATCTTATCCATTTTTTTTTGTTTATTTAAGTTGATTTTAAGTACAAATATAATAAATTTTAATTATTAAGGCATTAATTATGTTAAGATTAAAATTAATCCAGTAATAAACCCTCCTAAAATAGCCAACAAAATATCTGTTTTAGAATATCTTGCTTTGTAATTCTTTACTTGCTCCATTTCCCATAAATGACCTATTAAAGCACATAACCAACAACCTATTAATAATCCTAATAAATTAGGTAGTAATAAGTTTGGTATTAATGCAATTAGACAACCTCCTACAATATGTAAAAGGTTTCTATGTTTCCAATTTTTAGTTAATTCAATTAGCCACTTCATCTTGAGTTATTTGAAATTCAATAGGTTCGCCCAAAATAGGCTCTAAACTTTCATCATAAACTATATACCAAAAATTTTCTGAAAATTCATAACTGCACCAATTTTGAGTTATATCATTTTCCCTTTTTGGAATACCATAAAAAGCATTACAATTCTTTTGAGCATTTATTGCTTCTTGTTCTGTATTGTATTTATATCCTAACATAATTAATATATAGAGTAAAATTCGTTTATATTAGTTTCAATACCTGTGCGGTTTAATGATTGATTTGAATTAAATAAAATTCTTTCTTGAAAAGAAACAAAATTGTTATCTCCTACACCGTATTGAAATTCATATTTTGTCCAAATACTTAAATTCAAATTTAAAGCAGTTAAGATTCTTTGATTTCCAGTATCAAAATCCCAAGCTTGACCTTGTGTAGTTCCTGTGAATAAATTTCCATTAACATAATAATTTGGACTTCCCGAATTAGAACCTAATGCAGTAAGACTTGAATTATAAACATTATACCAATAATAATTATTATTAGCCCCTCCTCTGTTGGGTATGTAGTAATTTAAAGTTATACTACCTCTTTTATCTAATTGAAAAACACTATATTGAGAACCTGTTAAAATATTTGCTACTAAATTTTGACCTGAAACTGGTTTAATTGCAGGCTTACCATTTTCTAAAAATATGTTTCCATTAATAACTATTTGCGGTTGGTTTAAAAGAGTTGTTTGAATCGCATTTCTATTATTACCACTTTGGTCGTACCAAGTTGTTACAAATCCATTACCAACACCGCAAAAAGATGTTAACGTTCCATCTGTTATTTGATTAACAGTAAAATTTTGCTCTGTATTATCCGAACTTCTGCGAACCCTTACTACATTTGTAGTTGTAGAACTTAACTGTCTTAATGAATAAGCAGCGGCAGCCCCTGTATAAGTATCTAATAAGTACTTAACTCCATTTTGCCCTTGTCCTGCTCCTAATAATGTTAACATATTATGCGTAAGTTAAATTAATTATTACATCTCCTGCACCTATTGCACCTGCATTATCATCTGCTGATGTTTCGGTAATTGCAATACCAATACCTAAAGGAAAATTAACTCCTATTGTAAAAGGAATAGCAATACCTGCTCCTTGCGTATTTGCAGGTACAGGAACGGTCATTACAGGTACGTCTGTGCCTACACTTGGTGCAGTTGCTTTGTTGTAAAACTTTAAATATCTAACTGTGTCTGTCAAACCTATTGCTACTATGGAGTATAAGTTGCCCCCACTTGCTTTTACAACATTTGCGTTTGTAGAAGCAGTTGAAATTAATTTGTAAGCAGTAGTCCCACCAGTTCCATTACTATTTGGAGTAGGAACTATTGGTGTTGGAGAAACACTATTTGAACTTGTTCCAAAATAAGTTGAAGCAAAAGTTAAAAAACTTTCTAACGTAAATGGTGTGTCTGTTGAATCGGTACAATCTGACAAATTACCCTCAAATATTTTTAAATTACTACCTTGAGCGGTGTTAAACAACATTACTCTTGGGTTTGTTTCATATAAGGATATTGATTCTAAACCAATGTATAGAGTTGGCAAATACAACACGTTTGTTGAACCTACCGATATTTGTAAAGTTGAATTTACTATTATAAATTTTGCTTGTGCCATAATGACTTTGTTTTAATTAAATGTAAATATAATAATTTTTTAAAAGTCAAGGCGTTAACTTATTAAATTAACACCTTGATTAATTGATTCTTACTTTTTAAGTTCTTGGTTTGCACGTTTTAAAGCACTTTGCCAACTTTCTCCTTCTTTGCGTATTTTTTTAGCTAATACCATAGCTCCACCTCTTTTAGTAGTTTTTCCACCACCTTCAAATCTCCCCTGCTTTTTAGCTTCTTCTACTAATTTGAATTGTTTCTTCATATCAATCCAAACTCCACCGTAAATATGGTTTCCTTGAATTTTATCTCCATCTTCAGTTTCTATATAGTCAACTTTATATCTTGGTATATAAATAGCAGTTTTAGGAAGTCCACCCTCTTTAAAAAGTTCTGTTTGGTTTTTGTCTTTCCCCTCTTTTTCTCTTAATGGTCTGTTGCTAAAATGAACACCACTAATAATTGCGGTATCGTAGTAGGTGTTTTCAAAAACCTTTCCCTCTTTGGTAACTACTTTTTCAATGCTACCTATTGAAACATAACCATTTGTTTTGTCAGAAAGGGTTTCTTTTTTTGTTTTTTGTTTTTTACCACTTAACCTATTTATAAAAAGTCTTAATTCTTTTACGCTGTTTTCTTTTTTTTCTCCATTTCTTTTATACTCAACCCAATCTTCATCAATATTTTCTTTGAAAAGTCTAATCACTTTAATAACATCTTCATTGGCAAGTAAAAATTCTTCCCCAACTTTAATATCTTCATTTTTAATTAAACCACCTTTAGCAAATTTAACCTCTTGCTCTGAAGTAAGAACTTCTGTTGGCATATTATCAACACCTTTTACGGTTCTAATTTGAAAAGCATCAATTGTACCACCATCAGCAAGTTTTAATGCTTTGTCAGATTTAGCAAATCTAATTAGTCTTTTGCTTTCAGCATTATTTTTCTTACCTATCATAGCAGTAGCAACATCCATTCTTTGAATTTGTTTTCTACCTAAACCAATAACAATATTTAAAACCTCATCTTCTGTTAGGCTATTATCGGATATATATTTTTCAATACCCTCTTGAGTAAGACCAGTTAACCCCTTTAATTCAAGAATATATCTCTCTTTTGCAGAAAGCAAAGCACCTCTTTTTGCGTACACAACGGTTTGAAAATCTCCAAAGTTAGGGTCGGTCATATAACCACCATCATAGTATTTTCTAACATTATAACTATTTATTTCAAGCCAATCAATTAAATCAGAATCATTTGTTAATTTTAAATTTTCTTTATTTGAGTTCCATACAGCTACTTTTTTTTGGTTTTTTTCTTTGTAAATATCTTGATTAACTCCATTTTTTGTTGAATAAAAAGGATAATCTTCAGAAGAATCTCCAACCAATCTTTCATAGTCATTTTTAGTAAACCTAATTAATTTTTCATTCTCTACTCCATAATCATCTAAATTACCACCATCATCAAAACTTCTTTTACCTTTATATCCTTTTCTTGTTGGTTTGTCTTTTGCATAACGAACTTCGTAATCTTCAGATTTATTAACATATTTTCTTTCTCTTGTTAAAGCACCGCCCTTTGCAAAAGGCAAAGGTGGTTCAGCACCTCTATAACCATCAGCTAAATTAACATAAACAATATCTCCGCTTTTAGTTTTTACTTTTTGAACTCCACCTGATAATGTTTTGATAATTTGGTCGCCTTGCTTTAAACCATGATTACCAAGTGAGCCACCCATAGCAAACATTTCGCCACTTGACATAGCACCAGTTTCGCCAACAAGTCCAGTATAGTCAATATCTAAACCTCTTGCTAAAGGCGTTTCTGGAGTTAAAGTAAGTGAAC
>Ga0129324_10000997_pt1 | contig 19127 bp, 20 predicted proteins | sample CPBDNA_7_FD_96879 | JGI IMG/M metagenome (GOLD analysis project Ga0129324, IMG submission 96879) | Freshwater to marine salinity gradient microbial communities from Chesapeake Bay, USA - CPBay_Spr_15_0.2_DNA | ecosystem: Environmental > Aquatic > Marine > Coastal | place: USA: Chesapeake Bay... | reverse complement strand
CGTGGTAGACCACCACGTTGATAGGCTGGATGTGGAAGCGCAGTAATGCGTGTAGCTGACCAGTACTAATAGCTCAATTGGCTTGATTTATGCACTGAAAAAAATTTTTAAGTGATTTTAAAGATAACTGATATTTTTATTTTATAACCCCAGTTGTTAAAACTGGGGTTTTTTTTTGTTAATTTTATTAAAACGAAATTAATAAATGAAAAAATTTTGGTAGATCAAAATTATAATTATAAAGAGTTAGATAAAAATAAAAACACTAAACAATAAATATTAACTTGAAATTATACCCAGCAGTGAGCTAAACATATATTCTGAATAACAAGTGTATAACCAATAAATATGGCAACCAGCAAAAATCCTATTATTAATTATAAAAAAAATACGTTTGTACCAACTGGCACTAGCGACTTATTAGTTGAGTCTATAAAAAAAAAGTTAAAAATTAAAGGTGATGTATTAGACTTAGGAGCAGGATCAGGATATGTGGGAATAAAATTATTAAGTTTATTTAAAGATAAGTTTAATTTATTTGCTTCTGACATTGGAAGAACTGCAACACAAATAATAAAATCAAATGCCAAAATTAATAAAAAAGATGTCATTGTAAGAACTGGAAGTTTATTTAAACCGTGGAAAAACTATAAATTTGACTTTATTCTTAATGATGTTTCTGGAATTTCAGAAGATGTAGCTAAAATATCTCCATGGTTTAAAGATGTAAGTTGTAAATCTGGGAAAGATGGAACAAAACTTACCATACAGATAATAAAAGAGTCAAAAAATTTTTTAAGCAAAAAAGGAGTAATTTGCTTCCCCATTTTATCTTTTGCTAATGAAAATAAAGTTTTAGAAACTGTAAAAAAAAATTTTAAATACGTTAAAAAAATTGGCTATAAAGAGTGGTTGCTACCTAAAGAAATGATATCAAAGGTTTTAATCCTAGAAAGACTTAAGAAAAAAGGTTATATAAATTTTAAAAAAAAATTTGGTTTAGTTATATGGACAACTAAGGTTTATATAGCTTATAATTAAAAATGAGTAAATTTATTTCAAAAAAAGAAATTTTTAAAATTATTGCTAAATCTTTAAGTGTTCCAGAAAAAAAGATTAATGAAAAAGCTGACTCTAACAACTTTGAAGAGTGGGACTCGATGAGCCATCTTAATATTTTGATAGCTCTTGATAAAAAATTATCAGGTAAAGCTCAAAAAATTCAAGAACTATCAGAGGCTTATTCTGTAAAAAAAATTATCCAAATTATGGATAAAAAAAAACTACTTAAATAAATTGATATATAATTTATCTATAAAAGCTATAGAGACCTCACTACCAAAAAACAGTTTTAAAATTTCCTCTTTGAAAAAAAAAAATCCCTCTTGGGATATTAAAAAAATAATAGCTAAAACTGGTATTGAGAAAATTTGGTACACTAAAAAAAATCAAACAGCTTTGGATCTAGCTTTTGAAGCATCAAAAAAGGTTTTAAAAAAAATTAATAAAAAATCGATAGACACGTTAATTTATGTGACACAATCACCAGAATATTTTCTTCCAACTACAGCCTGTATATTACAATATAAACTTGGACTTAATAATAATGTAAAAGCATTTGATATAAATTTAGGATGTTCGGGATTTGTTTATGCCTTATTTGTTGCAAGTTCATTAGTGCAAAATAACATGGGTAAAAATATTTTAATTGTATGTGCTGACACCTACACAAAATATATAGAAAGTTCTGATAGAACGAACAAAACAATTTTTAGTGATGGAGCCTCAGCGACCCTAGTCTCTAAATCAAAAAAAAAATATTTTGGTAATTTTTTAATGGGAACAGATGGAAGTGGATATAAAGATTTAATAGTTGAGAGAGGTGCTTCTAGAGATGGATTTCAAGATGCAAACAAGGCAAAGCTATTTATGAACGGATCTAAAATTTTTATGTTTACTATTGCAAACATACCTCAAAATATTAAAAAACTTTTAAAAATTTCAAAAATTAAAAAAGAAAAAATTAAGACTTTTTTCTTTCATCAAGGAAGTAAAGTTATTCTAAATAGTTTAAAAAACTCATTAAATTTACATAATGAAAAAGTGTATAATAATTTAAGATTTTTAGGAAATACTGTATCTTCAACAATTCCTTTTAGTTTGAAGCAGGCAAATACAGAAAAAAAAATTAATAAAAATGACTTAATTGTTCTTTCAGGATTTGGTGTTGGTTTATCTTGGGGATCATGCATCATTAAATGGAATAATTTAAAATAAAATGGACGTATAAAGATTGTTTTCTCAAAAAGAAATAAAATTTAAAAAAATCTTATCAAAAGATTTAAAAAAAATATTCATGTGGAGAAATGATCCATTTATCAGATCAATGATGCTCAACCAAAATAAAATTTCTTATAAAGAGCATTTAAGTTGGTACAAAAATTTATTACAAAGCAAAACTCAAAAAAGTTACATTATTTGTTACAAACGCACACCAATAGGAGTGGCATCTATAAAAGAGATAGACTTAATCAACCAAACGTGTACATGGGGATTTTATATAGCAAATAATGCTTTTAGATACTTAGCAGTACTAGTAGAATATGAATTTATTGATTTAATTTTCAAAAACAAGAAAATTAGAAAAATTTGGGGTGAAACATTATCTTATAACAAAAGTATACTTAAGATTCACAAATATTTAGGTTTTACAATTAATGGAGTTTATAAAGAGCATATTAGGGTAAATAATAAGTTTCATGATTTAATCTTAACATCATTATTTAAAAAAGATTGGAAAATATCTAAAAAAAAAATATTACTTAAGCTATAGTGACTGAAATAAATTTATTATGATTATTTTGACAGGAGTATCAGGAGGCATAGGGTTACCGTTAGCTAAACAAGTTTCAAAAATAGATAAGGTAATAGGAATATATAATAAAAATAAACCTAAAATTAAAATTAAAAATGTTACATTTTTAAAATGTGATATTTTAAAAGAAAAAGAAATACTTAAACTAGACAAATATATTAAAAGTAAAGATAAATTAGTCTTAATTTCAGCTGCAGCGGTTAAATTTGATAATCTATTGATTAATCAAACAATAAATAGTTGGAAAAAAATGATTGATACCAATCTAGGATCAAATTTTTTGTTATGTAAATATTTGATAAAAAAAATGATTTTTTGTAAATGGGGAAGAATTATTTTTTTTTCTTCAACAGGTGCGAAAAGAGGAGACATAGGAACCGCAGGTTATTCTGCTTCAAAAACTGGACTTTATGGTTTATCAAAAGTGATTAGCAAAGAGTATGCTCAATATAATATTACATCAAATATTTTTGAATTAGGTGCATTTGAAGCTGGTATGTATAAAAAATTAGATAAAAAAGAAAAAATCAAGATAATAAATAAGTTAGCAAATAAAAAACTAGGAACAATTGAGGAAATAGCTCATGCAATTAAATTTTTAATTAAGTCAAATTTTATCAATGGATCAACTATCAAAATTGATGGTGGAGCAGATTAATTACATATACAAATTATTTTTCTGTATGATATTGGTTTAATGAAGTCAAAAAATGGAAAAAAAAGATTTAAAAATATTTAACAAAATAGAAAGCATAAGGTCTAAAAATAATAAAAATTGGATGGACTTACTAAGATTGTCTTACGAGTCTAATCCCAATAAAACATTATCTATTTTGTCTAAGATCATATCGAAAGACCAGACCTTAGTGAAACTTGCTAGACAATTAAAAAAAATTAAAACTCAAAAATAATGAATTTTAAGATTGGCAATAGAATTGTCTCTGATAAAAAACCCCCTTTAGTTATATTAGAAATATCTGCAAATCATCAGAATTCAAAAAAAAAAATATTTTCACTTATAGATAAAGCAAAAGAAATTGGGGCTGAAGCTATTAAATTTCAAACTTTTAATCTAGAGGATATGACCCTTAATTCTAATTCAAAAGAATTTTTAATAAAAAAAAAATTTAAAAATGATAATTGGAATAATAGATCGCTTTATAGTCTTTATAAAGAGGCTCAATTTCCGTTTGAGTGGCATAAAGAAGTTTTTAATTATGCAAAAAAAAAAGGTCTGATATGTTTTAGCAGTGTATTTGATAATTTTTCACTTAATTTTTTAGAGAATTTGGATGTAGTTGCCTATAAAGTGGCCTCTCTAGAAAGTCATCACTTTCCACTTATTAGAAATATTTGTAAGACAAAAAAGCCAATAATTGTTTCCACTGGTACATTATCAACAACAGAAATAGATGAGCTTGTATTATTTTTAGAGAAGTATGCAAAAAATAAATTTGCAATTCTTCATTGTGTTACAGAATACCCCGCAAACAATAGAAATATGAATTTAAAAACTATACCTTATTTAAAAAAAAAACATAAATGTATAGTAGGATTTTCTGACCATACCAATGGAGTCGGTGCAGCAATTACCTCAGTTGCTTTTGGTGCAAATATAATTGAAAAACATTTTTGTCTTAAAAATCAAAGCAAAAGTTTAGACTCAAATTTCTCTATTGATCCTGAGGCTACCAAATTATTACTTAATGAAGTACAAAATGCTTGGCTTTCAATTGGAAAAGTAAAAAAAACGACTCCAAGAGTAGAAAATGTATATAAAAAATATAGCAGGTCTATTTATACTTATAGAGAAATAAAAAAAGGAGACGTCATAAGTGATAAAAATATAAAAATTATTAGACCTGGATTTGGTGTTTTACCAAAATATTATTCTAGGTTAATTGGAAAAATTTGTCCGATCAATATTAAAAAAAACGTGCCTATAAAAAAAAATTTTTTAAAAAAACTAAAAATAGTATAAATATTTGATAACACAAATTAATTATACATTTAAAGAGTTTTAGCTTATAAATATTTAAATAGGTTTAGTTTAATTTTAAAAAAATTTTATGCTGATTGGTGTTATTCCTGCAAGATCAAAAAGTAAAAGGATTAAAAATAAAAATATCAAGTTAGTTGGTGGAAAGCCTATTATTGCTTGGACTATTGAGGCAGCAAAAAGATCAAAAATTTTTGATAAAATAATTGTTTCCACCGACTCACAAAATATTGCCAAAATAGCCAGAAAATATGGTGCTGAAACACCTTTTTTTAGATCTCAGAAATTATCAGATGATTATACTAGTGTAAAAGATGTAATGAAAAATACCATTAAAAGTTTTAATAAATTTTCTTTTTACAAGTATTACTGTTTACTGTACGCAACTGCTCCATTTATTTCACATTACGACTTAATTAAAGGATTTAAAAAAATTAAAAGTAAACAAAATTTTGATTTTGTTATTTCGATGACAGAGGTTGATAATAGATTTTTAAGAGGTGTTTTGAATAAAAATAATCAGATTTTTCCTTTAATTAAAAATAAAGTAACGTATAGATCTCAGGATTTACCCAAAGTTTATTTAGACAGTGCGCATTTTGTATTTGGAAAAAATTCGTCTTGGTTAAAAAAAAAACACCCTTTTTTATTAAAATCAGCAATGATTAAAATTCCGCAAAATAGGTTTATAGATATAGATAATATTTCAGACTTTAAAGAGTTAAAAAAAAAGTTCAAAAAAAAGAAATACTAACAATTTTATGAATGTTGCAATAATTGGACTTGGTAACATTGGTTTTAATTATGATAAAAATAAAAAAAAAAAATTTCTTTCCTTATCAAAATCTTTTTACAAATCAGATTTTTTTAAATTAAAAATAGGAATTGATAAAAAAAAAAAAATAAGAGAGAATTTTAAAAAAAAATATTCTTCAGTAAAAATTTTTGATAAGATATCTTCATTGAAGAGTGAAAAAATTGATTTATTTGTTATAAGTACTCCAACAAATGAACATTACAAGTGTGTTAATCAAATATTGAGATACTCGAAAAAACCAAATTTAATTATTGAGAAGCCTATTTCTAATAAGATAAAAGAATTTAGAAAAGTGTTTAAAATTTTGAAGTCGAAAAAGATTAATACATTTTTAAATTATCAAAGACAATCAAATCCTATATTTTTAAAATTGAAGAAAAATTTAAAAAAATCAAAAGAAACAGAAATATTAGTAAAGTATTCAAAAGGAATTTATAATAATGCATCTCATTATTTAACATATCTTTTATCTGTATATGGTAAAGCTGTGAAAATTATAAAAACTCAAAATTTAAAAAAAAATAAGAATGATTATCTTGTTGACTTTGATTTAAGATGTAAAGAATGTCATATTAAGTTTAGGTATACAAAAAAAAAAAATCAAATGGTTTGCTCTAATGATAAAATTTCTTTTTTGAGTAACAAAGACAAAATTATATTTAAATTTAAAAAAAAAAATTTGTATGATAAAAAAAGAATATCAAAAATATTTGATTCTTATCAATTACATGTAATTAAAAATTTAGAAAATTATTTTAAAAAAAAAAAACACAATCTTTGTTTTTTAGATAAAAATTATAAAACAGAGGAAATGATTAACGATATAATTAATTATAAAAATGTTTAAAAAATTCAATACATACAATTCTAAAGAAGTTCAAGCAGCTATAAAAGTAATTAAAAGTGGTAGTTTATCAAACTTTATTGGTGAGTGGGGAAATAAATTTTATGGAGGTGAGCTAATTCAAAAAATGGAGAGGAAATATGCTAATTACTTTAAGGTAAAATATGCTATTTCAGTAAATTCGTGGACATCGGGATTGACCTGCGCAATTGGCGCACTAGATATCGAGCCAGGTGATGAAATAATTTTACCTACATGGACCATGTCAGCATGCGCAGCATCAATTTTACATTGGAATGCAATTCCAGTCTTTGCAGATATTGATCCAATAACACTTAACATAGATGTTGATTCAGTTAAAAAAAATATATCAAAAAGAACAAAAGCAATTTTGGCGGTTGATATTAGTGGAAGACCTGCAAACATTGTAGATTTAAAAAAAATAATTGGTAAAAAGAAAGTTAAAATCATTTCAGATAGTGCACAATCTCCCCATGCTAAATATGATAATAAAAAGTTTGCTGGAACCATTGCAGATATAGGTGGAATAAGTTTAAACTATCATAAACATATTCATACAGGTGAAGGGGGAATAATATTTACAAATAACAAAGTATTGGCAGAAAAAATGATGATGATACGTAATCATGCAGAAGCTGTTTTAAGAGACAGAAAAAATTTTAAACTAAATAATATGATTGGTTATAATTTTAGACTTGGAGAGGTTGAAGCAGCGATAGCTATGGAACAATTAAAAAAATTAAAAACAATAGTTGAAAAAAGAGTAAAAATTGCAAATTATTTAACAAGTAAATTAAGAGACATTCCTCAATTAATATTACCAGAAAATAAATCAGATTTTTCGAATGTTTATTATACTTACCCAATTATTTTGAATAAAAGATTTAAATTAAGTAGAAATAAAATTTTAAGATACTTAAAAAAAAAGAAAATACCTGGGTTTAGAGCAGGTTATTGGAACCTTCACTTATTACCAATGTTTCAAAAAAAAATTGCATACGGTAAAGGAAATTATCCTTGGAACTGGGGAAGCAGAAAAATCTCATATAAAAAAGGTATTTGTCCTAATGCTGAAAGTTTAAATGACAAGTACTTTATTGGTTTCGGTATCTCTAATTATGATCTTAAGATAAAAGATATAAATCTAATTTCATACCATTTTCATCAGATATTTAAAAAAAAATACTAAAATGATTTTTAGTAAGAATAATTATTTAATAATTGGATATCAGAAAGCATCTTTAAAAAACTTAGTTTTTTTTTTAAAGATCAAAAAAAAGAAGATTAAATTTTTAAATTTCAAACACTTTAAAAAACCAGAAATAGAAAAAAAATCTTTATTAAAGAAATCAAAATTGTTGGATAAAATTAAAAGATTATCAAAAAAATTTGAGATAATTTTGGGTACAAGCGAAAAGAAACTAGAAATTAATTTAGCGAATTTTTTTTATAAAAACAAAATAACTTATAATTTTTATATAGATTCAAATATTAACTTAAAAAAAAGGTTTGTAGGGCTTAATAATTTTCCTAAAAATATTCTATGTATAAATAAGCTAACAATTGATAAAATGAAATATTTGACAAGGCATGTAAATTCAAAAATAAATTTTTTTGATTTGAGAATGCCTTATCAAAATTTTTTAAAAAAAAAATTTTCAAAATTAGTAAGAAAAGATATTAACCTTTTGTACCTATCGAGTAATAAAGGGATAAGGATTGAAGAAAAAATAATAAAGATGGTCTGTACAAATTTCACTCGACATAATAAAATTTTTATTAAAATACATCCAAGAGAAAATATTAATGACTGGAAGAAGAAAATATTTAAGGATCAAAGAATAAAACTGATAAAAAATATAGATTTTTATAACGATTTGAATATAAGAAAAGTTTTTGGGATAGATACGATGGGAATTGTTAATTACAAGTTTGCTGGTTTTGATGCTAAACATCTTAAATCAAAATACTCGAACAAATCTTTTTTGGAATTTTTCAAAAAATACAATATTAAATGTTATGACAATATTTAAAATTGGATTTATTATAAATCAATCTTGATGAATTTAAAATTTATAAAGAAAAAAAACACCCTTTCATTTTTGGTAACTCACGTCCCTCAGGAAAGTGAAACAATATTTCCAATAATTAATGAACTAAATAAAGCAAAAAAAAAAATATTTGTGGTTTTTTACAGAAAGGAATTATTTGATTATTATTGCAAAAATAAGATATTCAAAATTATAAAAAATCAAAATAACGTTAAAATATTATTTCTTAAGAATAGAATATACAAATTAATTGGTTCCATTTATATTTTCTTTAAATCAGATGAAATATTTTTAGGAGACGGTATAAAAAATAACTATAAAACTTTCTTTTCTAAACTTAATATTTTTTTTAGAAAAGAATTTTTTATTTTTAGGCATTCTACAGGGACCCTTATTAAAAATAATCATTTTTTAAGATTCAAAGAAAATGTGGAATTTAATAAAAAATTAATAAATTTGGTATCCACAGAAAAATGTAAAGAAATGTTAATATTAAACGGTTATAAAAAGGTATTTGTAATAGGAGAAGTTTATTGTGATAAGAATTATCTAAAATTAGCAGATAATAACACTCAAAAATTAAGAGATTATATACTGTTATTTAGTTATAAGTCTAATTTAAGTTGGTTTAAATATTTTGATAAAGTAGAACATTATAAAGCTATTACTCAGCTTTTAAATAAACATTATAAGAAAAAAACTTTAATAATTAAACCACATCCTTCAGAAAATGTTTCTGAAATAAGAAAAATTTTAATGTTACTTAAATTTTATAATTTTAAAATTGTAAGCGAAAATAGTATTTCACTTGCAATTAATGCAAGTTTAGTTATTTCTCTGAATACTTCCGCAGGACTAATGAGTTTTAAAAATAAAATTCCAACAGTAAATCTTTGTTTTGCAACAAGTGCTAAGAAGGAAGAAAGATTAGAAAAATCTAAAAATGTAAGTTTTTTAGAGGGTATACCGAGTGTATATAATAACCAAGAATTCGAAATTTTTTTAATCAATTTGAAAAATTAATTTTTTAATATAGTATATATCTTGTATTGGTTGATTTAAGTATGAAAATCCAAAAATGTCGTTCATGTAAAAGTTCTAAATTAAAAAAGATTTTTAATCTTGGTAATCAAAAACTCACAGGGTTCTTTTTAGACAAAAAAAAACAAAATATACCAAGCGGTTCACTGTCGATGCTTTTTTGTGATAGTTGTAAATTGCTACAATTAGAAAACTCGTTTGATGCAAATACTATGTATGGTGCAAATTATGGATATTTGTCGTCTTTAAATAAAGCAATGTTAGATCACTTGCAAAATAAATCTAAAAAACTACAAAAAATTGCAGATCTAAAAAATGAAGACATTATAATTGATATAGGAAGTAATGATGGAAGTTTTCTTGGTTTTTTTGAAAAAAAATATAAACTCATTGGTGTTGATCCTACAATTAAAAAATTAAAAAATTTCTATCGAAAAGACATAATTCAAGTTGATAATTTCTTCAAAAAAAAATTTATTAAAAAATTTTTAACAAAGGATGCTAAATTAATAACTTCAATTAGCATGTTTTATGATCTTGAGAGTCCATTAGACTTTTCATTAGAAGTTTTTGATATTTTGCATGATGATGGTATTTGGCATCTTGAACAAAGTTATATGCCCATGATGCTTAAGCATAACTCTTATGACACAATTTGTCATGAACATCTGGAATATTATTCGTTAACATCTATTAAAAATATTTTTGATAAAGCTGGATTTAAGATTATCGACTTAGATTTTAATGATATAAATGGAGGAAGTTTTGCAATCACAGTTGCTAAAAAAAAATCAAAAAAACATCAAGAGATATCAAAATTAGTTGATTGGTTGCTTAAAAAAGAGGAAGTATACAATTATAATCACCCAAAAACTTTTCTTAATTTTTTTGAGAATGTAAAAAAACATAAACTTGTCTTAAGGAATCTCCTTCTTAATTTAAAGGATATGAAAAAAAAAGTGTTAGGATATGGTGCCTCAACTAAAGGTAACGTCATTTTACAATACTGTAACATAGACGAAACTTTGATCCCCTTTATTGCTGAGGTTAATAAATATAAGTTTAATAAATATACGCCAGGAAGTAAAATAAAGATAATTTCTGAAAATGATGCCAGATCTCTAAGTCCAGATTATTTTTTGGTTTTACCTTGGCATTTTAAAAATTTCATAATTAATAAAGAAAAAAAATTTCTTAATAAAAATGGTAAACTAATTTTTCCACTCCCAGATATCGAAATCATCTAATTTTACTAAGATTAATAAATAGCAGACATCTTTAATAAAAAAACAAATGAAAAAAAATTTTTTAATTACAGGAGCTAAAGGCCAAGATGGATTAATTTTATCTGATGTATTAATTAAAAAAGGATATAAAGTTTTTGGATTAATAAAGAAAAAAAAATATTCTAACTTTGTTGAAAAAGTCAAATATCTTCAATCGAATTTATCTAATAAAAAGCAAGTTTTAAAATTACTAATTGATATAAAGCCAGATGTTATAATTCATTTTGGGTCTACCAATCCTTCATTTGATGAAAGAAGTAAAAAAAATTTTTTTTATAATAGAAATTTTTTGGAAACAAAAAATTTGATTGATGCATCATTATTTACAAAAAGAAAAATAAGTTTTTTATTCGCTAATTCAGCTCAAATAATTAAAAAAAGTAAAAAAAAGAAATTAAATGAAAAAAGTAATCTATATGATTATAACGACTATACAAAGTTTAGATATGGTGTTTTAAAATATCTAAAGAATATTAAAAAAAACAATCATTTCAAGTTTATTAATTTAATACTTTTTAATCATGATTCAAAATTTAGAAATTCAAAATTTTTAATACCAAGAATAATAAAATATATCAAAAATAAAGATTTTGGTTCTTTAAACGAAATATACAGTCAAAATATTTCTGGAGATTTTTCCCATGCTGAAGATATTTGTAACGCAATATATTTGCTTACAAAAAAAAATAAAAATATAGATAATCTGATTTTGTCTAGTGGAAAAAAAACAAAAATTAACGATATAATTAAACTTTTAATGAAGTTATCAGGGTTAAATTATAAATTTCCGTTACCAAAAAAATCACTAAATATGTCTCTTGGTGATAATAGATTAGCTAAAAAAATTTTAAGATGGAAAATTAAGAAAAATATCTATTTAGCGGTTAAAGAAATTTACAAGAATTGAAAAAGAGAGTCAAAATTTCTTATTGTATTTTTTATTTATAAATATAAAGTTTAACAGAATGAATGTTGCTTATTTAAATCAAATAAAAAAAAAAGGTTATGTAGTAATTAAAAATGCATTTCCAAAAAATAAAATTCACAAATTACTCGTTGAAGCAAAGGATTTAAATCAAAAAAAAGATAATCTTGTAAAAGCTAGATTGGCGGTTGACAGCAAGCTAATTATAAGCCCTCACTCTCACTCTATTAATTTTTTGGAAATAATTAATCACAAAATGATAGAATATTTTTGCATGAGATTATTAAATGATCCTTTTTACAACAGTTTAAAAAATCTACCAAATTATTGTCTAAATCACTCAATAATCAGGTCGAGTGGGAAAAAAGTTTTGAAATTTCATAGAGATGATAGAAATCCACCATCAACTAGTAATGAGGTATGCTACCTTCAATTTATTTTAGCACTAGAAGAGTCAAATAAAAAAAATGGTTGTACAATTGTTGTACCAGGGTCACACAAAAAAAATACATATGTCCAAAATATTAATAAACACAAAAAAAAATATATTGAACTGAAAGCAGGTGACTTATTAATTTATGATGGAAGACTGTGGCATTCAGCAGGTAGCAATAAAACAGATAGCACGAGATGGATGTTTATTTTTGGTTTTGCGAGATGGTATTTAAGACAAACGTATGATTTTACGCGTAATATGAGTAAAAAATTACTTAAAACTTTATCAAAAAAGGATATCTTAAAATTAGGATTTCACGCAATTACAAAATTTGATGAGAAAGACAGTGACACAACTGGGCAAAGAGGCAATTTTAATTATGCCATGAAAAACTATAAAAAAAGACTTAATCTTTAAAAATATTTGTAGAAATAAAAAATTAATGAACAAAAAAATTCTATGAAAAAATTGATAATAAATATTATATACTTTTTTGTAGCAAAAATTTCTAAAATTTTAAAAGAAGAATCAATAGATAACTTAACTACTAAACAAATTAACTTAGTAATAAGACTAAATTTTTTTTATGATTTAGCAAAACATGTTCATGGTGATTTTATTGAATTAGGATCTGGTTCGTTGAGGAAATCTACTATATTAGCAAATTTATTAAAATATCACCCTACAATGAAAAAAAGACTACATTGTTTTGATACATTTAATGGATATCCAAAAGAGGTATTGGATAAAAATAAAGGTTTTAATAAAGATCTTTATAAATATGACATAAACGAGCTTAAAAAACTTATCATAAAAAATAATTTGTTTGATATTTTGATGATGTACCAAGGACTGCTGCCAGAAACCTTAGAAAAAAATCTAAGACATATAAAATCTGTTTCGTTGGTTTATGTAGATTGTAATGATTTTGATACAGCACTTTTGTGCTTAGAGCTAATAAGAGGTAAACTTTCTAAAGGAGCTGTAATTATATGTGATGAGTTTTATGAAGGGGGAGAGACTAAGGCTTTGATGACATTTGCAAAAAAATACAATTACAAAATTAATACAACAAAATTTACTGATGAGAATATTCTTTATTTAATAAATTAATTTTTTAGTAAAAAAATAAATGAAAAAAAAAATAATTCCTTATAGTAGACATTTTGTAGATAAAGATGATATAAAAAGCGTAATTAAGGTTTTAAAATCTGATTTTTTAACAACAGGTCCTACTGTAAAAATTTTTGAGGAAAAGATAAGCAAATTTTGTAAGTCTAAATTTTCTATTTGTGTAAGTAATGCGAGTGCTGGACTTCATCTTGGTTGTATTGCTTTGGGTTTGACACACAAAGATATTGTTTGGACAACAGGAATAACATTTGTTTCGTCGATAAACGCAGCTCTTCATTGTAAATCAAAAATAGATTTAGTTGATATAGATAATGATGATTTTAATATTTCTGTTGAACACTTAGAAAAAAAATTAAAAATTGCGAAATTTTCAAAAAAATTACCAAAAGTTTTAATTGTAGTACATTTGGGTGGGGTGCCTTGCAACATGAAAAAAATTTATAATTTATCTAAAAAATATAAATTTAAAATTATTGAGGATGCATCACACGCTTTTGGATCAAAATATGATAATAAATACGTTGGAAACTGCAAATATTCGGAGATGACTATTTTCAGTTTTCATCCAGTGAAAACTTTTACCACAGGTGAGGGTGGAGTTGTAACAACTAACAACATTAAGATTGCCAAAAAAATTTATAGTTTAAGGGAACACGGCTTAACACGCAGTAAAAAAGAATTTAGAAATAAAAAGGAAGGCCCCTGGTATTACGAACAACAAAACCTTGGTTTTAACTATAGAATGAGCGATATTCATGCTGCACTAGGTATTAGTCAGTTAAAGAAATTTAAAAAGTTTGTTAAACGAAGAAATCAAATTGCAAAAATTTACATAAAAGAACTAATTGATTTTCCAATAAAATTTCAAAAGACAAATAAAAGCTTCTCTTCATATCATCTATTGATAGCCAAATTTCCTAAAATCTATCACAATAAAATATTTAGACTTCTTAGGGACAAAAATATTAGAGTAAATAAACATTATACACCATTATATATGCATCCTTTTTTTAAATTAAACCAAAGAAAATATTCATTTAATCTCAAAAATTCACAAGATTATTATGAGACCGCAATAAGTCTACCTAATTATTTTCATTTAACTAAAAAAGAAATTTATTATGTGATAAATATAATAAAAAAATTTTTTAATAAAAAATAAGATTGTTGGTATAAATAATATTTATTGTGATTTGTAAATAATAAAGTATTAATGTTGAATGAAAAATCAGAGAAAAAAACCTTTTTTAATTGCTGAGATTGGTATTAATCATAATGGGTCATTACAATTAGCTTATAAACTTATCGATTTAGCAAAAAAATACAATTTTGATTCAGTAAAATTTCAAAAAAGAGAGCCTGATATATCTACTCCTGAATATTTAAAAAATAAATTAAGGGAAACTCCTTGGGGTAATATTACTTATCTAAATTATAAAAAAAAAATTGAATTTAATATATCTGACTTTAAAAAGATTAACTCTTATTGCAAAAAGAAGAAAATAATTTGGTTTTTTTCTGCATGGGATATTCCGAGTCAAAAAAAAATGAAACAATTTAAATGTAAGTTTAATAAAATTGCATCTGCGATGTTAACAAATTTAGACTTAATAAAAGTTGTAGCCAAAGAAAGAAAGAAAACATTTATCTCTACCGGCATGGCCACACTAAAAGATATACAAATTGCACTTAAAATTTTTAAAAAAGAGTCGTGCCCTGTTGTTTTACTTCATTGTGTTTCAACTTATCCTTGTCCAGAGAATGAATTAAATTTAAATTTGATAAAAACGTATAAATCAAAATTTAAAAATTTAGAAATAGGATATAGTGGACACGAAAGTTCTGTTTCACCATCAATTTTGGCTTGGTTTTTGGGAGCGCAATATATTGAGAGGCATATTACTTTGGATAGATCTATGTGGGGCACTGATCAATCATCTTCATTAGAAGAAGCTGGTATTAAAACTCTTTCGAGCACCCTTCAAAAATATCCCAACATGTTTGGTGATGGTAAAAAAGTATTAGATATAAAAGAAAAAAAATTACTTGAAAAATTTAAATACTGGTAAATTAATAAATAAATGTCTAATATATTCTGATGTTAAATAACCTTGACATCATTAAATTAAATAAAAATTTTAAAAAAAATGGATTTGTAAAGATTAAAGGATTTCTTCCAATAAAAAAAATTAATTCTATAAATAATGATATTAAAACTGTAACCAAATTATTAATAAACAGAAAAAAAAAATATAAACATTTACATTTTACAAGCGATGGAAAGGTAAATACTCTTCACAATATTAACAAATTAAGAGTAAATAGTTATTTGAAAAAATTAGCAACCTCGAAAAAAATACAAAATTTAGTAAAATCCATCTTGGTTTCAAAATCCATAAAAGTAAGAAATATTGAATTTTTTTTAAAACCTAAAAAAACAGGTTTGGCTTCTCCTGTTCATCAGGACAATTTTTATTGGAATATAGTAGATCCATCTAAGGCGATTAATATGTGGATAGCTTGTGATAAATCTAATAAGTCAAACGGCGGTGTTTTTTATTATCCGACTTCGCATAATAAGGGCCTATTGCCTCATATAATTTCAAAACAAAAAGGATCATCCCAGATGATTTGTACAAAGAAATTAAATCAAATTAAGATTAAAAAAAAATATATTAATCTCAAAAAAGGCGATTGTGTCATTCATCATCCAGAAGTTATACACGGCAGTAATGCTAATTTATCAAATAATAATAGAAGTGGAGTTGCTTTAAGTTTTAAATCGAAAAATGTTTTGATTGATAAATTGAATACTAAAAAATACAAGTCTCGTGTTAAAAAAAATTTACAATATTTAAAAAAGAAGGCTTAACTGACAAAAAAAATTTCTAATAGACTTGTATATTTTAATGGGAACTTTGTAGATGAAAAAGATGCGAGAGTTTCAATTTATGACTCGGCATTAATGTTTGGAGATATGGTTTTTGAAATGACAAGGTCATTTAACAAAATTCAATTTAAACTTGGCGAGCATATAGATAGACTATTTCATGGAGTAAAAACATACCATATTCCACTTAAAATCAGCAAAGAAGAATTAAAGGAAATATGTTTTGAGACTGTAAAAAAAAATGAACCTTTGTTTGATAATGATGATGAACATAGATTGATGATAAACATTAGCAGGGGCCCATTGGGTGTATATTCAAAGGTTTTCAACAACAAATTGGAACCTACTGTTATTGTTGCCGATTTTCCATTGAGTTGGACTGTTTCTGGTATGTCAAAATATTATGATGATGGAATAAATGCAGTAATTACAAATCAAAAAGCAATACCAGCGAGATATCTTGATCCAAAAATAAAAAATAGAAGTAGAGTTTTTTATCAATTAGCTAACATAGAAGCTTCAAAAATAAAAGGTGAAAATAATTGGGCATTACTTTTAGATGAGAATGGAAGAGTAGCAGAAGGAACAGGATGCAATTTTTTTATAATTAAAAACAATAAAATTTTAACCCCCAAAGGAGTTGATGGTCTAATTGGCATATCTAGAAATTATATTTTCGAACTATGTGAACAATTAAAATTAGAATGTTTAGAGGCTGACATTGAGCCTTTTCATGTTTACGATGCAGATGAAGCATTTATGACAGCTACGCCATTTTGTTTATTGCCAGTAAAAAGCTTAAACAGTGTTATTATTGGAGATGGCAAATTTGGAAAAATTTCAAAAAAATTAATTGAAAAGTGGAGTGAAAATGTTGGTGTTAATATTATAGACCAATTAAAATCCTATAATAAAAAAGAGGATAATTTTAAAAACTCAATTGCTCCGACCCCATATAAATTTAAATAAAAATATGAAATCTTCAAAAAAGATAAACATTAGAGGACCTGTTTACCCTATATGTCCTTCATTCAATAAAAACGAGGATCTGGATATAAATGAAACTATAAATTATATCAAGTACTTAGAAAAAAGAGGTGCGAAGAATTTTATAATCACGGCAGGCACTAGTAGGGTTAATTTATTAGATGACCAAGAATTAAAAACCCTCAACGAAATTTTATGTAAAAATACTAATAGTATGTCTATCAAAATAGTATCAAATCATGTTTATGGAGATCTTAAAAAAAATTTAGAATTTATTGAACATGCAAAAAAAATTAAAGCAAATGCAATTATAATATATATATCAGAGAGATATTATGGAGATAATGCAATTTATGAATTTTTTAAAACAATAGATAGATATTGTGGTAAGTTAAAATTTTTTATTCATTGTGCAAATTTGAGAAATGAAGTTAAAGGGAAAGGTGACTTTGTAAGTATATCAAAAAATCTTTTTAATAAATTACTAAGATTGAAAAATTTTTCAGGTATCAAGGAAGAATTTGGAGATCCAAGATTAAGGTATGAGATAATTTCAAGTTATTCCAATAAAATAGATATTATCACAGCTGGTCCATCAATGCAGGGGTATATTTCAAATCATCTTTTTGGTCTAAATGCATACCTATCATCTGTTGGAAGTTTTGATCCAAAAATAGAGGAGAATTTTTACAATGAATTAATTAATAATAGGAATTTTGAAAGATCTATCCAATATATTAAAAAATATGAGGATTATTGGGAAAGCGAATTAGATGAAGGCTGGCATATCTCCATGAAAGCTGCATTGAACATTATGGGTTTGATGAAGATATATGAAAGAAAACCTATGAAGCCTGTAGAAAAAAAAAGTTATGATAAGATTAAAAAGAATTTAAAGAACATAGGACTAATATGATAAGAAAATTTAAAATTGGGGATAAAATAATAGGTAATAAAATTTTTATCATAGCTGAAATGGCATGTGCTCACGGAGGAAAATTTAATTATGCAAAAAAAATTATAGATGCAGCTGCTAGATCAAATGCTGATGCTATTCAGTTTGAAGTTTATGAGCCTGATTTAACATGTATACCAGGTACTAATGAAAACAAAGAATTAAGACAAGTTTACTTTAATAAAAAACAGTGGTTAAGCCTTTTTTCTTATGCCAAAAGAAAAAAACTTAAAGTATTTTCATTCTGCTATGATTTAGATGCTTTAGTTTTTTCAATTAAATCAAAAGTAGATTGTATAAAAGTAAATTCATCTGATCTTTTAAATATAGATTTTCTAGACACTTTAGTAAAAACTAAAATTCCATTTACCCTTGGCACTGGAAGCTCAAAGTTAGAAGAAATAGAATTTTCAATAAATTATCTTAAAAAAAGAAACAAACATAACTTCATAATAATGCATGGTGTTCAGAATTTTCCCACGAAGTTATTAAACGAAAGAATTAATAAAGTTTCAATTATTAAAAAAAAATTCAAAAATTTTGTAGGTTATGCTAATCATACTGCTGGAAATTTAGATGAGGCTAAATTTATTGATTTAATAGCAATTGGAGCAGGCGCAAAAGTTCTGGAGAAACATATAATTATTAATAGAAAAGATAAACACTTTGATTATTTTTCATCATTAGAGCCAAAAGAATTTAAAAATTATGTATCGTTTATGAAGAAAGGCCAGTCTGCTTTTGATACTTATAATGGGTTTGAAATAACAAAATCGGACACTAAATATAGAATTTTTCAAAAAAAAAGCATTGTCCTTTCTAAAGATGTAAAGAAAGGTGATAAATTGAGTAGAGAAAATATTTGT
>Ga0129324_10000992_pt1 | contig 19176 bp, 14 predicted proteins | sample CPBDNA_7_FD_96879 | JGI IMG/M metagenome (GOLD analysis project Ga0129324, IMG submission 96879) | Freshwater to marine salinity gradient microbial communities from Chesapeake Bay, USA - CPBay_Spr_15_0.2_DNA | ecosystem: Environmental > Aquatic > Marine > Coastal | place: USA: Chesapeake Bay... | reverse complement strand
GCCAGGAGACAACACTTCATTTGAAGTAGAGTTGATTCAACCAATAGCGATGGAAAAAGGTCTTAAGTTCGCGATTCGCGAAGGTGGACGTACTATCGGTGCTGGAACTGTTTCAGATATTATTTCTTAATTATAAGAAAAAATAATAAAGGGCCGGTTCTTCCGGCCCTTTTTCATTTTAATTCAAAAAAATAAATGGGTGTATAGCTCCAACGGTAGAGCGGCTGATTCCAAATCAGTAGGTTGTAGGTTCGAATCCTACTGCACCCGCCACTATCATTAGTATCAAACTTACGGTTTAATTTTTTATCTTGATTGATTTTTACAGTGTTTTAAACATGTAGGAATACAAGGGTTAGTAGGATCCTCAATATCATTATCTAAAGAATCAACAAGTGATTTACTAAACCAAGGGTGCTTTAAGATTTCACTTAAAGAGAAGTGATAAAGAGAGTTGAAGTTTGGAGCATACTTTTTAGTAACATGTCGGAAAAAAAGTTCACTCTCTCTTATAGAGCGTCTATCGAGACCTAAATTTCCAAGCCAACAACAGGGATAAGCTTTACCAAATGAATCGATGTAAATCTGTTGCGCTTCTTTTGCTTGGCATTTGATTGTCTCTTTTCCTTTTTTAGAAAAATGACGAAGAAGCTCGCTTGTTGTCGCATCTTTGTAGGGACGATATTCACTTTTAAACTCTTTAATACTCTCGAGACTACTTTTACCGGGAACACGGTCCTGATCATATGGTTCTCTAATCTGGAACTCTTTAAAACCCATCTCTTGGGATATCCTTTGAGCCTCTGTAATTTGATGAGAAGAGTGAGGAAACTTTATGAACTTCCAAATAGCATGGCCACCATTATCAATATAGGCTTTTGCATTCGCCATGATTGCGTTCCAAGGAACACCGACTCGATATTGATGGTTGGTATCCGCTAGACCATCGATTGAGAAAACAATTTTTAAATTATAATCTTTAAATTCACTTCCAAGGGAGCGCCATAAGGATTGTGAGCCAATTGAACCATTGGTGTGCACCGAGACCCTTGTTTTTGGAAGATGCTCAAATATTATAAATAATGCTTCCTTAAAGAGGGGAGAGGCAAGTGGATCACCCAAGTTTCCACAGAGATAAACCCAATCAACTTTTTTAACTGATTCATCTTTAAATATATTTTTAATATTTTCTAGTTCTAGGTTTTTAGGAGAGATAGGTAAATGAGCCTTCTCTGAAAATTCGCTAGTTCTTGAGCAACCCAAGCAGCTTGCATTGCAATGACTACTTAGTTCAATGTGAAGGCTTTTAAGATATGCGTTGTATAGCATTTTAAAAAGGTCCTTTAAGCAAGTATTAGCACAGCTTCTTTAATCACCTTATTAAGTGAAGAGAGTTGCGTATAAAAATTATTATAAAGTAGCTCAGTGATCAGTTTAGTGGAGAATTTGTCTGATATTAAGTTGTGATACTAAATTTAACTCTCTTCCAGCCTAATGCCTATTCCAATGTTAACGCTTACTTTTAACTTCTCCTATGTATGATAGTATCCTAAGAGGGGAAGAGCAAAAGGTGTGTTTTGGCATTTTACTAAAACACTTGATAAGATTAGAGGTCTTTCATTTAAAGAGATATTTCTTGAGTTAAGAAGAATTCTTAATTTAAAGAATTAAAGTATAGAAAAATAGATAACTTTATTAAAAAAGCGATAAAACTGGATAGGCGATAATATGAGCATTTGGCAGGACTCACTTGAAGTTACCTGTACTTGGGACCTTGGAAAGAGATGCAATTTGGATTGTTCCTACTGTCCACCTCATCGCCACGACTTGATTAGCCCTCATGCACAACTTGACTTGTTAAAAAGAGCTGCACTACTGCCACTAACTTATTCAAAAAGCTTAAATAAGGTTGCACCGGGAAAAGTTAAAGTAAATGTTAGCTTTACTGGTGGAGAGCCGACGCTTAATCCAAACTTTATATCAATTGTGGATTATTTAAGATCACAAGATGATCTTCTAACTCTTGGAGTAACAACAAATGGATTGTTTTCCGAATCCAAGTGTCAGGAGTTAATTGAAAAAATGGACTATGTAACCTTAAGTTATCACTGTGAAGCATCTAAAGAGCAGAAGACGGTAATAAAAGAAAATATTAAAAGACTAAATAAGGCCCAGAAGAATAAGGAAAGTTACCTTAAGAGCTTTAATATTAATTTAATGGTTCACGCCTATGAGGATTACTTTTTGGAATGTTGTCAGCTTGCTGAGGACTTTAAGGAAAATGAAATAACCTTTACGGCTCGATATATCGGTGAACATCCTAATGATAAGGGTGCGCATGTTTATAATGAAAATCAGTTGAACTTTTTTAAGAACAGCTGGACATCCGAAAAAGGCTCGAAGTCTTGTAAAGATAATCAAAACCAAGCCAAAGAAAAAACGACGGGAACCAATATAGGGCGACCTTGTTGTGGTGGAAGATCCTTTAAAGTGCTCCCAAGTGATTTTGAATTCGAATCTATTGATACTAGTGAAAGTAAGTCGTTGGTTACGGAAAGAAACTTTAAGGGTTGGTACTGTTTAGTAAATTTGTTTTTTATTCACATCCATCAGGATGAAGAGAAAATATATTATCATCAAACATGCCAAGCTAAACACGGAAATGAAAGAGGGCCAATTGGTACCTTTTCAGATATCGAAAAAATAGCAGATGATCTCCACTCCTCTATAATGAATAAGACGATAGAACCCGTAGTATGTCCTAATAAGCTATGTAACTGTGGGTTATGTATTACTAAGTCACCAGATAAGAAAGTGGTTGATTTATTTTTAAAACATAATTTTTACGGTGAAAATAAAAGATGAGCTCTTATTTAGAGAACACCAGTTCGATTCAAATAGAACTTTCCAGTAAATGCAATCACCTGTGTCCATCATGCATAAGAACAGATTTTAAGACTCTAAGGCATACAAACCCACTATTGGAAGTTGGACAGGAAATGCCTATGGAGACAATAACTAAGGTCATTGAATCACAGTTTTTTAAAGAAAGAGTTTTGGAGGTTGAGTTTTGTGGAACCGTTGATGAACCCTTTGCTCATACAAAATTTCTTCAAATATTAAAATCTTTTGTTAATGAAAAGCCAGAGATAAAAATATCTATTCATACAAATGGTTCTCTGCAAAACCCAGAGTACTATCAGGAGCTGGCCCAGGTGCTAGTTAGGACATCCCCCGAGTCAGTTGTTAGGTTTAGTATTGATGGGATTGGAGAAACTCATTCAATCTATCGATTTGGTGGAAACTACGAAAAAGTAATTACTAATTTAAAGGCTTTTATCGATAAGGGTGGAAGAGCAATTTGGCAGACGGTCGTTTTTCCTTGGAATGAAAATCAAATTGAAGAAATGGAGCAAATAGCAAAAACCTTAGGTTGTGTTGGTTTCTTTGCTCGGCCAGACAGGACAAATGCCTCAAAGTGGGGAGAGGAGAAAATTAAATCTCTTCGATACAATAAATCCACTCTTCAATCGAAACCTTCAACAGGTGATCAAGATTATTTAGATGGTATTTTTAATTCACTAACAAATAAAACAAGCTGCGTTTATAAAGACACGAGGAAGATGTTCTTCATTTCTTGGGACTCAAGAATTTGGCCATGCTGCTTCTGGTCAAATATTCGCTATGAAAACTTAATAAAGAGAGAGGCTTTAGAAGCAACGTTATTTGAAAAATATGAAACTAACTTCAATAGTATAAATGACTTTGAAGTTGATCAGATTTTGTCTCATTCTTTCCTAAATAATGACCTTATTGATGCATGGAGAAATGATAAGCCATTGAAATGGCGTTGCGTTGAAAAATGTTCCCTTAAAAAAGTCAGAACATCAGACGGAGAAGTCGATGATAAAAAACATCTAAAGCAATCCTATTTCAACAAAATTTAGGCAAAAGTAAGGCGCGGCGCGTTTAAACTTTTAATCTATTCCCGTAGAAGTATTGGACTTTTTGAAAGTTTTGTTACATAAGGGAGTGCTAATGCATTAATTACACGTTTTTGGAAGCAGAATTTCTGCTTAACAAATACTCTACGGAGTTTTATGTCGATTATAAAAGCAGAAGATAACAAGAAATGGATCAACTTTTTTGTAGCGTTGATTTCAATGTTGTGTGGATATTTAGTGATCAAGTTTCTTGGTCAAATGGGTGAGTGGTTCGATCTAGAGGCTAGGATTTCCTACTTCATAGGAGTCTCTCAGGGCATTGGCATTTTGCTAGGTCTTTCAGTTTTCTTAATTGTTAAGAAGAATGAAACTGCTAGAGACCACTTAGATGAAGTTTATAGCGAATTGGTTAAGGTTATTTGGCCTGATTCAGAATCCGTTGTGAAAAGCACTATCGGAATATTGATTGGATTATCCATATTAAGCTTGATTTTTATAGCTGTGGATAATGGATTTAGATGGGTTCTAAATACAATTTACTAGAGCTTGAGGTATTGAATGAGCGAAGAAAATAATGAGTCTTCAGTAGAAGAAACAAAAGTAGAAAACACCACTGAGGAGAAATCTGAAGAGGTTAAAGCTACTACTGAAGTTACTGAGAATGCTGAAGTAGATCCTCACGCTGATCCTGATCTGGCGGATGGCTCTGCTGAGGGATTTAAGTGGTTCATTGCTAAGACTCTTACTGGTCAAGAAAATAAAATTTCTAAGTCTTTGCGAGAAAGAGTAATCAATCACAAAAAGACTGAATATTTTTCTAAAATAGTAGTTCCTGAAGAAACGGTTGTTACTAATGCAAACGGGAAGAAGAGAACTATAAAGAAAAAGTTTTTTCCTGGGTACGTACTCATAAGAATGATTATGAATAATGATACCTGGCACCTCGTAAAAAATACCGATAAAATCACTGGTTTTGTCGGAGGAACACCCACGAGCCCTCAGTCGATCACAGATGACGAAGCTGCATACATGCTGGGTCAAGCTGATGGTCCGGCCAAGAAGTCTCGTTCAAGTGTGAATTTTGAGGAAGGCGAAACAGTTAAAGTAATTGAAGGACCTTTTGCATCGTTTGTCGGCACAATTGAGGCCGTAAGCGACAAAGGGAAGGTCAAGGTTAATGTATCAATTTTTGGGCGACCAACCCCTGTGGAACTAGATTTCTCACAAGTAGAAAAGGTTTCATAAAAGTTGGAAGATTGAATTTACAATCGAAAGGAGTAGAAAATGGCTAAGAAAGTAACAGGCTTCATTAAGTTACAAATTGAAGCTGGTAAGGCAAACCCTTCACCACCAATTGGACCAGCACTGGGACAAAAGGGCGTGAACATTATGGAGTTTTGTAAGGCGTTTAACGCAAAAACTCAAAAATCTGCGGGAATGATTCTTCCAACAATCATCACAGTTTATTCTGACCGCTCATTCTCATTCATAACAAAGACACCTCCAGCGAGTTGGTTCTTAAAAAACAAGCTTAAGCTAAAGTCCGGCTCAAACAAGCCTGGTCATGAGGTTGCCGGTTCAGTTTCTGAAAACATCGTTAAAGAAATTGTTGAAGGTAAAAAACCTGACCTGACTGCTGCTGACGAAGCTGCTGGAATGCGTACCATTGAAGGATCTGTTCGTTCAATGGGTCTTAAGTTGGACTACAAATAATTCGGTTGCACACGTTGCAAGAGCCGAATAAAAGGTAATGTTATGAAAAATAAATCAAAAAAGTTAACAGAAGCTCAAACAAAAGTTGAAGAAAAGAATTACGCAATAGACGACGCTATCAAGCTTGCAAAAGAAATATCTTTTACAAAGTTTGATGAAACCGTTGATCTTGCATTCCGCCTTGGTGTTGATCCAAGACATGCTGATCAAATGATAAGAGGGGCAATAGCTCTTCCTGCAGGTACTGGTAAAACAGTAAGAGTATGTGTCATTACTTCTGGCGAAAAAATAGCCCAAGCTGAAGAAGCTGGTGCTGACTTTGTTGGCGGTGATGATATCGTTCAAAAGATAGCCGGTGGTTGGTTAGACTTTGATCGTGTAATCGCCTCTCCTGACATGATGGGTAAACTTGGTAAGATCGGTCGTGTTCTTGGACCTCGTGGTCTTATGCCTAACCCAAAACTTGGAACTGTTACTCCAGATGTAGCGAAAGCTGTAACTGAGCAAAAAGCTGGTAAAGTTGAGTACAGAACTGAGAAAACTGGTATCATTCACGTACCAATCGGTAAGATTTCATTTGATGAAACAAAAATCCGTCAAAATTTAAATGCGATTGTGAATGCAATTGTTAAAGCTAAGCCGGCAAGTTCTAAAGGAACTTACCTAAAGTCTTTAACTTTAAGTACAACAATGGGACCTGGTATCAAAATTGATACGCTGGAAGCATTGTCACTTGCAAATATTTAAGTAGTGGGGCCATGCCCCTTTTTATAAACGTTAATGTTGTTAGAGGTTGATGACGGTCGGTGGGGAAACCCTTAAATCCTGCCTGAAACTCCCTCCGAACACTGGAGGTGCTTATGTTGATGAGAGCTGAGAAAGATAAGATTATCTCAGGGCTGAAAAAAGACATTGAGTCTGCAAAGGCCGTCTTTCTTACCAATCTTGTTGGCATCGGTTCAAACGAGGCAGTTGCTCTTAGGAAAGAGATTCGTGAATCACAAGGTAAAGTTGTGGTTACAAGGAATACTCTTTTTAAGAAAGCTGTTGAGGGAACTGTTGCCGAGCCCATGTTGGGCGATCTTAAAGGACCACACGCGCTAGCATTTGCATATGAAGATGCAGCAGCAGTGGCTAAAGCTTTGAAAATTGCAGGAAAAGAATTCGAAGCAGTTGAATTAAAAGGTGGCGTTTTAAATGGAGAGCTTCTCTCTTTAGCGCAAGTAAATCAATTAGCAGATCTTCCTTCACGTGATGAAATGCTTGGTACTTTACTCGCTACATTTATGGCACCAGTTTCTGCCTTTGCTAGATTAACTCATGCGATTAAAGAAGAGTGTGAGAGTCAAGGGGTAGATAAGCCTAGTGATCTTAAGGTTGAAGTTGCTTCGGTAGAAGCTTAATAGAATTGGTTTTAAAAAATTATAAAATTTAAGGAGAATAAAATGGCAGTTACAAATGAACAATTAATGGAACACATCTCATCAATGTCTGTACTCGATCTTGCAAACCTAGTTAAAGAACTAGAAGACAAGTTTGGCGTATCTGCAGCTCCTGTAGCTGTAGCTGGTGCAGCAGCTGGTGCAGCCACTGAAGAGCAAACTGAATTTACTGTGATTCTTGCTGAAGCAGGAGCTAAGAAAATTAATGTTATTAAAGAAGTACGTGCAATTACTGGTCTTGGACTTAAAGAAGCTAAAGAGCTTGTTGAAAGTGCTCCTAAGGCAGTTAAAGAGGACGTTGATAAGGCCGAGGCAGAAGAGCTCAAGAAAAAACTTGAGGCTGCTGGTGCAAAAGTTGAGCTTAAATAAGCTTAACGTTTTAATTGCTTAAAAAAACAGGTGTGAAGGTGTAGCCCACTTTCACACCTATTTTTGTTTACATGTTTTAAACTGCTCAAACTTCTCTACTAGGAGAACTAGAAATGACCCAGGTTTTCAAACCTAATGAATGGTTCCGTAAAAACTTTTCCTCTGTACCAACAGTTTTAGACACTCCTCCTTTAATGAGGCTGCAAACAAACTCTTTTGAAGAATTTCTTCAGAAGGATGTTCCGCCAGCGAAGAGAGAGAGCTCAGGGCTTCAAGCCGTCTTTAATTCTGTTTTCCCTATTTATGACTTTAATAAAACAGTCTCTTTGGAGTTTGTAAGTTACTCACTTGAGCAACCTAAATATACTGTTAAAGAATGTCGTCAAAGGGGCTTGTCTTATGAAGCACCTCTTAAGGTAATTGTAAGGTTGGTCTTTTATGATGTAGCCGTTGATAAAGATGGCAATGAGCAAAGAAATGTCTCTTCAATTAAAGAGCAAGAGGTTTATCTAGGTAATATACCTTTGATGGCTGAAACTGGCTCATTTGTATACAACGGAACTGAGAGGGTTATTGTTTCTCAGCTTCACAGATCCCCAGGGATTATTTTTGAGCACGATGGTGGCAAGAAGCATTCAAGTGGAAAGCTACTCTATAGCTCAAGAATTATTCCACATAGAGGGTCATGGTTGGATTTTGAATTCGATCATAAGAATATTTTATTCGCAAGAATTGATAGAAAGAGAAAGTTGCACGCCACAGTGGTCCTTAAGGCCATGGGTTATTCGACAACTGAACTTCTTGATATGTTCTACAATAATGAAGTTATTCATTTTAATAAAGACGGTTCATTTACTAGAGAGCTAGATGTTGCCCTCCTAAACGGAACTCGTGCTAATCAAGACCTCCTGGACCCTAAGTCTGGTACAGAGCTCGTTCGTAAAGGTAAGAAGTTTACGAAAGCATCTATTAAAAAGCTACATGAAGCTGGTATTAATAAACTAGATGCAGAGGCAGAAGAGGTTGTAGGGAAAGTTGTAGCTGAAGATATTTTCGATGAAAATACTGGTGAAGTTCTTTGCTTAGCAAATGAAGCCCTTTCAGAAGCTAAAATTCAAGAGCTTATGGCAGCTGGTGTAACGAACGTTAAGGTTCTTTATATTGATAACATTAACTTTGGTGATCAGGTTCGTAACACTCTTCTTCTCGACAAAACTGACTCACGAGAAGAAGCCCTTATCAAAATCTTTGAAAGATTAAGACCTGGTGAGCCGCCAACTGTAGAAGCTGCAGAAACACTATTTGAAAACTTGTTCTTTAATGCTGAAAAGTATGACCTATCAAAAGTTGGTCGTATGAAAATTAATTACAAGTTTGGAACAGAGATACCTGTTGAGAACACCGTCCTAACTAGAGACGATATTATTACAACAGCCAAATACCTTGTTGAGCTAAACAACGGTAAAGGTAAAGTTGATGATATTGACCACCTTGGTAACAGAAGAGTTCGCGCAGTCGGTGAACTTCTTGAAAACCAATTCCGTGTTGGTCTAGTAAGAATGGAGAGAGCGGTTAAAGAAAGAATGGCCATTCAAGAAATTGATACCATGATGCCTTATGACCTCGTTAATCAAAAACCAGTTGCTGCAGCCATTAAGGAATTCTTTGGTAGTTCGCAGCTTTCTCAGTTTATGGATCAAACCAATCCATTATCTGAAGTAACTCACAAAAGAAGACTTTCAGCCCTCGGGCCTGGTGGTCTAACTCGTGAGAGAGCTGGCTTTGAAGTACGTGACGTTCACTCAACTCACTACGGAAGAATGTGTCCAGTTGAGACACCTGAGGGACCAAACATTGGTCTAATTACATCATTAGCAACTTATGCTCGCGTATCTGAGTATGGCTTTATTGAGACCCCTTATCAGGTTGTTAATGAAGACCGCTCAATTGATAAACCAAAGTACTTCACTGCATTTCAGGAAGAAGGAAAGGTTATCGCTCAGATTGATACAGACCATATTAAAGACGGAAAAGTGTTCGGTGAACATGTTCCTTCTCGTGACTCGGGTGACTTTACGATTAGTTCTGAAGAAGAAATTGATCTAATGGATGTTTCACCAAGTCAGATGATCTCGATTGCAACTTCATTAATTCCATTTCTTGAGCATGATGATGCTAACCGTGCACTAATGGGATCAAACATGATGAGACAGGCGGTGCCTGTTGTTAAGACTGATGCTCCTATCATTGGTACGGGTGTTGAAGCTGTTGTGGCCAGAGATTCTGGTGCCATATTGATTGCAAAAGCAGACGGTAAAGTTATCTTTGTTGACTCAAACAGAATTGTTATTCAAAGAGATAAATTCCAAGAGGGTGAGTCTGGCGTTGATATTTATAAGTTAATTAAATATCAAAGAACTAACCAGAACACTTGTAATAACCAAAAAGCACTCGTAACTGAAGGTGATACAGTTAAAAAGGGAATGGTTATTGCCGATGGTCCAGGTACTCATATGGGTGACTTGGCACTTGGGCAAAACGTTCTTGTCGCTTTCATGCCTTGGGGCGGTTACAACTACGAAGATTCGATCCTAATTACGGAAAACCTTCTCGCTCGTGACGTTTTTACTTCAGTTCATATTGAATCATTTGAAGTAGAGGCTCGTGATACGAAGCTTGGTAAAGAAGAAATCACAAGAGATATTCCGAACGTTAGTGAAGATGCTCTTGCGGATTTAGACGAAGCCGGAATTATTAGAGTTGGAGCGATAATTAAACCGGGCGATATTCTTGTCGGTAAAATTACACCAAAAGGCGAAACTCAATTATCACCAGAAGAAAAACTTCTGAAGGCGATATTTGGTGATAAAGCTGGTGACGTTAAAGATACCTCTTTAAGGGTTCCTTCATCTGTTCGCGGTACTGTTATTGATGCAAAAGTATACACAAGAGAAGGTGTTGAGCTCGATGCTAGGTCTAAGGAAATTATTGATCAAGAAACAACTCTTATAAGAAGAGATGAGAGAATCGAGATCAAGGCAATTCAAAACTCTGCGATTCATCAAATAGCAAAACTTCTAAAGGGAACTAAGACTACAGATAAACTAGTTTCTGAAGATGGTTCTACTGAATTACTTGGGAAAGGGACAGATGTTACAGCTGATGTTCTTAAGGGAATTCCTTTCGAGTTGATTGGTTACCTTCCACTTATGCCTGAGCTTGAAGAAAAACTAAGTGAATACTTTGCAGACATTAGAAATAGAATTAACAGAGTTAGAACACGTGCCAATGATGAGATTGCTATGCTTCATCGTGGTGACGAGCTTCCTCCAGGTGTAATCAAGAAAGTGACAGTTTACGTAGCTATCAAGCGTAAACTTCAGCCAGGTGATAAAATGGCTGGTCGTCACGGTAACAAGGGTGTGATTTCAAACGTTCTTCCTCAGGAAGATATGCCATACCTTGCTGACGGTACACCTGTTGAAATTGTTCTAAATCCTCTAGGTGTTCCATCTCGTATGAATATCGGTCAACTCTTAGAGCTTCACCTTGGTTGGGCAGGACGTGGTCTTGGCGAAAAAATCAAGTTGATGATGGAAGAGCAAGCTGAGATTCATGAAATAAAAGATTTTATTTATGACATCTATAAAACAGATGAAGTGAAAGAGTTCTTAAAGAAAGCAAGCGATAAGCGAGTTCGTGAAATTGCAGCTCAATTGGGAACAGGCGTTCGCTTCTCCACACCATGTTTTGATGGCGCAAAAGAAGAAGATATTCGAGAAATGCTTCGCCTAGGTGACCTCGATGAAAGTGGCAAAACAACACTTTTTGATGGGATGACTGGCGATGCTTTCGCGGAAGAAGTTACTGTTGGAATCATGTACATGCTTAAGCTTCACCACCTTGTTGATGAGAAAATTCACGCTCGTTCAACAGGTCCTTACTCACTAGTTACTCAGCAGCCACTCGGTGGTAAGGCTCAGTTTGGTGGGCAAAGACTCGGGGAGATGGAAGTTTGGGCACTTGAAGCATATGGTGCAGCTTACACACTTCAAGAGTTCCTAACCGTTAAGTCTGATGACGTTATTGGTAGAACTCGAATGTATGAATCTATCGTTAAGGGAGAGCAAGTTCTAGAGCCTGGTTTACCTGAATCATTCAACGTTTTGATTCGTGAACTTCAGGCATTATGTCTTGACGTAAAACTTGAAGAGAATAACGAAGAAGAAAGCTTTAACTAATTTTTGAGGGTAAAAAATGAAAGACCTTTTAAACTTTTTTGATAAACCAAAAGATCCAATTAGCGTTGAAGCTGTCTCTATTAAGATGGCTTCGCCAGACACTATACGTGAGTGGTCTTTTGGAGAAGTTAAAAAGCCAGAGACAATTAACTACAGAACTTTCAAGCCTGAAAAAGACGGCTTGTTCTGTGCGAAAATCTTCGGCCCTATAAAAGATTACGAATGTATTTGTGGAAAATACAAAAGAATGAAGCATCGTGGTGTTGTTTGTGAAAAGTGTGGCGTTGAAGTTACTCTTTCAAAAGTTCGCCGTGAAAGATGTGGTCATATTGAGCTTGCAGCTCCAGTTGCTCACATTTGGTTTCTCCGTTCACTTCCTTCAAGGTTGGGGGCTCTTCTTAACTTAACACTTAAGGAGCTTGAGAAAGTACTTTATTACGAAGCTTATATTGTCACTCAATCAGCAACTGACGAAGTAGACGGTGGTTTAAAAATAGGCCAGGTCATTACTGAGCAACAATACTTTGATCTAAAAGAGCAAGCTATTGAATTTGAAGCCGGAATGGGTGGAGAAGTTGTTAAAGATCTTTTGAGAAAAATTGATCTTGATACTGATAATAAAGAACTTAGAAGAGGTCTTAATTCTGCTACGACAGAAATGGCTCGTACTAAATTTATCAAACGTCTCAAAGTCGTTGAATCAATTCTTAAATCTGACAACAGACCTGAATGGTTTATGATGGATGTAATTCCGGTTCTTCCTCCTGACTTGAGACCTTTGGTCCCTCTAGAGGCTGGACGTTTTGCAACTTCTGACCTTAACGATCTTTATAGAAGAGTTATTAACAGAAATAATCGTCTTAAAAGACTAAAAGAATTAAATGCACCTGAAATTATCATTAGAAATGAAAAGAGAATGCTTCAGGAAGCGGTTGATGCTCTATTCGACAATGGTCGTAGGGGTAAAGTTTTTACGGGAGCAAACAAGCGTCCATTGAGATCACTCTCTGACATGCTTAAGGGTAAGCAAGGACGTTTTCGCCAAAACCTTTTGGGGAAACGTGTTGATTACTCTGGTCGTTCAGTTATCGTTGTTGGTCCAAACCTGAGGCTTCATCAATGTGGTCTGCCAAAGTTAATGGCCCTTGAACTATTTAAACCATTTATTTACCACAAACTAATTGAAAGAGGTCACTGTACAACTATTAAAGTTGCAAAACGTATGGTTGATCAACAAAAAGAAGAAGTATGGAACATTCTTGAAGAAGTTGTTCAAGAGCACCCTGTACTTCTTAACCGTGCACCTACTCTTCACAGGCTTGGTATTCAAGGTTTCGAACCAGTTCTGATTGAAGGTAAAGCAATTCAACTTCACCCACTCGTATGTACAGCTTTTAACGCTGACTTTGATGGTGACCAGATGGCCGTTCACGTACCACTCTCTCTTGAGGCTCAAATTGAGTGCCGTATTTTGGCGATGTCTACAAACAACATTCTTTCTCCGAAAGATGGATCACCAATTATCGTACCTTCACAGGATATTGTACTTGGCCTTTACTACATGAGTAGAGTTCGTCCATTTGCTCGTGGATATGGCAAAACATTCTCTTCTAAAGAAGAAGCGCAGTTTGCTTATCATTCGGGTAACCTTCACCTTCAAGCTCCTATCAAAGTAAGAGTTGAGGGTGAGATTATTGAGACAACTGTTGGTAGAACATTTATTTATGACGTTATTCCAACGTGTCTTAAATATAATGATATTAACAAGGTCCTTGGTAAAAAGGAGCTCGTTAAGCTGATTGATCTTGCTTATAGAGTCGGAACAGAAAAAGAAACTGTTCTACTAGCTGATGCATTGATGAGACTAGGTTACCACTACTCAACAAAAGCGGGTATTTCGATTAACGTTAACGATATGACGATTCCTGCGGCTAAAGTTGATATTCTCAATGAAGCATATGGTGAAGTTGATCGTATAACTGAAGAATATAATGAAGGTTCGATCACCAATGGTGAGAGATACAATAAGGTTATTGATGTTTGGTCTCAAGCTAATGAGGTCCTTACAAAAGTAATGCTTGAAAAAATCTCTAAGGACGTTTTTGTAAATGAAAAAGGTGAGACAGAAGAAGCTCCTTCTTTTAACTCAATTTTCATGATGGCAAACTCTGGTGCAAGGGGTTCAACAACTCAAATGAGACAGTTAGCTGGTATGCGTGGTCTTATGGCCAAGCCTTCGGGGGAAATTATTGAAACCCCAATTACTTCTAACTTCCGTGAAGGACTTTCGGTTCTTCAATACTTTTCTTCAACTCACGGTGCCCGTAAAGGTCTAGCTGATACGGCCCTAAAAACTGCCAACTCTGGTTATTTGACTCGTCGTTTAGTCGACGTTGCTCAAGATGGTATTATTAGACTCGAAGATTGTGGTTCTAATGATGGCATTATTCTTAACTCTAGAATTGAAGCGGGTGAGATTGTTGAAGACGTAACAGAAAGAGTGATGGGACGTACAACTGCAGGTCCAATCCTTAACGCCAATGGTGAGGAAGTTCTTCCATCTAGTTACGTATTAACCGACGTTGATATTCCTTTATTGAAAGAACACGAGATCGATCAGATTAAAGTTAGAACAGTTCTAACTTGTAAAGTTCGCTACGGATTTTGCGCTAAGTGTTTTGGCCGAGACCTGTCTCGTGGAACTCTTGTTAGTATCGGTGAGACAGTAGGTATTATTGCAGCTCAATCTATTGGTGAGCCTGGTACTCAGCTTACGATGCGTACTTTCCACGTAGGTGGTACTGCAACTGCTGGTGCTCAAGTTAATAAAACTGAAGTTAGAACAGCTGGTATTATCCACTTTGATAACGTAAATGTTGCAAATACTTCTGAAGGCGGCATGATTATTATGAACAAGGTCGGTGAGATTCTTGTAAAAGATAATACTGGCGTTGAAAAAGAAAGATATCCTGCTGTTTATGGAGCAAAAATCTTCTTTAAAGAAGGCGACGAAGTTAACGTCGGTGATAAGATTATTGAATGGGACCCGTTCTCAATTCCGATTCTTACAGAAGTTGGTGGTGTAGTTAAGTTTGAAGACATTGTTGTCGGTCAAACTATTAACGAAGCTGTTGACCCTGTAACTGGTTTAACGACAAGAATAGTTTCCGAGTCTAAAGATCCATCTCTTCAACCTAGAATTTCTGTTGTTGATAAAGATGGTGGGCCAATAACGATCCCTGGTACCAAGAGACATGCAACCTATCGTCTTCAAACTGGTGCTAACATAATCGTTCAAGAGGGCGAAACTGTTGGTGTTGGTGTTGCTCTTTCTAAAGTTGGTAGAGAGACAACAAAGACAAAAGATATTACTGGTGGTCTTCCAAGGGTTGCGGAGCTTTTTGAAGCACGTAAGCCTGCAAATGCCGCACAAATTTCTGATGTTGCTGGTACTGTTGAATTTGGACCAGAATTAAGAGGTAGTAGAAGAATTATAATAAGACCTGATGATGGGTCTGATCCTGTAACTTATACAGTCCCTAAGGGTCGCTTTGTTGCTGTTAACGAGGGTGACTACGTGAGATCTGGAGAGCCAATTATGGATGGTCCTTCTAACCCTCATGACATTTTAAGAGTTAAAGGAATTAAAGAGCTTGCACGCTATATCGTTGATGAAATCCAAGAGGTTTATCGCCTTCAAGGGGTTAAAATCGATGATAAGCACATTGAGGTTATCGTTTCTCAGATGTTGAAAAAAGTTGAAATTACTAATGTTGGTGATTCTGGCTTAGTCATTGGAGATTCGATCACTAAGGGTGAGCTCATTGAAGTTAATGAAAGACTAGAAGCTGAAGGGTTAGATCTTGTTCAAGCAAGACCATTACTTCTTGGTATCACTAAGGCCAGTTTGACGACAGAATCTTTTATCTCTGCAGCGTCATTCCAGGAGACAACTAAAGTTCTTACACAAGCTGCGCTTGAAGGTAAGAGAGATGCTCTTCGCGGCCTAAAAGAAAACGTCATAATGGGACGTTTGATTCCAGCAGGTACGGGATTATCAAGATATAGAGACTTTGATGCCGCAATTAACGATTCAGCAAGTGCTGAGAACGAAGAATCGGTTACACTGACGCTGTAAATTACTTGTGCTAGCTAGTTTGGTGTGCTACATCAACTAGCTAGATTAGTAGCTAATGTAGAAGTGAGCCGTAGGAAGGAGTTGTAGGATGCCTACTATTAACCAATTGATTAGAAAGGGTCGTAAAGACAAGTTTACAAAAACTAAGTCACCCGCCCTAAAAGCCTGTCCTCAAAGACGTGGCGTATGTACTCGTGTTTACACGACAACCCCAAAGAAACCAAACTCAGCGATGAGAAAGGTTTGCCGTGTTCGTTTAACATCTGGTTTTGAGGTCACCTCATATATCGGTGGAGAAGGACATAATCTTCAAGAACACTCGATTGTTCTTATTAGAGGCGGAAGGGTAAAAGATCTTCCAGGTGTTCGATATCACACAATTCGTGGCGCTCTTGATGCTACTGGTGTTGATAAAAGAAACCAACGTCGTTCTAAGTACGGTGTTAAAAAGCCTAAGAAGTAATTTTTAACGTACTCTTTTGTCTGATTCTTGGGCACTAGAGAGTAATCTGGCAAATGTCAGGTGAAGAAGGAGTTTATATGAGTCGTAAGCATAGAGCAGTCCCTCGTCTGGTATTACCAGACCCACGCTACCAAGATGTAGTAATTACAAAGTTCATCAACTCTCTTATGTTTGGTGGAAAAAAATCTACAGCCGAGAAAATTTTCTACGGAGCTTTAGAGATCGCAGAAACAAAAACAGGTGAAGAGCCTTTGAAACTTTTCAAAAAAGCTCTTTCAAACGTAAAACCTGCTGTTGAGGTAAAGTCACGTCGTATTGGTGGTGCTACTTACCAAATTCCAGTAGAAGTACGTCCAAATAGAAGACAGTCTCTTGCTATTCGTTGGTTGCGTGACTACGCAAGATCAAGAAACGGAAAAACAATGACGGAAAAGCTTGCTGAAGAGTTCATCGATGCAGCTAACAACCGTGGTGGATCTGTTAAGAAAAGAGAAGATGTCTACAAAATGGCTGAGGCCAACAAGGCATTTGCTCACCTTAAGTGGTAAAAATTATTTAATTCTAAGATTTTTAAAAGGCTTCTTTGGTTCTATACTCGAGAAGCCTTTTTTTACGTTTATTAAATGTCTCCCTAAAGAGAGAAAGCATGTCTAGTTATTTAGAGAACATTCGAAATATTGGAATTATGGCCCATATTGATGCGGGCAAGACGACCACTACTGAAAGAATCCTTTTTTATACAGGAAAAAATTATAAAATTGGCGAGGTCCATGATGGCGCCGCCACTATGGACTGGATGGTGCAGGAGCAGGAAAGAGGTATAACGATTACTTCAGCTGCTACAACCTGTAAGTGGAAGAATAATATAATTAATATAATAGATACCCCAGGGCATGTTGACTTCACTATCGAGGTGGAGAGAGCGTTGAGAGTTTTAGATGGTGCTGTTGGTGTCTTTGATTCTGTACATGGTGTTGAGCCTCAGTCAGAGACTGTTTGGGCCCAGGCGGATCGTTACCATGTTCCTCGATTAGCTTTTTGTAATAAAATGGATCGTGTTGGGGCTGACTTCAGTAATTGTGTCGAAGAAATTAGGAACAAGCTTAATAAAGTGGCCTGCCCTATACAGCTTCCTATTGGTGCTGAGGATACCTTTTCAGGGGTTATTGATTTAGTAGAAATGAAGGCAATAACTTTTAAAAGTGAAGACCTTGGCGCTTCTGTTTCTATTGAAGAAATCCCCGAGGATATGGTTGAATCTGCTGAGTTAGCAAGAGAAGAATTAATCGAGACGTTGGCTGATTATAGTGACGAATTTGCTGAGAAGTATTTAGGCGGATTGGAAATAACCAACGACGAAATCAAAGAAATAATAAGAAAAGCAACTATTAACGATTTTTTTATTCCGGTCCTATGTGGTTCTGCCTTCAAGAATAAGGGCGTACAGCCATTACTTGATGCTATAGGCGACTATCTCCCCTCTCCTCTCGATAGAGGTGAGGTTAAAGGAGTTAGTGGCAAGGATAATGAAAAAATCGATGTCAGAAAACCTGACCCTGATGAATTATTTTCTGGCCTGGCTTTTAAAATTACAACAGACCCTTTTGTTGGCCTCTTAACTTATGTGAGAATTTATAGCGGTGAAATTAAGGTCGGACAAAATATTTATAACCCGTTGAAAAAGAAAAAAGAACGTATAAATAAGATCCTGCAAATGCACGCTGATAAACGAACTGAGCTTGAAACGGCCAGGGCCGGTGATATCGTGGCATTGTCGGGTATGAAGTTCACAACTACTGGTGAAACTCTTTGTACGGATCATAAACCAATAATTTATGACCTCATGGAGTTTCCAGAGTCAGTTATTTCCGTAGCGATAGAACCAAAAACAGCGGCAGATGAGAAAAAACTTCTGGCCACTCTAGACCAGTTAAAAATTGAAGATCCCAGCTTTAGTTTTAAAAATAACCCGGAAACTGGTCAGCTACTTATTTATGGGATGGGAGAGCTCCATCTTGAAATTATAGCTGACAGATTAAAACGAGAATTTAAAGTTGGCGTAAATGTAGGTAAACCTCAAGTTTCTTACAGAGAAACAGTTTCTAGTTCTTCTGAAGCTGAGTCACTTTTCAATAAGGAACAAGCAGGTAAAACTCAGTTTGGACATGCGAAGGTAAAAGTAGAGCCTTTTGATGGAAAGGGAACAATTCAATTTGAGTCTGAAGTTCCCATTAAACAACTACCTAATGGATACATTGAAGCTATTGAAAAGGGGATTCGCGATACTGCGCCAGGTGGAGCTCTTGCTGGTTATCCAATGATAAATTTAAAAGTAACTCTTCTTCAGGCTAAATATAACGAAGATGATAGTTCAGAGGTTGCTTACGTGATTGCAGCTTCACAGGCTTTCATGGATGCTATAAGAAAAGCCAACTTGGAGTTGTTGGAACCCATAATGGATTTAGAAATAATTACACCTTCAGAATATACTGGAGATGTGATTTCAGATATTAATCAAAAAAGAGGACATATCAACAGTATGGGGGCAAAGCAAAATAAAGAGCTGATACATGCTGAAGTACCCCTCGCGGAATTGTTTGGCTACTCGACAGACTTAAGGTCAAAGTCACAGGGGAGAGCTAGCTTTTCTATGGAGTTTGCAAAGTATCAAATTGTTGCTAAAGATTTGGCAAAAAAAGTTTTAGAATCGAAAGGTATTTATATTTAATTTAAGGAGATAATTATGGCTAAGGAAAAATTTGATAGAAGTAAACCCCACGTAAACATCGGAACAATTGGTCACGTTGATCATGGGAAGACGACGCTTACAGCTGCAATCACAATGACAATGGCAGCTTTAAACGGT
>Ga0129324_10000990_pt1 | contig 19210 bp, 16 predicted proteins | sample CPBDNA_7_FD_96879 | JGI IMG/M metagenome (GOLD analysis project Ga0129324, IMG submission 96879) | Freshwater to marine salinity gradient microbial communities from Chesapeake Bay, USA - CPBay_Spr_15_0.2_DNA | ecosystem: Environmental > Aquatic > Marine > Coastal | place: USA: Chesapeake Bay... | reverse complement strand
GTCATCGGCTCAGTCATCGGCTGGGCGCCGTCAGAGGTCGTCATGACGACACCCCGTCCGAAGTGGTAAGCGTGGTCCAGCGCTGCCTGTCTCGGTCGACCTGCAAGTGCGGCTGGGCATAAACGTGGTCGAACATCAATTCCGGTTCGGGGTCAACCACACCGCGAATGCCGGCGCGAATGCGTTCGCCGAGCGCATCGGCTTCATCTGCGAGTTGTTGAAACCACGTGTCATCGGCCGCACCCCGGGCCCGCATGAGTGTGCCCAAACGTTGGATGGGGTCCTGGGTCGCCCAATATTCCAACTCACCGGCCGGTCGATACCGCGTAGGGTCATCAGAGGTGGTGTGCGCACCCATGCGGTAGGTGACCGCTTCAATAAACACCGGCCCACCACCCTCGCGGGCATGGGCGAGTGCCCATCGGGTCGCAGCAAGGCTGGCCAGCACATCGTTGCCGTCAATCCGCATTGTCGGCATGCCATACCCGGCCGCCCGCTGCGTGAACGGCACGGTGGTTTGACGGTGCACCGGCTCCGAGATGGCCCATCCGTTGTTTTGGCAGAAAAACACGACGGGGGCTGACTGCACGGTCGCAAAAACCATGGCTTCGTGTACATCGCCTTCACTGGTGGCACCGTCACCGAAGTAGGCGATAACCGCACCATCGGATTCGTCTCGCTGGAGACCCATGGCGTAGCCCACCGCATGCAGCACTTGAGCGCCCAACACGATCGTGAACAGGGCGAATTGTTTTTCCTGCGGGTTCCAACCGCCGTGGGTCGTGCCGCGATACAAACCAAGAAGGGCTACCGGATCCACTCCACGAACCCACGCCACACCAGACTCCCGGTACGTGGGGAAAGCAAAATCGTTGTGCGCCATGGCATGTGCGGAGCCAATCTGTGCAGCTTCTTGACCTAAACACGATGACCAGAGACCGAGTTCACCTGTTCGCTGAAGTGCGGTTGCCTCAGTATCAACGCGACGAGTGAGGGTCATGTCGCGAAATAACGAGCGCAATAGCGCTGGCTCGAGCACATCGGTGGGCATTGCCAGTTCAATGGAGGGCGCAGACTCCAGCGTGCCCTCGGGAGTGAGCAAGCGCAGCGGCGCTTCAAATTTGACGTCGGTCATTGTGAGACCTTTCGGTGATCTTCGGCCCGGGTCTCGGGCGCCTTTGATCATCCTTGCACCACGGTGTGCTTGTCATCAGGCAGACTGCACAGTTGATCGAGTCATATGTGCCGAAAAGATAGTCATCGTCGAGCGAGTGCTGTTCCCGGCGCGATGGTGGCCATGAGGGCTGCCACATCCATCTGCTCACGCTCTTGCCTCCACCGCTCGGCGTACCACCCACCATCAGCGAGCAACTGCTCATGGGTGCCGCTGGCGGCCATCTCACCGGCGACGAGTACGTGAATGCGATCTACGCTCTCTAGCCCGCGCAATCGATGGGTAATCAGCAGCGTGGAATGACCCTCAGTGACGCGCAGCAGATCATCGGTGAGCGCATCGGCCGTATGCGGATCAAGGTGCTCGGTTGGTTCATCAAGCACCATGACCGGGCGATCAGCGAGCAGGAGCCGCGCCAGGGCGAGTCGTTGCCGTTCGCCGCCAGACATCGACACACCTTGGGGCCCCAATTCAGTGAGCAAACCATGAGGTTGTGCTGCCCACCAATCGTCGAGTCGCACCCGCTGCAAAACCGCGATGAGTTCATCGTCGCTGGCATCAGCCTTGCCCAAACGCAGGTTCTCGGCGATGGAGGTGTCAAAGACATGGGCGCTTTGCGTCAACATCGTGACGTGTGCACGCAGGTCGTCACCACTCAGGTCAGCAACCTCGCGTGAACCGATCGTGAACGCACCCTCATAAGGCAGGAATTTCAGCAGCACTGAAGCCAGCGTCGACTTTCCCGCACCACTGGGACCAACCACTGCAATGCGCTGCCCAGGCTCAAGGGTGAGCGAAACTCCGCGCAACGTCGGTGGCAGGTCAGGCCGCCACCGAGCCACCAGATCGCGCACCTGCACGGCATAAGGGGGCAGGGGTGGACCGCTGACATGGAGCGGCTCGGCTACCGGTTCAGGTGCATCTATCACCTCGACAACTCGGGTCGCTGATGCTCGGACCCGCTGCAGCGCAATGGCTGAGGCAGGAAGCGTGGTGACCAGGTCGTAGGCCGCCAACGGCACCAGCGCAACCACGGCTAGCCACACCGGAGCCAGCCGTCCGCTGGTGACGGCAGGCATAGCTAGTGCGAGTGCAGCGACCACCGCAGCGCCCTGCAGAACGATACCGATGCCTGCACCGAGCCCTAGACTTGCGGACTCGCGTTTAGCCACCGCCGTCAGCTGCGCATCAAGACCATCCACCCGGGTCAGTGACTGTCCGGTTGCGCCGTAGGCAAGCAGATCCGGACCCGCTGTCAAAGCCGTCACCACACTGGCCGACACCTCGCCGCGTAAGGGGGCTAGGCGCGCCTGAGCGCGTGCCGCGATTCGGGCCACCAACCATGGCACAACTAGCAACCCAGCGGTCAGCGCGATCGCGGTGGCCACACCGGCACCAACATCAAGCCACAGCATGAACGCCACCGCTGCCACACTCACTAACGCAGCCTGAGCCCACGGAAGAATCACGCGCAGCGGTAGATCCATCGCGGTATCGATGTCAGCAACCAGTCGCGTGAGTAGATCGCCGCGACTGAAGCGAACGAGTCCTACCGGCGCTAGGCGTTCGAGACGTTGGTAAATCGCGACCCTTAAGCCGGTAAGTCCACGAAATGCCGCGTCGTGACCGACGATGCGTTCGGCGTATCGAAACACCGATCGCGACAGCGCGAACGCACGCACCAACACGGCCGCAACGCCGAGGGCAAGCACCGGCGGCATCTCAGCCGCGAATGAAATTAGCCAACCCGAGGTGCCTATCAGCGCTACCGCGCTGGCTGCCGCAACAAAGCCAAGCAACGCGGCGCCGGTCAGTCGCCTTCGCTGAGCTGCCATCGCCTGATTCATACGTCGAACCGGCGAGGTCGCTGTCGCTACTTGTTGGTCGTGGGTCAAGACAGTCACCAACCAATTCCGGTAATCGACGTGCGCGTCGACTGGTCGGCCAAAGCTTGCGTCGGCGACACCAATGTCTCGGCCACGCCCTCAACAGCCCTAACGTCGACCGTTGTCGGTGCTGCCACGTGCACCACGACATCAGCGATATCGATGAGCGCCGCACGATGCGCGACCACCACAACAGCTGCACCGGCGTCGGCAGCTGCTCGCACGGCCGTCACTACGGCAGCCTCGCTTACTCCATCCAAAGCAGCGGTGGGCTCGTCCAATAGCAGGAGCGAGGCGTCACGCAGCAATGCCCGTGCTAGCGCCAACCGACGAATCTGCCCGGCTGAAAGCCCGGTTCCATCATCTGTAACACGAGTCTGAAACCCATCAGGCAGTGCCTCGATCTCGTCCAACACGCCCGCCTGCAGCAATGCCGTACGCACCTCATCGGTCGTCGCATTTGGCTTGCCCAGGCGCACCACGTCGATCACGGTGGGCTGTGTTCCACTCTCTGGTGCAACCAGTTTCGGGTTTTGCGGCACCCACGCCACTCGGGCGCGCCAGTAGTCGGGCGAGATCTGCGAGAGGTCTCCGGCGCCGGTGATCTCGATGCGGCCGGTGGTCGGCGCAACGAATCCCAATAGGGCCGCGAGCAGCGTTGACTTACCGCCACCACTGACCCCCACTAGCGCGGTCACCTGGCCGGGTCGGATGTCGAAGGTGGTCGGGTACAAAGCCGGCTGCGCTCGACCGGGATAGGTCACCCCAATGCCAAGGCACGAGACAGCAATCGCCTCGGGCAGCAACGTACGTTCCCCTGCCACCGGCAGTGGCATCTCCAGAATCGTGAATACCTCGTCGGCAGCGCCTAGACCCTCAGCTGCTGCATGAAAATGCTGACCAACCATCCGCAGTGGGAGGTATGCCTCCGGGGCAAGTATCAGCACGAACAGGGCGGTGGAAAACGCGATACCGCCCTCGACTAAACGAACGCCAATCGTGACGGCAACAAGAGCCACCGACAAGCTCGCCAGGAGTTCAAGGGCAAATGAGGACAGAAAAGAAATGCGCAGCACACCCATGGTGGTGCTGCGGTAGCGATCTCCGATATCTTCGATCGCTTTTGCCTGCTTTTTCGCGCGCCCCAACACTTTCAACGTCGGCAAGCCACTGACCAGGTCAAGGAAGTGCCCGCTCAGCCTGGACAATGTTTGCCATTGCCGGTCAACGCGACTGCGCGTGTAGAGCCCGATCAAGATCATGAACACCACGATCAACGGCAGAGTAATCGCGATGATGATGGCGCTGAGTAGATCAAAACCGACGACGGTGACGATGATGGCAACCGGCACAATAATGGCCAAGAACAGTTGCGGGAGATAGCGAGCAAAGTAGGTGTCCAACGCATCGACGCCGCGTGTGATCAACGTGGCCACACCACCGGGGTCGGTGCCAGCCGGACCAGTAGGCCCTAACCGCAATGCGTGATCCAACGCCGCCTCGCGAAGTTCCGCCTTCGCCCGGGCACTCGTGCGATACGCGGCTGCCTCACCGACCCAGGCCACGACAGCGCGAGCAGCGACGATGGCCCCCAGCGCCACCAACACGGGTATCGACGTGGCGATCGTGGCGCGCCCTTGCGCAACATCAACAATGGCTGTTGCCAGCAATCGGGCCTGGACAATGACCAGCACAGCCATGAAAACACCCAAAGCGACGGCGAACACCAAGAATCCACGGGTGCTTTGCGCATATCGCATCAGGCGCGGATCTAACGGCTTCACGCGTGTCACCCTGTCAGACAAAGCGGGATGGTGCTGGTCCCCCCGGATCGCACCATCCCGCGTATGTGGGCGCTTGTTTCAGCACCGGTCTCGTCCCCGTCCAGTCCGCCACCTGATCGTCCACTCTCGGCGGTGCCGAGATTCTCGATGTCAACGATTGTCTTATGAAACAGGCGATTCGTCTAGCCTTTGCCCTAGTTAGTGAGGCAATCCCACCAACCGCGCTAAGGCCTCGTCAAACAGCATCGTGTGCAGGTCAACATCGCTGGCATGCGTGGCCGGGCACATGAGGGCCATATTGTGAAAGGGCGTCATCAAGACACCTCGGTTGGCCATGAACAAGTGCAGGAACTCCTCCAGCGCATCATCGTGTGCCGCTGCAGACTCGGTACCGGTCAGCGGTGCTGGTGCGCAAAAACGGTATTCAGCTCGGGCCCCGAGTTGGCTAATGGACCATGGCACGTGATGGTGGCTCAATGCCTGCTCGACACCCTCGCGGAAACGAGTGCCCAGGGCAATCATGTGTTCGAAGGCAGCATCGGTGAACACGTGCTCCAGCGTTGCGCGCATGGCCGCCGTTGACATGGCATTGCCCGCCAACGTGCCACCCACGCCGCCCACATCAATCAAGTCAGCCTCTTCGTGGCGAGCAACCTGCTCGGCCACCGCAGCACTTATTCCGTAGGCGCCGCTGGGTACACCACCACCGATGCTTTTACCAATCACGACGATGTCGGGGTCTAGAGACCATGCGGCAGTGCAGCCGCCAGGACCCGCCGAAATCGTATGCGTCTCATCGATGAGCAGCAGTGCACCGTATCGCGTGCATAGCGCGCGAAGGCCCTCCATGAATCCGGGCTCCGGTAGCACGATGCCGATGTTCGTCAACGCCGGTTCAGTGATGACAACGGCCACGTCATCGTGTGCAAGGGCACGTTCGACGGAAGCTAGATCGTTGAACTCGGCAACGCGAGTGGTGCGATCAATATCAATCGGGGCACCGACATTTCCCTCACGTAAACAGGCCTGCCCATCATCGCCGCTGATCACGAAGGTCTCATCGACACTGCCGTGATAGCAATACGAAAAGGCCAGCACCTTGGGTCGGCCCGTGATCATCCGAGCCAGCCGAAGCGCCCAGCGATTGGCATCGGTTGCGGTCAGGGTGAAAGACCACAGTGGCAAACGGAATCGACGCGAGAGATCGGCCGCAACCCATTCGGCATCGGCGGTCGGCATCATCGTGGTGATGCCCCCCAGTTCACTGATGCGTTGAGTCACCCCGGCGATCGTGGCCGCTGGCGAATGACCGGCCATGGCTCCCGTGTCGCCGAGTGCGAAGTCGATGTACTCGTTGCCGTCCACGTCGGTAACGCGATTTCCGTGAGCCGTTGCCAAATACAGCGGATACCCGCCCGACCACTTATTCATCCAGGTCATCGGCACCCGCCCGAGGAGGTGATCGGCCGAGGTGAACAGCGCCCGCGAAGCAGGCGTGCGATCACGGTAGGCGGTTCGTTCGTCGGTGAGTAGCACCTGAAGCCGATTTGCATCGATCACGATTTCGCCCCTTTGTCGTTTCGAGTCCCAGAGAACAGTATGGCGAGCGCAACAGACGCCAGTTGGGTGAGTGCCGCAGCTAGAAAGAGCGTGCGCCACCCCGAGTCTGCCAGGGCGCCGGCCGTGAGCGAACCGATTGCGAATGCACCCGTACGCAGCGATGCTGCACCTACAAACACCAGACTCCGGGCCTGCGTCGGTGCTTCGCGATCGCGTACTTGAAATACCCCGGTGATCTGCGGGGCTTGAACCACACCGAAGACGAAGCCCAGGGTAAATGCGATAACCATCGATGGCGACAACGAGATACTAAATAGCACTACGGCGAGCACCAACGTGGCAACGATTGCGACCGTCCCCGGCCCTAGCTTCGTGATCGGGGTGCGCGCGATAATGATGGTCCCCAGCAGCGATCCCAGTGCAATGACCGCCAGGAGCAACGCACCAAATCCCGCGTCTCCGGCCAGGTCTTCTCCCAGAAGTGGCGATCCAATCACAATGAAGCCAAAGGCGCCAAAGCTGACAGTGCCGATAAATGTATTGCGTCGCAATGATCGCGACGACCACAGAATCTTCAGCTGGCGCAGGGTGCGGCCTATTGGCTCGATCGGAGACTGATGGGTGAGCGACCGTCGCGGTATCGGCACCAGCGGCAAGAACACCGCGGCCAACACATACAAAACCAGCACCACCTCAACAGACGCTGCACCAGGCACCGCTGAATCGACAACAAATGCGATGCCCACTAATGCGGGGCCAGCAATCTCAGCGACGGTGTAGGTGCCTACATCAATCGCGTACACACGCGCGATCGGCATGTCCGGCACAACTCGGCGCACCTGTGCGCTCCACGCGCCAGTAAACACCGGCTGCGCCAGGCCAGCCACCGCCGCGACACCCACTAAGAACACCTGCGGCCAGGTGCCGATTCCGATAGCAAAGGCAAGGGTTGAACCAATCAGAATTATCAAGCCAATGCCGTACCCGCGTCGAGGAAACTCAAGCCGGTCAATCAGCGCGCCCGTCAGCGGGCCAGCCAGACCAGCGACGGCGGTTAGCGCCGCCACCAGCACCGCGCCCTCAGCCGCACTGCTCCCGATGCTGATGACCGCTAGCACCAGGGCAGAGGGCAGACCACTCGTGGCGGCTCGACCCAAAGAACCGACCGTTGCATAGAGAGCTAGGCGGCGACCGGGTGTTCCCGACAGGTACGCCGGGCGGGCGGGGAAAGATGACACGCGCTGGACACTACGGGTTGTGGCGCACGTCACCCCCGAGCGACCTGACCGCAACCAGGTCGCGATCTGCGACAAGAACGCGACAAGAGCGACGCAACTCAACACCGTCCCGGGTAGACGATGGGACAGTCTGCGGGGTTGAATCAGCACAGGGGCGTCACCCTGCCCTCACGCCGCGTCGACCTAACCGGTCGCATATGGGAGAAAGGTCGCCTGATGGACAGCAGTGCGCCTGGCATGAAGACGCCGATGAGTGTGGCCGACCTTGATCGCATCGATGCGCAACTAGCCGCCGAGGAGCGCTCAGCCTTGTGGTGGGTGGCGCTCGTGCATGAGTTAGACCTCCTTGATGATGCGCTGGCCCTGCACCGGGCGGATGTGGAGGGCCCAGGCGGCTTTCATTCCCAGGTGCTTGCTGATGCGCCACGCGTCGCTCCGGCCGTTGCGCACCTTGAGATCGAGCACGATCGACTCTCCACCAGCATTCGCGACACACGACAGCGAGTGGGCGAGATTTCCGGCGATCCGGACTCTGCCGAAGAGGCCATTGCCTTGGTCAGTGCATTGGTTGACCGCCTCCGTGGGCATCAAGGCGCCGCCGATGAGGTGTTCCACCAGGCGTATCGGATAGATATAGGTGGCGAATAGCCACACAGGGGAGGCAGTCATGCAGCGTTTTACTGGGCGCGTCGCAATCGTGACCGGCGGAGCCAGCGGTATAGGTGCCGCAACCGCTCATCGCCTAGCCAATGAGGGCGCGATAGTCGTCATCACCGACATTAACGACGGCTCCGCAGTCGTCACTCAACTCACAGATTTGGGAGCCGCAGCAACCTATATCGAGCACGATGTGGTGAATTCCGAGCAATGGAAGCATGTCGTTGACACCACAATCGAGCTATTCGGGCGACTCGATATCTTGGTTAATAATGCTGGCGTCGGTGATCTGCTTGATATCGAACAAGCAGAACTCGATGATTGGAACCGAACGATCGCCATTGACCAAACCAGTGTCTTCCTGGGAATGAAAATCGCTGCACCACACTTGAAAGCATCAGGACACGGATCAATCATCAACATCAGTTCGATCTTCGGGATCAGCGGTGGCTTTGGATCATCGCCGGCGTATCACGCTGCTAAAGGTGCCCTCCGCTCACTGACCAAAAACGTTGCGCTGCTGTGGGCCCAACAAGGTATTCGCGTTAATTCAATTCATCCAGGCTTTATCGATACACCGATTCTTGATCAGGCGCGTGGCACGCCCATTGAAGACATGCTGACTGAGGTCACACCGATGGGCAGACTTGGACGACCTGAGGAAATCGCTGCCGCGGTCGCCTATTTGGCCAGCGATGACGCCTCATTTGTCACCGGAAGTGAATTGGTGGTCGATGGTGGCTACCTCGCTCGCTAGGGCCCACGCCAGACGACAACCGGGCATTGAGCGTGATTTACGACGTAGTGAGCCGTTGAACCTAAGTGCATCGCCGGAAACGACGGTCCGCCGTGGGCTCCGATAGCCATCAGATTCGCTCCAGCGGAAGCGTTATAGAGCGCATGTGCGGGCTTTATCGGCATGACGTGGGCTTCGATGTTCACGCCGAAATCCTCTGCCCCAGCCCCCAGAAGGGTGGCGTCCAAGACAGCCTGCGCTTCGGCTCGATAATCTTCATCTGTGAATGTCGGCTCCAAGAAGATAGTGATCGGGACGACGTACCCGGTCACAACTTCGACAGACGCACCGATCATCCGGGCGTAATTCAAACCCCATCGTAGGGCACCGATGCTGAAATCAGTTCCGTCTGCACCTACCACTACTCGCTGCTCGGCGACCATCCTCATCTCCCCTTCTCGACGTTCTCACCACTATTCGTGAGGTCCTCGAATTTAATAAGGGGCTAAGATTCACAATGACTACCGCAGCCGTAATTCGTGGCAAACAGGGGTGATCAAGATGCAAGCGCGCGTGTGGGGGACGTCTATTGCACTTCTCCTCAGTCTCGTTGGCGGCGTCTGGGCTGGCATTGTTTACATGGATTCACGCATGACTTCCACATCGCCGGTGATTCCTACTCTTACGCCAAGTTCACCCGACTCAACACCGACAACGCCCACGCCAATTGCCGGGCCATACACCGGCGAAGCATTAGCTTTCGGTGACTTCCTTTTTCTCAGCGTCGGAACATGCCTGCAAGACAATGATTTTGTTGTTGATGCGCAAGGTGATCGGCGAATCGAAAATGCTGCGGCAGAGCTTGTCGAACTTGGTGACGAGGTGCCAGGCGCCGTCCTGCTGCACCTGGGGGCAAATGGTGGAGCCGGCCAAAGCGACATTGACCGGATCATGGAAGTGCTGGGGCCCGACCGAATCGTGGTGTGGTCAACAATCCAACTGCCCGACGATGGCCGCTATACCTTCGAGGCCGAAACCAATGCCCTCATCACAGCTTTGCCGGCGCGCTATCCCAATGTCCGTATCTTGAGTTGGAACGCACTGTCGCTCACAGACCCCACCTGGATCAACGCCGACGGAACCATCACCAACGAAGGCTGTGAGGCCTTCGCAAGGTTCGCCGAGTCGGTGGTCCGTGGCGCGGTGGCCTAAGTCACCGCGCCTCCTAGTAGCCCAACCAGAACGACATCTGCTTCTCTTGCTCGGTTTTCTATTGCTCGGCACCGAGTTCGCCGGACAACCTCCGATGCATCGACGCACTCGGAATATTGAGTCCAATGATCTCAGCCTGCTTGTGATACCGCTCGTACTTCGTTGTAATGGCATCGAGGGCAGCCACCGTGGAGGCATCCCAAATGTGTGATTGCGTCATATCGATGACCACCCGGTCGGGGTCATCGGTGTAGTCAAATTGCGTCGTCAGGTCATTGCTCGAGGCAAAGAACAACTCACCCGTCACGTGATAGGTGGCGGTTTCGGTTCCGTCGTCATCCTGAGTCACTCGTCGATCCACATTCGCTAGATGCGCGACCCGACGAGCAAAGAGCACTGATGCGGTGAGCACCCCGGCCACTACCCCGATCGCCAGATTGTGCGTGACGACCACAATCACAACAGTGGTGACCATGACGATCGTTTCGCTTCGCGGCATCCGCCGCAGGGTGGACAACCGCACACTGTGCCAATCGAACGTGGCCACCGACACCATGATCATGACGGCTACTAGCGCGGCCATCGGCACAATCGCTACGAGCGGGCCAAAACCCATGATCAAGATGAGGAGGAATACTCCGGCAAGGAATGTTGACACGCGGGTTCGTGCACCGCTGACCCGCACGTTGATCATGGTCTGGCCGATCATCGCGCAGCCACCCATACCGCCGAAGAAGCCCGACACCATGTTGGCCACGCCCTGACCCCAGGTTTCGCGTGTCTTGGATGAAGTCGTGTCAGTGATGTCATCGACCAGACGGGCGGTCATGAGCGATTCAAGAATGCCCACCATGGCCATCGCGAATGCGTAAGGAGCGATGATCTGCAAAGTTTCAAAACTGATCGGTACGTCGGGCACAAACAGCGAAGGCAAACTTGTGGGCAGGTCACCTTGATCGCCGATCGTCGGCACCGTGATGGCGACGGTGACGGTAATGATCGTCAGCACAACAATGGCAACCAAAGGCGCTGGAATCACCGTGGTGAGCCTGGGCAAGAAGACCATGATGATCAGACCCAAGGCCACGAGCGGGTAGACAACCCATGGCACGTTGATCAGTTGCGGCAGTTGGGAAAGAAAAATCAAAATGGCCAACGAGTTGACAAAGCCGATCATCACGCTGCGTGGAATAAAGCGCATCAACCGCGCAACCCCAAGCAGCGCCAGCAGTATCTGGAAGATGCCAGCGAGAATGACGGTGGCGATGAAGTACTCGATGCCGTAGTCGCGCATCACCGGGGCGATGACCAAGGCGACCGCTCCGGTAGCGGCGGTGATCATGGCCGGGCGACCGCCAACGAAAGCGATCGTGATGGCCATGATGAACGAGGAAAACAGGCCCACCCGTGGGTCGACACCGGCGATGATCGAAAAGGCGATGGCCTCAGGAATCAGCGCGAGGGCCACCACAAGCCCGGCCAGAGCTTCACGGGTGAGGAGTCGGGGATGACGAAGGGCAAAGAGCACGCTGGGCGCGCGATGAACTGACACACATACCTTTGGGGTGGGGATCGTTGACCCCTCAGGTTACCCCAAAGCGCCGAGTGAGCACTTAAGGGCGAAATCCGGACGGAAATCGACCCACAAGTGCGCACTCGGCGCTGAGGTTGGAGCGGGTTAGGCTCCCGAGCAGGGTGCTGAGTAGTCGTACGCCTCAGCGGTGGGGCCGGTGTAGCCGGTCGTGATCGTCCGGATACCCAGAGTGGATGCCTCATCGGGAACACTGATGGTCACCGAGCGGTCAACCTCACTGGAGGGGCCGTTCACCGTTGCATTGGGCAGCGCACCCTCGTAATCAACCTCGAGACCACCAGTGATGGCAGCGCGCAAGCCCTCGCGGGTCAGATCACCAGAGGCTGCAGCCTTCTCCAAAGCTGCGAGCATCGGGTACTGCCACACCCAGCCGTAGGTGTAACCATCATTGGCGGGCACATTGCCGCCGGTGGCCTTCTCCATGGCCTGCATCGCAATGGTGTCGGTGCTGCCGAAGGAGGCAGTCGTGCCCACGTTGGTGTACAGGGCCAACAGCGCAGGTGCTGCTGCAGTCTGCAACAAGATCGGGTTCCAGGTAGGTGCCGAACCAACGAACTTGCCGGTGTAACCCTGGGCTGCCGCCTTGCCGATGATCTCGGCAACTTCAGCCGGGCCCGTGCCTAACGTGACGACGTCAGGATTCGCAGCCAAAATCTGCTGCACTGCAGCGTCTTGGTTGCCAGCAACCGCATTAGGGAGCTGCTCAACAAAACCGGAGAACTCAACGCTGTTCGCACCGGCCCAGGCCTCCGTGCCGGCAGCAACATCGCCACCGAAGTCGCCTGGCGGGCCAACCGACATCACGGTGTCGATCGCAGCATTGTTCTCGACGTACCAGTCCATTCCGCTCATGATCGCGATGCAATACGACGCACCAGACTCCATGACCACACCGAAGTCATCGTCGGGGAACTGCCAGCCTGACCACCAGGATGCGGGCGCACCGATCACGTTGTCGGCATCCATATCCGGCAAAATCGCTTGGGTCTGAGGCGTGCCGAGGGTTTGCGCAAGGGCCAGAATATTGGGCTCAATCGCGCGGTACTCCTGGCTGTGAACCGCCGGGTCGTACTTGTTATCGCGCGTGTTCTGGGAGATATTGACGTCAAATCCAGCCACGCCGCCGTTGTCGTTTACGCTCTTCCAGAAACCCTCTTGGCCCCTCACAACCTCCAGAGCCAGCGGCACGAACGGACCCTCGGTCAGGTCGGAGATCACGCCTAGGTAGATGCACCCATTATCGGGATTTGAGCTGCCCGGGCAGGGCTCGCTGGTGACACCCGTTCCGGTCACGATTCCCTGTGAGGTGTCGGTCGGATCAGAGGTGGCGGTGGATGTACCGCCGTCGTCACTGCTTCCCCCGCATGCGCTGAGCACGAGTGCTGCAGCACCTACGGCGGCGAGCGACAGTTTTGTCTTGCGTGAAATCACGTGTCCTCCCCAATCGAGTCGATCTAGTCGCTGGATCTGCGCCACACAGGTGTGTGAACAGATTGTGTGAACCGATATTGCAGGTGTTCTCGAACCGAAAAACTAATTCGTCAAAAATACTGTCGCAAAAAACACACGAGCGCGCTAGATCTTGACACTATGAATGGTGCCGGTAATCGACCGCTTCTGGGGAGTGGTCTGGTCACAGGCGCGTAACGGTTGGTCCGATCAGTCAAATCATCTGCGGAGGCGCTGAGTGCTGGCACTAGAGAACCTCGAGGTTGTCTACGAGGACGTGATTCTTGTCCTCAAGGGCGTGAGCATCCAGGTCCCTGAAGGGTCGGTGGTGGCACTGCTGGGGCCTAACGGCGCAGGCAAGACGACCGTGCTGCGGGCCATCACGGGCCTCCTCGACGTGCATCGTGGGCGCATTAGTAAGGGACGAATCACCCTCGATGGTGAGGTAATCAGCGGTAAATCGGCTCCGCAGATCGTCGCGGCAGGGATCAGCCAGGTCATGGAGGGCCGCCGAATATTCCGCGAATTCACCGTGGAGGAAAACCTGCGGGCAGGTGGCCACACAGTCAGCCGAGCGCAGGTTGCCGAAGGACTCGAGCGGTCGTATGAGATGTTTCCGATCCTGGCCGAGCGACGCAAGTCGACCGCCGGCTATTTGTCCGGAGGTGAACAGCAGATGCTGGCGATCGGTCGGGCCCTCATGGCACGACCTCGTTACCTGCTCTTGGATGAACCGTCGCTGGGAGTGGCACCCAAGATCGTCCAGCAACTACGCGATCTGATCGCTCAAATCAATGCGACTGGAACAACCGTGTTGCTCGTGGAGCAAAACGCCGCGATGGCCCTGTCAGTGGCGACCCATGGCTATGTGCTGGAGACCGGGCGCATCGTGATGGATAAGCCGGTCGAAGAATTGCGTGAGGACGACGATGTCAAGGAGTTCTATCTCGGACTGCGTGGGGATGAACGAGGTTCACTTCGCGAGGTCAAACAATACCGTCGGCGCAAGAGGTGGTTGAGCTAATGGCAACGACCGACCACATCCTTCAAGTCAACGACCTCAGCCTCTCCTTCGGCGGCACCCGGGCAATCCGCGAGGTGAGTTTCGATGTAAAAAGACACGAACTCTTCGCAGTGATTGGCCCTAACGGAGCAGGCAAAACCTCCATCTTCAACTGCATCTCCGGGGTGTATCACCCGCAAGAGGGCAGCATCGACTTCAACGGTCAGCAGTTGGTGGGCGAGAAGCCTGAGCACATTGCTCGCCGCGGAGTGGCGCGTATGTTTCAAAACATCGAGTTGTTCGACAACCTGACGGTGTTGGACAACCTCATGCTCGGCCGAAGCACACACATGAAGTACTCGTTTCTCTCGGCTTTCGCCTTCACTCCGGGTGTTCGCAAGTCTGAGCGAGCCAACCGTGCCATCGTCGAGGACCTCATTGACTTTCTCGATATCGAGAGCTACCGCACCTACCCCGTAGGAATGCTTCCGTATGGAGTCAAGAAGCGGGTCGAGATGGGTCGGGCCCTGGCTATGGAACCTCAACTGCTCCTGCTTGATGAGCCCGTGGCCGGCATGAACGTGGAAGAAACCGAAGACATGGCTCGATTCATTCTCGATGTGCGATCGGAGTTGGGCGTGTCGATGATTTTGGTCGAACACGACATGGGTCTAGTGATGGATCTCGCCGATCGCGTGATGGTGCTTGATTTCGGTGAACTGATTTCGCTGGGAACCCCGGCGGTTGTGCAGTCTGACCCGAATGTTATTCGCGCTTACCTCGGCGAAGAACTTGTCTAGAACCAGCGAAGTTGAGGGAGATAAACAATGACAGCCACGGCCGATGCCACCACGGCAACCTGGACGCTCGCCCGTGAGGTGCGAGAACGTGCAGCGGCAGCACCCAATGGTGTTGCCATGCGCGCCAAACGCTTAGGCATTTGGCAGGACATCACGTGGGGTGATTACGTCGATCAACTCGATTTGGTCGCCCACGCGTTGATTTCGCTGGGAATCGAACCAGGTGATCGGGTGGCCGTACACTCCGAAAACCGTCCAGAATGGTTGTTCAGTGACGCCGGCATCGTGGCAGCACGCGCCATCACAGTTGGTCTCTATCCGACAAACCCGGCTGCTGAGGTGGGGTACCTACTGGCCGATTCGGGCTCACGGATCTTGATCGCAGAGGATCAAGAGCAGGTAGACAAGGCGTTGCTGATCGAGGCTGACTGCCCGCAACTGGAATGGATCGTACACCTGGAAGACCGAGGTGTGGCATCAATGAACCATCCGAAACTCATGAGCTGGCAGGCTTTTTTGGATGCTGGTCGGGCGCATCGAGAGGCTTTTCCGCACGCTGTTGAAGACCGTGCCTCCTCAGCTGATCCCGACGATGTCGTCACCTTGGTGTACACATCGGGAACAACCGGGCCGCCCAAAGGCGCGATGCTGACCAACGCGAACGTGGCCTTTGCTAGCGAGGTCATCGCCAATGGTGGCGGCCTCTATGAACCACCCCCCAATCCCAGCGACGTTATCTTGTCGTATCTGCCGCTATGCCATGTGGCCGAGCGCGCTGTCACCACCTGGACAAACGCAATCTCAGGTGCGGTGGTGCACTTTGCTGAGTCGATTGACACGGTGACGGTGAACCTGCGCGAGGTTCAGCCCACGCTTTTCTTTGCGGTACCGCGGATCTGGGAGAAACTGAAGGCCGGTGTCGAGGTGCGTATGACGGCTGCCTCACGGCTCAAGCGCTGGAACTACAGATTATGGATGCGGGTAGGCCAAGGTATTGCCAATTCGGTTCTCGCCAACGGCGGCAAACACACCTTGTGGAGCCGCGTGCGTTATGCGATTGGCTATGTTTTCCTCTATCGCGCGCTGCGGGAGCGAATCGGGTTGAGCAAGGTGCGTTCGGCTGCCTCAGCCGCTGCGCCTATTTCACCCGAGGTTCTCTACTTCTTCTTCACCATGGGTGTCGTCATCAACGAGCTGTATGGCATGACCGAGAACAGCGCGGTCGCTACCAGTAACCGGGCTGGTCGTATCAAACTAGGAACCGTCGGTGAACCTCAACCGGGTGTCGAACTTCGACTAGACGAGAACACCGGGGAAATCCTCACCCGGCATCCAGGGACTTTCGCGGGCTACTGGAATAAGCCAGAGGCAACTGCCGAGACTCTCGATGCCGAAGGCTGGCTACACACCGGCGATGTCGGCGAGTGGGTTGATGGCACGCACGTAAAAATCATTGACCGCATCAAGGACATCATCATCACCGCTGGTGGCAAAAACATTTCTCCGTCGGAACTGGAAAATGCCCTGAAAGCATCACCATTCATCCGCGAGGCAATGGTCATCGGCGATCAACGCGCCTATCTGACCGTGCTGATCGGTGTCGAAGAGGACACCGTGGGCGATTGGGCGCGCAGTCGCAAGATTCCGTATACGACCTACCGCGACCTGTCCGAAAAGGAAGAGGTCTTGCGACTCGTCCAGGGGGTGATCGCCGGGGTTAACGAGAAAACCGCCCGCGTGGAAAACCTGCGCAAATTCCGCATGATGACCAAGGCCCTCGATCACGAAGACGGTGATCTAACTGCTACGCAGAAGGTCAAACGCTCCTCGCTTGCAACAAGTTTCGCCGATCTCATTGACGATATGTACTCCGGCGCCGATCGTCTGCCTGGTGGCGACCAAAGTAATGTCATCGTCGTTTCACCGGTGGAGGTATAGGTATGGACGAGCTACTCGGCTCGCTCGTTCGTGGGCTCGGTATCGGCGGGCTCTATGCGTTGCTCGGCGTTGCCTTCGTCATCATTTATCGCGCCACCGGGGTCATTAACTTCGCGACGCCTGCATTGATGATTTTGGGCGCATTTTTCACCGGAGCTTTCGGTAACAGCCTTGGACTGCCCTTCTTCCTCTCCGTCATTCTGGCGATGATCGTGATGGCAGCAATCGGCATGATCACCGAGAGGGTCGCGCTGCGGCCCATGGTCGGTAGACCGGCGTTCTCTGCGGCAACCGTGACGGTCGGTCTGTTTATTGTGCTGTTGATTCTGGCCGGACGGTTGATCGGCTCTGAGCTTGTCAACGTGAACGATCCTTTCGGCCTCAACACGATCGAGGTGCTCGGGTCGACGCTGTTCACCGTTGACATTGGCCGGCTGGTTATTTCCATGGTGGCCATCGCGATCGTCGGTATCTTCCTCACCCGCTCACGTACCGGCCTGGCCATGCGAGCCACCGCTTTTGATCAGGAAACAAGCCTCGCCCAAGGGATCAACGTCGGTCGCATGTTTGGGCTTTCCTGGGGGATTTCGGCTGCTATGGCCGCACTTGCCGGCGCCTTGCTCACTGCAGGTGGTTCCGGTGTTGAAACCACCGCTGCACTTGTTGCCCTCAAGGCACTTCCAGTCATTATTCTTGGCGGCCTTGACTCCATCAAGGGATCCATCATTGCCGGGCTGTTCATTGGCATCGTCGAGTCGTTGACCCGCACCTATCAACCGCTGTACCTGCCCTGGCTTGGTGCCAACTTCGACATCATCGTGCCCTACGTGATCATGATCATCGTCTTGATGGTCAGACCCTACGGACTCTACGGAACTAAGGAGGTCGTGCGGGTATGAGTGCTCCCACGCTCAAGTCAAAGCGCACCACACACGGACGTCCTCGTCTTTTCACCACTTACTCCGGTGAAATGGCTATCTTCAACACCAGGGTCAAGTTGGTGTGGGCCATCGTCGGTGGCGCAGTCGTGTTGTCGCTGCCGTTCTTCTTTCAACGCGACATCGTTGCGTTGATCACCACGGTATTCATCTACGCCATCGGTGGTATCGGGCTCAACCTGTTGACAGGCTACGCAGGTCAGGTCTCCCTCGGTCAAGCATTCTTCCTCGGAATCGGCGCTTACACCGCTGCTGTCCTCGGCGGTGAATCCAAGGGTGACGTGATCGGTTTGGGTTGGGACATGGCGATCTGGCTGCCGCTGGCCGGATTAGTGCCGGCGGTAATCGCACTCATCCTCGCGCCGCTGGCTGCACGCGTCCGTGGTCTGTACTTAGCCATCTTGACCCTTGGCCTGGTGTTCATCGGCGAACATATCTTCAAAGAAGCCACACCCCTGACTGGCGGTGCAGGCGTGGGCCGCGCTCCGGCGGATCCGGTGCTCTTTGGTTACGACCTGTTCACCGATCAAGAAATTTTCGGTGTCGAGCTTGATCGCTTCTCGGTGTTCTATTTCGGCTGCTTTGTGATTTTCGTGGTGCTCGCACTGCTGGCCCGTAACTTCACCCGTTCGCGATTCGGGCGATCCTTCGCGGCCGTTCGTGACCGCGATGTGGCCGCTGAGGTCATGGGCGTGTCACTCCTGAAAACGAAGACTCTTGCCTTTGCGGTGTCGTCGTTCTACGCCGGTATCGCCGGTGCGCTGCTGTCGATTGTGATCGGGCGAATCTCTCCGGAGACGTGGAACTTCTTCCTGTCAATTGACTTCTTGGCAGTGGTGTTTATCGGTGGCCTGGCTACCATCACCGGCTCAATCATGGGTGCGATCTTTGTGGTGATGCTGCCCAAGTTGGTCAACACTCTCACCGGATTCCTGCCGATTGATCCGGGCGTCGGCCAGGGCGGGTTGCTCAATGTGTTCGAACTGCAATCGATCATCTTCGGCGTCCTTATCGTGGTGTTCTTGATTGCTGAACCTCGAGGCCTGTATGGGCTGTGGATACGGCTACGCAACTACTTCAAGGCGTGGCCCTTCAGTTATTAGCTGTCTTCAGGGGTCCACAACGTGTGGATAAAGTTGTTGTGTTGCAATAGGTTTTCTGTGTGTCGGGGGTTGTGGTGTTGACCTCTGTTGACCTGGCGGAGTTACCCGGTGATGGCCTAGGCGAAGTGGTCGTGGGTG
>Ga0129324_10000987_pt1 | contig 19251 bp, 19 predicted proteins | sample CPBDNA_7_FD_96879 | JGI IMG/M metagenome (GOLD analysis project Ga0129324, IMG submission 96879) | Freshwater to marine salinity gradient microbial communities from Chesapeake Bay, USA - CPBay_Spr_15_0.2_DNA | ecosystem: Environmental > Aquatic > Marine > Coastal | place: USA: Chesapeake Bay... | reverse complement strand
TTCACAGAAGTTTTTTTGAAGCTATCCAAGATAGCTGTCCAAAAGCTTTCTCACTTGATTTATATTTGTTGTACATGGCAAAGAAAAAAAAATTAAATATTATTCGTTTTGATGTAATGTTTCCAGACCGAATATTTGGAAGCTCTAACTGGAACACAGGCATTGTTTCAAAATGGAAGTTTATAAAACGAACAGTTCAATTTAGCACAAAGCTAAAAAGGGGACTTTAATGCATTTTATTGCTCATAGAGTAAATACTATCAAAGAGCTATTAAATACACCGACTGAATATGGAGTGGAAATTGATTTACGTGATTACCAAGATAAAATCATTTTACAGCATGACCCATTTAAGGATGGAGAATATTTTGAAGAGTACCTTAAAAATTATAATCACGGAACCATGATACTTAATATTAAAAGTGAGGGAATTGAACCTGCGGTATTAAAATTAATTAAAAAATATAATGTAAGGGATTATTTTTTTTTAGATTGCTCGTTTCCAATGATAAATTTTCTTAGCTCAAAAGGTGAAAAAAATATTGCTTTAAGATTCTCAGAGTTCGAGGGATTAGATACAATACGTTTAATGTCACAAAAAGTTGATTGGGTATGGATAGATTGTTTTTCAAAACTACCTATTACACTAGAAAATTATAAAATTTTAAAAAATCTTAATTATAAATTATGTTTAGTTTCGCCAGAGCTTCAAAATCAAGAGTTAAAGATTCAATTATACAATCAATATCTTCAGCAAGAGGGAATTATATTTGATGCAGTTTGCGCAAAATTAGAAAATATAAACAGGTGGCTCTAACGGTTAAGAATATTTTTATTATTTTGAGAAATAATATGATAGGATCATATAAACTAGTTTTTTACAAACAAATAAAATTAAATTTCGTAAAAATTTTATATTTAATTTTATTTAAAATAGTTTAAGTAAACCAGCAAAATTAATACTATTAATGATAAAAATAAAAAAAAAATATACAACCAATTTTTCTGAATTTGTTTCTAACAATCAAGAAAAATCAAAAATAAAATACGGTCTTAATCAAGAAATAACATATTGTTCAAATTGTTTAATGTCCAATCAAAGACCAAATATGTGTGCTGAACATTATCATACTCCAAAGCAACAAAAGGAATTTATTAATTTTAGGGATGGCATGTGCGATGCCTGTCTATTAGTAAAAAAAAAAGACAAGGATATAGATTGGGAACAAAGGGAAGCCGAGTTAGTTATGCTTTTAGATAAATATAGAAGTAGAAATGGTTCTTATGATGTTCTAGTACCCGGATCTGGTGGAAAGGATAGTTTCTATGTTGCTCATAAGCTGAAATATAAATATAAAATGAATCCGCTGACTTGTACTTTTGCACCTAACATTTATACAGATTGGGGAAGAGATAATTTTTATAGTTGGTTGGACACAGGTTTTTCTAACTACCTTTTTACTACAAATCCAATGACACACAGCTTTATAACAAGGTTGGCTCTCGAAAATTTACTTCACCCGTTTCAGCCATGGATATTGGGGCAAAAAAATTTTCCTACAAAATTTGCTACAAAATTAAAGATACCACTAATTTTTTATGGTGAAAACCCAGCTGAGTATGGAAATCCAAATTCAAATTATTATGACGATATGTTAATGGAATGGCACGCTTGTGAAAATACTGATCAAATTTATATTTCAGGATATCCTATAAATAAAATAAAAAAAGAATTTGGTCTTGTAGAAAATGAATTAGAACCATACATACCCATAACTTACGACGATTTTAAATCAAACGATATTAAATGTGTTGCTTGGAGCTATTTTGAGAATTGGCATCCACAAAGAAACTATTATTACACAGTTGAAAATTCTAATTTTAAGCCATCACCAGAAAGGACACTTGGAACATATTCTAAATATTCAAGTATAGACGATAAAATTGATGATTTGCACTATTATACTGCCAAAATTAAATTTGGTATCGGCAGAACACACTATGACGTAGCACAGGAAATTAGATCTGGAGATATCACTAAAGAAGAGGGAATTAGCTTGATTAATAAATTTGACGGAGAATATCCAGATAGATTTCTAAATGAGATATTAGATTATCTTTCGATGAAAGATAATAAGAGTAGATTTTCAAAATTTTTTGAAGAACCTGTTATTAACAATGAATATTTTGATGATTTGTGCGATACATTTAGATCTTCCAATATTTGGAAAAAAACTAATCTTGGCTGGGAATTAAGAAAACCGGTTGATAAAAAATAATCAATGTTATTATGAGGATTCTTCTGGTTGATAGCGGAGTATCAAATATTAAAAGTATAATAAATTTATTAAATTTTTTACAAATAAATTATGAAATTAAAGATTCAGAATTTGATCCGGTAGGTTATGAATATTTAATACTTCCAGGCGTGGGCAGTTTTTCACAATTCATAAATAATTTAAAAAAAAAAAAATTATTAAACCCAATTACAGAATTTATTAATAGTGAAAAATATTTTTTAGGAATATGTGTGGGTATGCAGTTTTTACTAAGCTCAAGCGAGGAAAGTCCAGGAGAAGCAGGGTTAGGATTAATAGATGATAAGCTTTTAAAAATTACTTTTAAAAAATCTAATATGAAAGTTCCACATATTGGAAAAAATAAAATAATAAGAAATAAAATTTCTTGGCAAAATACTATTTTTGATAGCTTTGATTCTTTTGAGTCTATGTATTTTTTACATTCATATTATTGCAAAGTTAATGAAAAATATGAACTTTCAAATACAAATTATGGAAATTTAAATTTTACATCTTCTGTCAAAGTAAAAAATTCATATGGTGTTCAATTCCATCCAGAAAAAAGTGGAAAAAAAGGAGTGAAAATATTTCAAAATTTTTTAAATTTAAAATATGAGAAAAATTTTAAAAATTGATATTAAAGATAAACATGTAATTAAGAGTAAAATGTATGATGGGGTAAGAAAAATTGGAGATCCTTATACGATATCAAAAATAGCCTCAGATACATTTGTCGATGAAATTTTTTTTTCAAGTATTACTAGATCATTATATGGTTATGACAACTTTAGAGAAATAATCGAAAAAATTTGTAAAAATATCTTTTTACCCATAACAATTAGTGGAGGTCTCTCAACAATGGAAGATTGTTACGAAAGCTTTATGTTAGGTGCAGATAAAATATGTTTAAATTCAATTTTATTTGAAAATTTCAATCTATTGAAAGAAAGTTCAAAGACTTTTGGTTCTCAGTCTATTTCAGTTTTAGTTCAGGCAAAAAAAATTAATAACGAATGGTATGCATTCAAAAATATGGCAAGAGAAAATTCACATCATAAAGTGAGTGATTGGATACAAATGTGTTCTGAAAATGGGGCAGGTGAGATAATAATTATGTGTGTTGATAGAGATGGGTTATCTGCGGGATTGCAATATGAATTATTAGATTTTACAAAAAATGTAAAAAATCCAATACTACTTGGAGGTGGGTTTGACTCTAGAGATTTTTTTAATATAGATAACTTAAATAATTTAGAGGGCGTTGTTTTTTCAAGTTATTTCTATAACAATTATTTAAAAATTTGATATATGTACCCTAGATTAAAATTATTTAGATCTTCTACAGTAGGAATAATTTCGGAAAATTTTAAGTTATTATGTGATCCATGGTTAGTAGACGGAGAATACTATGGTTCATGGTCACATTACCCTCCGTACAATTTGGATGAAAATATAGATGAAATTAACTCGTATGACGCAATTTACATTAGTCACATTCATCCAGATCATTGTTCAGAAAAAACTTTAAAAAAAATTTCTAAAGATATTCCAATTTATATTCTTTCCTACCATTCAAAATTTTTAAAATTTAAATTAGAAAAATTAGGTTTTAATGTAAATGAAATTCATAATTTTGAGTCAAAATCTTTAAGTAGAAATTTTAAAATAAAAATAATTTCAGCGGATAATTGTGATCCTGAACTTTGTTATAAATTTAATGGATGCGCTAATATTCTGGAAAAAAATGAAACTCAGCAGATTGATAGCCTTGCTTTAATTGAAGTTGGTAATATAAAAATTTTAAATTTGAATGATTGCCCTTATGATCTTGCAAAAAGTACTTTTGGAAAAATATTAAAAAACTCAGAAATTGATCTTTTAATGCTTGGATATGGTGGTGCTGGACCATATCCGCAGTGTTTTCAAAATTTGAGTCATGATGAAAAAATCATAGAAGCTGACAGCAAGAGAGATAGTTTCTTAAATAACGCTAGTAAATTTATTAATGATTTAAATCCAAAATATTTTTTGCCTTTCGCGGGCACTTATTTTTTAACTGGTAGATTATCTTCTCTTCAAGATTTAAGAGGAGTGCCATCTATTGATTACGCAAGTGATTACTTACAAAAAAAAATAATTACTAAGTCTAAGTGCATAAAATTGAATGTAGATAATTACCTTAATTTAAATAATTTTAAAACTTCAAAAGAATACACTCCATACGATGAAAGGGAAGTTAAAGAATATATGAATACTGTTTTAAGTAAAAAAAAACTTAGCTACGAATTAGATGACGAAGTTAACAATGATGAAATTTTTAATTTAGTAAAAAAAGCTCACCTTAAGTACATAAAAAAAATAAAAGAACTTAATATCAAGTTAGAGTCAAATATTTTGATTAAAGTTTTTAAAAAATATATTTTTATAAATAACAAAGAGAACAAAGTTAGTTTAATAGATCAAGATGAAATACGTAGTATGAATAATTATGTTATTTATGATTTAGATTTAAAATTACTCAAAAGAATACTTATGGGGCCAAAATATGCTCATTGGAATAATGCTGAAATTGGTTCGCATATAAATTTTTTTAGAAAACCAAATGTATTTGACAGAAAAATATACAACTCAATTTGTTATTTGCATATTTAGTTGAAAATAATATAATTTAATATTTTTATTAACTTTAAATTTACCTTACAGGACCCACCTACTTTTGGGTCACCTTTCCTTTTCTGCGTATTAATATTTATGTTAATAAAATTTAATCTTTTATTTTTTACAATTTTTTTTGTTAAATCAGTTAGGTATAAGTCCTTGTTGAAATTATATAAAGCTCTTAAAGAATACATTTTAAAGCCTGATAAGGGGTCATATAATTTGTATTTCTTAAAGAAAACATAAGAAATAATTCTCTCCAAAATTCTGTTTGTCTTATCTCTCTTTCCAATAACTAAATCGTAATTTAAAAATTTATTAAATTTTTTTAAATCTGTAATTTTGTGCTCACCGTCTGCATCAAAGGTAATTATGTGAGAAAAAACTTTAATTTTTTTTATATATTCAAAACCTTTTTTTAAAGTATTTTCATAACCTATTTTTTTTTTATTTCTCAAAATTATTAAGTTTTTTTGATACTTAATTTTTAAAGTATCGTCATTAGAGGCATCATCTACCAATAAAATATAATAATTTTTTTTAATTAATCTATTTAAGATTATATTTAATGTTTTAAATTCATTTCTTGCAGGTATTAAGATAACTATTTTATATTTTTCCAATTAATGCATTCACCTTTGTTTATAAATTTTTTAGCGGTTTTACCTAATATTTTCTTTTGTTCATAGGGTTTTAAACTATATTTTGGACAAGGTCTCAAAGCACAAACCATTTGTTTTGTAATTTTTTGACCCTTTTTAATATTTACCGAAGCTCTTAATGACCTTCTTTGAACAACCGAAGAATCTTTTTCATTAGTCTCTACTTTCTTTATGTTGTTTCCTAAAGCCTTTTCCAAAATACGAGTGCTATTGACCATATTTTTCCATGTTCTTGGGTTCATTGAAAATTCATGATCCGGTCCCTCTCTATTATTATCGTCAGTAAAATGTTTTTCTATAACCCTTGCCCCTAAAGCCACCGCGCCCAATACTGTCTCGCTACCATATGTGTGATCGCTAAGTCCAAGCACCGCTTTTTTACCAAATAATTTATTGAAAGTATGAAGCACTTTTAAATTCACATAATTAAAGTTTTCATATTTTCCTGTATAGTTTGTGTTACATTGCATAATTACAATTTTTTTATTGTATCTTTTTATTAATTGAAATGCAGATTTAACTTCTTTTAAATTAGATGCGCCAGTTGCGATAATAACAGGTTTATTTTTTTGTGATATTTTTTTTATAATTTCATACCACGTAATATCTCCTGAACCAATTTTATATGCGGCCACATGTTTATAAACTTGATCTACGTAGCTTAAATCGTAAGGCGATGTCATAAAATCTATTTTATTTTTCTTACATTCTTTTGATAAAATTTCAGTCCATTTGGCATTTATACTTGCGGCTTTATAAACATCATAGACACTTTTTTTCCATTTTTTTTGATGAGCTAATTTTTTTAAACTTTTAAAACCAAAATCACTCACTATCGTTTCTGCTTTAAAGTGTTGAAATTTTGCAGCGTCTGCTCCTGCTTTTGCACATAATTTAATTAGTTTTTTTGCTCTCGAAATTGACCCATCATGATTTGCAGCTATATCCGCAATAAAATAAGTTCGAGAATTTTTTGAAATTTTTTTTTTGTTTATATTAAAACTAATCATATTTTTAAGTAAACATTTGCTTCATTTATTAATTCACTTTTAATACTTGGTAAAGTAATTTTAAATTTTTTTTCAAATTTAGAAACATCCATGCACATGTGTTTTGATCTTTTAACTTTTAAAATTTTTACAGATTCTATTACTTCAAAATTTTTTTTATAAATTTTTAAATATTTGGCAAATAAAATACTAAAATTAGACTTGGAAATACATCCTTTTGATCCAAGGTTATAGACACCAGATGCGCCCCAGTTATTAGAAATAATTTTTTTAATAATTTGAACTAAGGTAGAAATACCAATTCCGCTAAAAAAAATATCATTAAATAAATAAAATTTATTTTTACATAAAAATGAATTGTGAATAAAGTTTGTAAACGTTTTATGTTTTTTTGAAAATCCAAAAAAATTAATTCTTAAAACTAAGCCGTATTTTTGGGCTAATTTATCAGATAAAAATTTAGTCTTCGAATAGTAATTTGGAAAACTTTTTTTAGAGTTTTCTTTATTTTTTTTATTATTATTATAAAAACTGTCACTTGAAAAATGAATTAACCAAAATTTATAAATTTTTTTTATTTTTATTAGATTTTTTATTAGCTGTACATTGATTTTATAAGTTTTTTTTTTGTTTTTTTCTGCAAAATTAATATCAGTAATAGCCGCACAATTTATTATTAGATCTGGTCTGCATTTTTTTATCAAATTTTTCAATTCACTTATATTTTCTAAGTTGTGTTTCCTTTTTTTTCCCCCATTATGATAGATGAGAAAATTTTTTTTTAAAATTTTGCACAGATTTGATCCCAATAAACCCGAAGATCCTAATACGAGTATTTTTCTCATATAAAACTAGAAATAAAAATGGTGATCGGAACCATTAATATTTTGAATATATTTATTTTTTTTTAGAAAAAGTAAAATTGATTTCCAATTAAGTCCTTTAATTGAATCCCTACTTTTTTTAAGTAATGTTTTTATAAACAAATAATCTTTTGGAGTATCTAGTGTCCATCTATAATACCTATCTAATTTTATTGGGCAGAAAATATTTTTTTTTCTAATTTTATCATTCTTTCTTATTGAGTAAGTAACATGCTCGGCATCTTTTTTATTTTTATTATTTTTATTTTTTTTATAATTTCTCTCTAAGCATTTAAAAGTAAAAATTTCAAAATCCAATCCATGAGGCCATGATGGATTTAGGTTATTTGACAAATAATCATATTTTTCTTTTAAGAACAATTTTAAACCGTAATTGATTATGTCTGGATCGATTAAAGGACAATCGCTTGTGACTCTAATTATTGTTTTTGCTTTAAAGTATTTTGCAGTTTTGTAGATCCTTTCTAAAACATTTTCTTTTGAACCGGTTGTGTAGTCTACTTTGGCATTTTTAACTATTTTAATGATTTTGCTTTTTCCAGGCTCATCTGCAATTGCGCAAATTATTTTTTCACATTTAATTTTTTTTAACCTTTTTAATAAAAAGTCTAATACTGAAGAATTATTCAAGGGTAATATTATTTTATTTTCAAGTCTTGAGCTGCTGAGTCTGCATTGGATTATTGTAACTATATTTTTCACTTAGTAATTTTTTTTAAATTTAAAATTGAGAGTTTGTGAGGATTGTTAAAAGAATTGTATTCAAAATTACTTTTTACATAATTGCCAATTTCATTAAGCATAGTTTTTTTAAAATTAATTTTATTTTTAAAGGTTAATGAGGGGGCAATTAAATAAAAATTTTTAAACTCAATTGTATTTGAACTATCATTTTTTGAACAAAGCTCTTCATGAATTTTCTCTCCTGGCCTAATACCAGTAAACTTAAATTTAATATCTGATTTCATAGATTTAGCTAGATCAGTAATTTTTGCAGAAGGAATTTTTGGAATAAATATCTCGCCTCCATGCATTCTATCAAGGGATTTTAAAACAAAATCTACACCATCATTTATTGAAATTAAAAATCTTGTCATATCTTTATGGGTTATTGGTAAAACTTTTTTTTGTTTATTTATTAATTCTTTGAAGTAGGGTATCACTGATCCTCTTGATCCAATAACGTTACCATATCTCACAACCGAAAATTTAATTTTTTGTTTTCCAGTGATATTATTTGCTGAACAGAATAATTTATCAGAAACTAACTTCGTTGCCCCATATAAATTTACTGGGCTAGATGCTTTATCTGTTGACAAAGCAATAATTTTTTTTACACCGCAGCTAATTGAAGCATCGATAACATTTTGAGCCCCAGATATATTTGTTTTAATAACCTCAGTAGGATTATATTCAGCTGCAGGTACTTGTTTTAATGCTGCGGCATGAATAACAATATCAACAGAATTGAAAGCAACTTTGCATCTTTTTAAATCTCTGACATCACCAATAAAAAATCTTAATTTTTTGTTTTTTAATTCATTTTGCATGTAAAATTGTTTTGCTTCATCTCTTGAAAATATAATGATTTTTTTGGTTGTTTTGATTTTTAGTAATTTTTTTACAATAGATTGACCAAAGGAACCAGTTCCACCTGTGATTAAATAAGATAATTTCATACATATATGATATACATATTTATAAAATCAATGTAAATTAAGTTTGATGGTTCAATTTAGATTAAGAGAAGAAAAGCTTAAAAAAAAGTGGTCAGGAATTAATGATATGGTGCCTGTTAATGCCCCTCAATATATTTTTGTTGACAGCTCTAAGGAAGAGCAATTTTTTTCAAACATGTATCCAGATCCAAAAGAAAGAGCAGATTATGAGGCTTATAGAGAGGAGTGGTATAGGCGCGCAAAAGAATTTGATGCGGGTGATTTTCCTCTCTCTGTAAATATAGAATTAGTTAGCACTTGTAATCTCGCATGCACAATGTGCTATACAATTACTGACAAGTTTCAAAACTCTATAGTTGGAGCACAGAGAATGATACCTTGGAAAATTGTTAAAAGTATTATCGATGAAGCAAAAGAGATTGGAGTATATTGTTTATCATTTAGCTGGAGAGGTGAAAGTACAATGTACAGATCATATGATGAGAACAACAATCCAGTTACATTTCCCGATGTATTAAATTATGCAAGAAAAAAAGGAATATTGGAAATAAATTCTTTAACACATGGACAGTTAATAGATGAAGAAATGGCAGAAAAAATTGTTCTTGCAGAACCGAGTTGGATAAGCTTTTCAATCGATGGTTTGTACGAGGACTATAACAAAATCAGAACACCAGCAAATAAATTGAATACTGATTATAATGCATTTGAGAGAGTTTCGCACTCGATAAAATTATTGAATAAATTTAAAGAAAAACATAACTTGAAGAGACCTCAAATTAGAACAAATTCTATTTTTCCAGCCATTCAAAAAGATCCAGAAGCTTATCAAAAATATATGTTAGACATTGGAGTTGACTTAATTACTGTAAATGAAATTGTTGATTACAGACATCATAGACTAGATGAAGAAATGGTAAGAGAAAATTGGGCTTGCCAGTTCCCATTTCAAAGACTTACAATTTCAGCTAATGGAATAATTCTTCCTTGTACGGGGTGCTATAATGAAGAAGAAGGTCTTGTTTTAGGAAAATTTAATGGAAGTGGAGATAAAGTAATCAAAGATTATAAGGGTAATACTGTTTCAAAAAATTTAGCTTCCTTATCGTTGATGGAAGCGTGGAATAGTGAAAAAATAAAAAATATAAGAAAGCTACACAAAAATGGATTAAGAAATAAAATTGAACCTGGATGCAGGAATTGTCATCATGGTGCTGTTAAGTCTGGAGCGGATTATGTGCCGAAAGAATGGAATATTTCAGAGCAAAAATGGGAAAATCATAAGCATCTAAGTGAAAAAAGGAAGTATAAGTCTAGAGGTATAACTGGACAAATTAAAACATAGCTTTATCAAAAAACCGAATAAAAAAAAATTCGAGATTGAAATAAGCTATTACTGGCCTAATAAATTAATAAAAACTAATGAAATATAAATGTAAAAATTATTTTAAATAATTTATAAAAAAATTGATGAAAAAAAAAATATTGACTTTTTTTCCATATAATGCGGTTTGGAAATTTAATATTCAAGAAAAATCAATAATTAATAGCCTTGTAAAAATGGGGTATCATGTTGATAATTTAGTTTGCGATAAGCTTATGGCGAAGTCCTGCATTGCCATGTCAACGTTTCCAAATAACAAAAAAAAAGAGGATATCTGTCAAATTTGTTTTAAAAATAGAGATTATTATAAAAACACAAAAGTCAAAAATATTAACTTAAAAAAAAATAAAAAAAAAAAATTTCTTAATATTTATGATTTAGATAATTACTCATTAATCAATTTTAAAATGAGAGGTTTTGAGATTGGAAAAATTTGCGCTCATGATCTAGTTTTACTAAAAAAAGCCAATAACTATAGTTTTGATAAAAAAACTCTTGAACAATTAAGAGAAAAAATAATTATTTGTATAAATTTGTTAGATAAATTAGATGAAGTTGATACGAAAAATTATTGTGCAGTATTTTCTACCAATGGTATGTACTCTGTATGTAGATTATTTCAGCTTTACTTTAAAAAAAAGGGAATAAAAGCGTTTTCTGTACTTCATTCATTAAATTTTAATATTCATCATCACGAAATTCAAATAGTTAATAACGATTTACAATATGTTGAATATTTAAAGAGTCATTGGAATAAAATAAGAAAATATAAAATTTCAAACGAAGCTATCCAAAGAGTTTTTGGTAAATTGAAAATGCTCTATTTGTGTCTTCATAGTCATACTTTTTCAATAAGCAAAACAAATAAAGATATTAAAAAAATATTTAATATTAAACAAAAAAAAATCATACTAGTTACGTTAGGTAGTTATGATGAAATAATGGCCTCGCAAAGTCTGGGACTTTATGGGAAGAAAAAAAAAGATAGAATTTTTAAAAATCAAATAGATTGGTTAAAATTTTTATTTAAAAATTTTAAGTCTAATAAAAGTATTTTTTTTATAATAAGGATTCATCCAAGAGAATACAGAAAATTTAAATCTAAACACTTTTATGAATTAATGAAACAAAAAAAAAATATGCCAGATAACTTTATTTTTGACGAGCTAAAACACAAAATTTCACTTTACGATTATATTGGTAAAATAGATTTAGTTCTTAATTCTTGGTCATCGGTGGTATCAGAATTTGGTTGTATGGGGATACCAACCTTTTCTTATAGTCATTTCTCGAGATTTCCTTTGTCTATTGATTATCACTGCAGGAATAAAATTGATTATTTAAATAAAATTAAAATTGCTATAAATGAAAAATCCATAAACAGAGTTATTTTTCGAAAAATAAATTATTACAGATATTTGTCTTTTTTAACTTATTATGCTTCAGTTGATATAAAGATAACAAAGATTTTTGACGTTTCATATTCTGGAAAAATCATTGATTTTGTAAAAAAGTTTTATCTTAAATTTATTGTTAAATATTTTCATTTCTTTTTAACTAGCAAATTATTGATAACAAATGACAATTTCAAATATTTGAGTAAATTAATTAATTCTAAAGATGATAATTTCTTTTTTACGAAAATAAGTAATGATATAGTAAATAAGAAAAATGAAAAAAAATTAATCTTAAGGAATTTAGAAATAATTAAAAACTCTTTAATTAAATCATAATTATGAATTTAGTTTCAAAAATATACGAGAGTAATTCATTTTTTAGATTTGAGAACCAATTCAAATTATCTTTGAATCAAATTGCTTTCAATGATTTTAATCAAAACTATGACAGTCTATTTAAAAACTCTAAACTCACAAATGAAAAAATAAAACAAATTAACAAAAACTTAAATTCATGTTTAGACAAAATTTTTAGAGATTTTGATGATCAAATTCCTCACGATCTTGATTATAAAAAATATCTCATAGAATATTTAGTTATTTTAAAAAAAATTATTTCAGAGTCGATAAATAATAATATAAGTATTTTGCTTTTTGAAAATTATAAATCAAAAGAAGTTAATATTGATGAGAATTATGAAAATTTTTTAAAAAACAAATATATTTTTAAACGTCTTGATAATGATATAAAAAATAAAATTTTAAAAATATGTAATAATAAAATTCAATATTTTAAAAAATTAAGTAAGAACAAAATTTGTTCACGAGAAGAATTGTCAATAAATCGTGGAGCTCTAGTAAGAAAAGTGATTAGTTTACTAAATAAAAATTTTAATTCTAATGGAACTAACGAATTAATTAGTAAATATATGAATACAGAGTATGAGGTAACAGCTTGTGCTCTAGAATTAAGCCCCTCTAATTCGGATTGGTGGAAAGGCTATGGAGTAAGTGAAGCAAAGACAAAGTATGCACATATTGATAATTCTCCAATTTACCCCAAAGCTATTTGCTATTTGGTAAACGTTGATAATACGAATGGTCCAACTTCTTTTTTTCCTGGAATTTACGATAATTTAAACATCAACTATCTTCAGGACCTAGTTGGAAGGAGTGTACCAATAATTAGCAGTCGTAAAGACGCAAATTATTTAAGAAATATTATCAAAAACAGCTATAATTTTTTTGAGCACGAAATTGCGAGAAAAATATTTATGGCATTGCCAAGTGAATTATATTTTAATTCTCATATTGGATGGGATATAAATTCAAATAGTGCGCTGGAGGAAGAGTTCTTAAAATCAGAAAAAGAATTTGTAGCCGAAAGCGGTTCGTATGTAGTTTTTGATGGGGCTAGATTATTCCATAGAGGCGGAATGGTTAAAAAAGATTTTAGAGTAGCTTTGCAAATAGTATTTGGAAAAAAATTAAGTAAATTGTCTAAGTTAAAAAAAATAATAAATAATGTCAGCAAAAAATTTTTTACTTAATAATTTAAAAAAAATTTTACCAAGTTCATTAATTTTTTTTTTAAAAAAAAAAAATTATTCCAGTCCTTTAGATAGTTATCTTGATGTTTTGATTGATAATGTTGCATGTATTGATATAGGAGCTTCTTTTTTTGAGCATATTAGATGGAAATTATTTTTAGATAATCTTAAGACTCTATGGATAGCGGTTGAGCCTAATACAAAAAATTTAAATTACCTAAAAAAATGGCCATGGAAAAGTCAATTAGATATAATCACCAAAGGTATAAGTGACGATGGAAAAAAAAAAAATATTTACGTAACTAAAGTTGAGGGTGGATCTAGTATGTTAAGACCAGATTATAAAAACAGCAATATTTTAAGATTTCAAAGTTATAAAGATAGCCATTTTCCATATGAAATAGAAAATTTTGACACTGTAAAACTATCTGAGATTATTAAAAAAATTTCTAAAAAAGATATTTTTATAAAACTTGATATTCAAGGCATAGAATTAACGATTTTAAGAGAGATTAAGGAATATTTACTATCAAATCAAGTTTTAGGAGTTGAGGTCGAAGCTTCATTGTTATCATCAACTTACTACAGAGAATCCTGTAAATTTTATGAAATATCAAAATTTTTTGATGAATTAAATTATGATCTAATTTTTATCGAGGTAATTAATTTTGAAAAATATAAAGAAAAATTTAAAACTTCACTTAGAGTTCCTAAAGAGTGTAATGCTGTTTTTATACCAAAGTTGGATAAAATAATAGAAATGAAAAATTCAAAAAAAATAAACCTAATTTCATTTCTAAATTCCTACGGATTATTTGAAGACATAAAAATTATTTTAGATAATGATACAAATCTTGTTAAGCAAATAAAAAATCAAATCGATTTTGAAAAGTTTTATAGTAAGTTAAAAACATTAATATAGTTATCCTTAGAATATTAAATGCCAATGAATATTTTTTTTAAATTAAGAAAAATTTTACCAAAAAAATACGTATTTAAGATTATAATTTTATTAATACTTTTATTAGTAAACTCTTTTTTTGAATTATTGGGAATTAGCTTAATAATACCTATCTATAAAACTATAGTAGATTTTGAAACGTTAATAACAAATTCTGATAATTTTTTTTTAAATTATTTTTTAATTAACGGCATTAGCAAGGATCAAATACTTATCACATTTTTTATATTATTTATCACGATTTTTATATGTAAGTTTTTTATTTATTCTTTCTCTAGTAAATTTAGCTTCAATCTCATTGCAGATTTAAAAACTCATATTTCTTCCAAAATATTTGATAATTACGCTTCAAGAGAATATGTTTTTTTCAAGCAAAAAAATTCTTCAGCAATATTAAGAGATTTGCTTATTGAGGTCAGCGAATTTTGTGAGAGATTTATTTTGTCATCTGTCAATATACTGTTAGAAATTTTAGTTGTTCTAGTATTATTTTCATTTTTATTTATTTTTGAAATAAAAATTACAATTCTTTTCTCAATATACATTTTATTAACTTCATTTATTTTTTTTCAAATTATTAAAAAAAAAATATTTAAAGCTGGAAAATTAAGATTTGATATAGATGAAAAAAAATTTTCAATTTTAAATAATTTTATTAGAAATATTAAAACAATTAAAATAAAAAATAATGAAATTTATTTTTCTAAAACTTTTAAAAATTATATAAACAATTTTGAAACTAGTTATGCGAACTTTAATTTTGTTCAAGTTTTATCAAAACCAGTATTAGAAGTATTAGGTATCGTTTTTATTTTTTTATGGATTATAATTAATTTATACTATGGAAAAAATTTTAATGAACTTTTTTTGTCAATAAGTTTAGTTATATTTGTTTGTTTAAGAACATTGCCATCTATTAATAAGATTGTTTATAGCTATGGACAAATTAAATATGCCAAACCTAGTATTCAAATAATAAGCAATGAACTTGATAAGCTTGATAGTGATCAAAATTTTTTTAAAAAAAAAAAATTAATTACTTTTAATAAAAGTTTATTAGTAAATAATATAGATTTTAAATATTCAGATAAAAGCATATATTTATTTAATAATTTTAATTTTAAGATTTATAAAGGTGATAAAATCTGTTTGCTTGGAAAGTCTGGAGAGGGCAAAACAACTTTGGTCGAATTAATCTCTGGCTTATTAAAGCCTACTAGTGGTCAAATAATTTTAGATGATAAAAAAGTTTTTAATTCAGATTTGGAATACCTTAATTTAATGTATGTGCCACAAGATCTGCTATTAATTAACGGTACAATAGCAGATAATATTATATTTGATGATGAATTAATTGATCAAAAAAAACTTGAACAATCTATTAGATTAGCTGAGCTATCAACTTTTGTAAATTCTCTTCAAAATAAAGAATTAGAAAATGTTGGAGAGTTAGGAGGGAAGCTATCTGGTGGCCAAAGGCAGAGAATTGGATTAGCAAGATGCTTTTATGATAATCCAGATTTTATAATCTTAGATGAAGCTTTGAATGCGATTGATGAAAAAACAAAAAATAAAGTATTAAAAAATATATTTAATTTTTTTAATGATAAAACAGTCATTTATATTACTCATGATAGTAATTTTGCAGGTAAATTTTTTAAAAAATATCATTTAAATAAAGGAAGTATAGTTTTACTAAATTAACCATCTCAAATGATACCAATAGTACTCATTCTATATAATAGACCAAAGCATACCAAAAAACTTTTACAAAGTATAATTAATAATAAGAATTATAAAAAACATATTTTTTATGTTTTTTGTGATGGACCAAAAAATTTAAATGATAAAAAAGAAATTAAAGAAATAAAATTTTTAATTCGTAAATTTGAAAATAATATAAAAATAAAATCTAAATTTAGAAAAAAAAATTTAGGATTAAAGAAAAATATCATAACGTCTTTGAATTATGTATTTAAATCATATGATAAAGCAATTATTCTTGAAGACGATTTAGTTTTAAATAAAAATTTTTTTATATTTATGAATAAAGCGTTACAAAAATATAAAAATTCAAAGAAAATATTTCAAATATCTGGATATTCCTATCCTATTAAAAATACTAAAAATCACTATTTTTTATCCCTTACATCATGTTGGGGCTGGGGAATAACGTCTCAGAATTGGAAAGATTTTTCCAATTTTTATAGCAATGAAAAGATGTTGTTAAGTAGCTATAAAAAAATAAAACAATCCAAAATATTAAAAAATAATTTTAATTATAAAAACACTTACGATTATTTTTCAATGTTAGAAAAGAATTTTAAAAATAAAATAAATTCTTGGGGAATTATCTTTTATTTATATTTATTCTTAAATCAAAAGCTAACACTTTTTCCGAGTGCTAGTTTAATTAAAAACAATGGTTTTGACGGCACTGGGAACCACAAATCAAAAAATAATTTATTTAATAGTGATATTAAAAATATAAATTTAGACAATTTTCCTAATAAAATAGTTGAAAGTTCAATTCATAGATTAAAAGTTGAAAACTTTTTTAAAAAAAACTTATCTTTATATGCTAAGATTAAAAATTTAATTTATGAGAAAATTACTTAAAAAATTTACGCCTCCTATTATCATAGATATTTATAGAGAGATTTATATTAAAGCTCTAATTTATTTTAATAAAAAGATGCTAGATAAAAATAAACAAGATATCAAAATTTACGATACAAAACTTACTGCTGATAAATTGAATGAATGGGGGAAGGGTACTACATGGAATGAAATTCAAATGTTTTTTGTAGCAAAAAAAGGTAAAATTCTAGATTTAGCCTGTGGAACTGGTCTGAATATTTTGGACTTAAAAAAAATAAATCCTGAAGCTGAAATTTATGGTTGCGATATATCTCAAAATTTAATTGAAATATGTATAGAAAATGGAATTGATAAAAATAAGTTATTATGTGCTGATGCTAATGACATTCAATTTGAAGAAAATTTTTTTAATTATTCTTATTCTATCGGTTCTTTAGAGCACTTTACAGTACAAGGCATAGAGGATGTGATAAAAAAATTACATTTTATTACAAAAAAATATTCTGTGCATATGATGCCAGTATCAAAAAAAAATATCGATGAAGGTTGGATGAAAACTTATCAAACTTTTCATAATAATAGTGTTGATTGGTGGATTAATAAGTTTAAAAAAAATTTCTCCAAAGTTAATGTGATTGATTCATCATGGCACGATCATATTTCAGTTGGCAAATGGTTTGTGTGTCATAAATAATTGATGATTAATTTTATAGTCAAAATATTAAATAAAACAAAAAGCTTTATAGCTAAATCGAAGATTGATAAATTTGGTAAAAATTCAATTGTTCACTGCCTTGTATTTAAAAGAGACAAATCAAGTAAAATTTTTATTGGAAACAACTGTTTAATAAATGGAAGACTTGTTACAGAATATAAAGATAGTCAAATTGAAATTAAAAATAATGTTTTTATTGGGGGAAATACTATTTTAGATTGTTTAAGTAAAATTTTTATAGATGATAATGTGCTCATATCTTATGAATGTATTCTCGCAGATCATGACAGTCACTCGATTGATAGTGACAAAAGAAAAAATGATCTTGCACGATTTAAACAAAACCAGATGATTTGGAGCGATGTTTCAACAAAACCGATTTATATTCATAAAAATGCTTGGATTGGAACAAGATCCATTATTCTTAAAGGTGTAACTATTGGAGAAGGTGCAATTGTTGCAGCGGGAAGTGTTGTCACAAAAGATGTTCCAGATTATACTCTAGTTGCAGGTAATCCAGCAATCATAAAGAAAAAACTTAGATAATGGCATTAAAAAAACATGAATTAATTATATATAAAAAGAAGCATTATGCTGAGATTATTAGATCGTCATTTACCAAAAAAGAAACAACTTTTTTATCACCAGACAAATCTTCATTTCAGTTTGGAATACTAGCTCATAAAAAGGGCTTTAAAGAGCCGCCTCACTATCACAGACCATTTAAAAGAACGATTAAAGACTTGCAGCAAATGTTTGTTGTGCAAAAAGGAAAAGTACAAGTTGATTTATTCTCTGATACAAAAAAACTTATTAGAAAAATAATATTAAAAAAAGGTGACGCTATAGTTTTAATTCATGGAATACATGCCATTACAGTTTTAGAAGATATGCAGTGTATTAGCGTCAAGCAAGGACCTTTTCTTGGAGCTGAGTTTGATAAAGTTTTTGTAAAAATGAAAAAATAAATGATACCTGTTTTTGAACCTGTATTAAAAAAAAAGGATATAGAAGCTGCTTATCAAACTATTAAAAAAGGTGAAATTTCCGGAACATTTGCAAAGAGCATTGTAGATTTAGAGAAAAATTTCGCAAAATTTAACAAAACAAAATATGCTGTGAGTGTTTCAAGTGGAACAACAGCTCTTCATTTAACCATAGCATGTTTAAATTTACCAAAAAATAGCGAGGTTATAGTTAGCTCAACAACAAACATTGCATCTGCATTAGCAGTTACTCATAATAATTTAATACCAAAATTTATAGACTCTAAAATTGATACTTGGAATATAGATGAAAATTTAATTGAAAGACAAATTACAAAAAAAACAAAAGCTATAATAGTTGTTCATTTTTTAGGCAATCCTTGCAATATGAATAAAATAGTAAAAATTGCAAAGAAACATAAACTTTATCTTATTGAAGACTGTGCTGAAGCGCATGGAGCAAC
>Ga0129324_10000985_pt1 | contig 19293 bp, 12 predicted proteins | sample CPBDNA_7_FD_96879 | JGI IMG/M metagenome (GOLD analysis project Ga0129324, IMG submission 96879) | Freshwater to marine salinity gradient microbial communities from Chesapeake Bay, USA - CPBay_Spr_15_0.2_DNA | ecosystem: Environmental > Aquatic > Marine > Coastal | place: USA: Chesapeake Bay... | reverse complement strand
GTACCAACGTCTATGATTTAAGTAGAAATGTGTATGACTTAAGTACCAATGTGTATGATCTAAGTACCAACGTCTATGATTTAAGTACAAATGTATACGACCTAAGTATCAACGTATATGACCTAAGTACCAACGTATACGACTTAAGTAGAAATGTATACGATCTAAGTACCAATGTCTCTACCTTAACAACAGGAGCACCGGAAGATTTAAATACATTCAAAGAATTAGCCGATGCGCTGAATAGAGATGCCTCATTTTCAACCACAATTACTGGTTTAATAGATGAAGTTTCTGGAAATGTGATTGCTTTACAAACATTAACAGAAGGCATGACAGGAAATGTCGATGCACTCACATTTAACTCCGAAACCATTTTTACCAAAAGTGCAGAAATAGTAGGAAATGTCAGTTCCAATACAATCGATTACATCACAAATGGAAGTACCGTATACTCTCTTAGAGGAGATGCTGGTCCATATACATACGACATATCAGGAGTACCTGATTTATCAGACAATAGTCATGTAATCACAATTATGTTCAAGGCAACCGATGCAAATAAATCAAATTGTTATGCCAATGCTATTACTGTAAACAGTACAGAAGCATATATATTAAACTGGTCCAATGGCGAAGACCCCAGTAATTTAATGGCTGATGTATCTACCAATGATGTGGTTACTCAACAAATTGCCCTATTGCCTAGAAACTTTAGTCAAAATACCGCAATCTCAAATTTATCATTCTATAGAAGTGTATAAGTGAGAGAAATAAATACTGTAGAAAATATTGTATCTAGATACATTATAAGGTCAATAAGTAAAATTCAATACCAATGTCTCTTGCTACATTAAAAAAGAAAACTGCTCATAAATATAACAATAATAGTGTGAATCGAACAGTATTTTCTATAAACGGAACACATAGAAGTCAAGGCTATATAGGACAAACCTCATTATCGCGTACATTCATTCATACACCCAAGAAAAACGATGTACCCCAAGGTCATGGTGGTTGCTGTGGCATGTATCCTGTACAGGACATTCAAAATTCATCAGCATGTACCACCGAAAAGAGTAATGTAGTGAAAAGTTCTGTTCTTAGTTCCCGTGGTATGTTAGCCAAGCGCAATCGATGGGTAAAACGACCCGCTCCATTTTCTTCCACCAAACCAAGTGATTCTATTAACCAGAGTACAAGTGGAGACTATACTGTATATACGCGAAAGAATGCAATAAAAAATGGAGTCAACTGCTTCATGAAAAAATACATACTTACATTTCAATATGTTCCGGCAATAAACGCTGGAAATACAAATGTTAGTGCACCTATAGAATTATATATAAATGGAAAATTAATGGATAGTATAAGTTTTAATAAAAATGATAAAGATGATGGTATAGAAGATGGAGTATATACTTACAATTTAAATGGAAAATTGTACGGATTTGAACCAAATCAGCAATATATTGAAAGAGAAATTACGTTTTATGAGTCATATGGTACCTTAGATATAAAATTTCAAGGTTCTGGGATTTATTGGTACCGTACAGGAATTGCAAAACTAAAACTGAATGGAAAGTCTATAATATCATCTTATAGAATGCATATAGCTAATGGAACTTATCCCTATGGTGAAGGACCCGATGTATCATATAATTATCAATTTGGAAATGCATTGGGCGGGGCTAGACCAACTTCAGATAATCCATTCATCGTTATTAATGGTTATAGTGAAGCATCATTGGATGATATTTCTTTTAATAGAAATCAATCAGAAAGTGCATCATTTTTGGCATCCGAATTTCCAGAAATACTAATTACAAGCAAAACATCTATTCAGGGTTCTGAATGCTGTGACAAGACAGTTCAAATGGAGTACTCTCTAGGTGCTATTTCTCAAGGAGACTATATTTTCCAACGTATTGCAGACTGTGCCAATTTGGACATTTCCTACATTGAATACCATACAAATTCGGGTAGCACATTCAACACATGTTGATAAAAAATTGATTAAATATTATACCATACATCATACCATTCTTTGTTTTCTAAAAAAGAAGTCAATTTTACTTAACAAATCTTTTTTTGTCTTCCAAAAACATGGGAAAAATTGAATGAATTGACAAAAGTAAAATAAATATACTATACAGAATCTATTTTATAGTATATTTTTAACAAGACCAAATATAATCATGACTGCTTTAACGGACCTTTATTTAGAATCATTGACTCCAAAAGAAAAACAGGCATATTTAATAGCAAAAGATCATTTGAAATCGTTATTTGATTTAGAGAATACAAATGGATATCTACAGTGGTTACAAAAGTATAATGCCGAACAAGAACAGAAAACGTCATCTTCAAATTAATAATTGTTCAAATTTTTGATAAAACGGGGATGGTTCATTTGATTTTTCGGGACTATGTAATGAGTCTTTATAACTTATATAATCATAATGTTCGGATATGGGGGATGTTTTGCTCAACTGTGGTTGTTGAGTTTTTTTCTTGGGTACGGACTGTAGAAATGAATAATTGACGATTTTCCCCAAATATCGGAAATTGTTTTTGTATACAGTTTTTTCGGGTGTGACTAATTTTTGAGTATCTATAGTGGCCTTTGTTTCTTTTTTCTTGGTAATAAATACAGATTGGTCCAATTGAAGATTCTGTTTTTTCCGTTTTTCCCGTTGTTTTTCTTTTTCACGTTCAATTTCGTCTTCTTTCATTTGGTTAAATGGGTTAATAAATTCATCCGGTAATTCTTGTGTATCAACGAAAAAATCACGACACGAATACAATCGTACATATTTCATGGCACACTTATTTAAAGTAGGATACGATATATGGCTATCGGAATAATGAACGAACGCTTGTCTGTACAAATCATAATACATGATAATATTGCCGTAATTGGTACTTTGAAATAAAATTCGTTTTGTCCATTCTTTTTCTAATTGTAGAAAGTCCTTGTTCTCAAATGAAAAAGTTTTATAATCATACAAAGACTCATGTATATTTTTATTCGATTTTTTACCGTCTTGGTTATTAAACGATTGCTTCAATAAAAAAACCTCGTTTTCCAAACACGTTTGTTTATAAAATGACTTTGTTTCTTTACATGATTGATTTAAGATAGTTAAGTTACATAAATAATTGGATAAACATATAGAAGATATAAAATATAAATAAGGCAATGTGTTTTCTATAATAATGGAATATGACATATATACTAAGACTAGGATTACTTAATTGAATAATGAATACATTTATATTGGTTTTTTCATACTTGTTCTTCTTCTTCTTTGGCTTTTTCAGCCACTTGGGTTAATCGGTGTTCAAAAAGAGCACTAACTTCATCATTCATGAATGGTACTACGATTCGTTCATATGTGTCAAAATAATTATTTGGATGTACACGTACTAAGCACATTCCTTTAACAGTTAACCCATACTTGGTTTCTAATATTCTACGGTATACATTCAACTGTAGAGAATAATGATAAAAGTTCGCGTCCGGTAAATGCGATATACATGCAGTATGGGAACATTTGTTTCCATAGGCTTCTGTCGATATTTCTTTACTACGTTTCCAATCGTATATCCAGAAATCACCGGTTTCATCTCGAAAGACCATATCAATGGACCCGGCTAATTGCAATTCTTTGTCATAAATCATCCATTCTGTACGGTATGCTTTTAGGTTTTGATAATCATTGACGAACTTTAAGAAATAGCCATATTCAACGGAATCATTTTTCACTTCCCATTTATTATAATAGCACTCGATGTCATAATGCAACAAAGTCCCCAATTTGGATGCTTCATCACCACTCCACTTTTTTCTTACTTGTTCACGTGTCATATTGTAGTACTTATAATTTGGATCATTGATTTTCTTGGAATTGAATATTTTGTCCAAAGTTTTTTCTATGTCAAAATCACTGAAATGGGAGTGAATCCATGTTGTACAAGAAGTGAAGGAAGAATCTCCGTCAATGGTATAAATATGCGGACCTTCGTCAAAAGTAATATGCGAATCGCGTTCGTGGATGTTTAATTTGGATAATGTATCAGGTACAGGCTTAGAATCTGTCATTGTTGTATTGATTTGCTTTTTTCTTCTCTCGATTTGATTTGTTTGAATTGAATTTGCTTATGGGAAAACTGTAGAAAAAATAAGTTCGATGAAGAACTCATTCAATTTTTCCTTCTTTTTCATCTCTTTCTAATTTTCGTCTATAGTTTCCCCGTCTTCGTACAAGTCATCAAATGGCCATTTTTGTTTAATTTTTGTGTATATTTTTTCCGTGAAATCATTGATAAAGTCGCTGTTCTTATAGGACGTATCCATAATACGGTTAAAATTTTCCATTTTTTGTTCTTGTTTTGTTTCTTCTTCCAAATGTGATTCCAAATAATACTCTTCGTTTTCTACATAAATTTGAATAAACCGGGTGGCTATTATAGTACACATTTTACGGAATAGTCCATGATCACAAGTAACCCATTTTACCGGTCCATTTGTTTCTTGTGAATATATGTACAATTTATTGGCTTTCTCAAAGTACCCCAATAATGGTATTTGTACTTGTGTATTGGTAGAAATGTTGAAAGCATCGTAGAATACTTGTTTAATTGCTTCGTTTATATTTTTCTGAAACACATGCGAAACATGACTTACTGTAATAGGAGTATTTTGTAACCACTGTTGTATGGTATATTTCGGTTTGTATTCCATACGTGTATTCAAAATACGGACAATTTGTATGGTTTGTTTCCGTTTCATTTTAACAAATTCCACATTTAGTTTGTTGATTTTCCGTTCCAAATTACCTACATTGTACAGTAATCTCCGAATAAGATTATCTTTTTCGGTTTCAGTAAATCGTACGTTATCAGGATTCGGTGAGCCATTATAATTCATTCCACTCATTATAAATAATCGTGCTTTGCAATGAAGATTAACATGTTCTTGTAATTTTGCTACTGTTGAATATTGTTTGAAGCAATACATACATTGAGTAGATGGAATTGATGGTGTCAGCACACTAGACGAACCATTCGCATTCATTATTTAAATCCAATTTTTTTCTGATACAGTTTCTACCTTAATTCTATAGTGAATAGCCAAATTGATTCAATTTTTCAGGATATGTTGTATTTTACCTTTAGCAAAAGTTCGCCTTCTAAAATAGCCCTTAGTGAAAACAATAGAACAGTACAACCTAGTACATCAAAGCCTATTCGTCCATGTAGACAAGCAATGAGTATGGTGTTAGTTAGACCAGGTGGGTATTGTTCATCTTGTCCTCAACCAGTACGTTCATTGGGTCCCAAATAACAATACAGTGAAAAAACAAATACAAATAGTAAATATTTTCTTCCATATTTATACTATAGAGTATTAATATGAGCAAATATTTTGATTCCAAGAATCTTACTTTTATGGAACCGCGTGTAATTGAAAATGGAAACCATATGGTAATGACAAATGTACATTCGGAGACAAAAACCAAATATTTGAATATCGATACACGGTTCCAAGATGAATACAATATGAATGATACTGCTGATTATACCGTCAGTTTACCTCAATCTATACGAGACGTACAAAGTATTCAATTAACCAATGTCGAAATACCGGCGTCTTTTTATCCATTTAGTGTTCATATGAAGAATACTTATTTCTCTTATACTAATGCAGGTGGCACTACAATATTCAAAATAGATGATGGTTATTATACAAAAGAGGCCTTGGTTGATAAAATAGATACTATATCAGGTATAACTTCTGATTTAAATGATAATAACCAATGTATAATCAAAAACACTACTGAAAACCCTATTACTATTGACTTTGCTGTAGATGAAAATGGCAATACAGATAAATACAATTTGAAATCAAAATTAGGCTGGTGTTTGGGATTTCGCGAACCATCATATGAAATAACAGAAAGTGCTTCTATAACAAGCGAAGGAATTGTCAATACAAACCCATGTCGTTATTTATTTGTCTCGATTGATGATTTTCACAGCCACAATCCAAATTCATTTATTGTACCATCCTTCCAATCGTATTTTGATCCAAATATTATTTCCAGGGTTACATTAGATCCTAATATTTATACTCATGGTAGTTTAATCACAGCCAATATTTCTGGAAGTGGTAATTTACTATCCGATGTGCGAACTTATTCCGGGAAAAATGATATTCAAAAGTTACGTATACGTATATTCAATGAATTCGGTCAAATTATACACTTGAATAAGATGGATGTGTCTTTTGCTTTAGAAATCAAGTACAAATAAGTAATGTGAAAAAAATAGGAAAAATTGAATGGAATTCACGGTCAATTTGACTGTAGAAAAGTTATATATTATTGTTAAATCAAAGAATAATACATAGTAAAAAAACAACTGTCTAATTAAGTATGAAGAGGGAAGATTTGCATATTACACAAGAATATGCTCTACAGTGTTATGAAAATGGGGAAAATATATTTTTGACCGGACCAGGTGGAACTGGTAAATCGTCATTGATTCGATTGATGTTGGAATATACACCAAAAAGGAAAAAAGTACAAGTATGCGCAATGACGGGTTGTGCTGCCATTTTATTAAATTGTCATGCCACTACTATTCATTCATGGAGTGGTATTAAAATACCCAAGGGAGCAAATTCGCAAATTATTACGAACGTTTGTAACAATAAAAAGTCGTGTAGTACTTGGAGAAATACGAATGTATTAATATTAGATGAAGTCAGTATGCTAAGTGTACGGTTATTAGAGTTATTGAATGAAATCGCACAAACAATACGTAAATCGAAATTGCCATTCGGTGGAATGCAACTGGTCTTTTGTGGTGACTTTTTCCAATTACCTCCTATTTTTACATCCAATCGAGACAACAAAGATGACCAAGGGTCGGACAAATTTTGCTTTGAATCCCCTCTTTGGAATGAATTATTCAGTTTGGATAATCATATTGAATTAACCAAGTTATTCCGTCAAAAAGACCCAGAATACAAGAAAGTATTAAACCATATTCGCAAAGGCATTATAGACCAGGAAGACATGAATTTACTGAAAAGTAGACTTCATGTACCGTACAATCCAGAGGAGCATAATAATGTGGTACCAACGAAATTGTATGCCACAAAAGCACGTGTGGAACAAATCAATAAACGCGAGTTTGATTTATTGGATACGGCTTGTTATGAGTATCATCTCGATCAAACCACTGATTATAATCCTACAGATGCTATGAATAATGTGATTAGTTCCTATGTCAAAGTGACGAAAACAAAATTATCCAAACTGAAAGAAGAAATGGAATTCCGTTATTTGATAGAAAATAGTCCTATAGAAAAGATACTTTATTTGAAAGAAGGAGCCAATGTCATGTGTACAGTAAACTTAGATATAGAAAATGGTATTTGCAATGGTGCTTTAGGTAAAGTGACTGGGTTTGAAAGTCAAACAAAAGGACCACCATTACCAACCGTATTGTTTGAAAATGGTGTAGAAAAAACGTTTTCCATGAAGTGGTGGAATTCGGAAGATAATCCTAATATTGCGATAGGCCAAATTCCATTGAAATTGGCTTGGGCCATGACTATACACAAAAGTCAAGGGGCTACTTTACCTATGGGAGAAGTCGATATAGGTTCTACAATATTTGAATGTGGACAGACCTATGTAGCATTAAGTCGGATTCAATCACTGGATGGACTTTATTTATGTGCGTTGAATCCTCATAAAATACGCGTCAATAAAAAAGTACAAGCATTTTATCAAAATATACCACAATGCGAATACGAAGAAGATACAGATCCTGAAATAGTAGAAACAAAAACAGAAATAGAACCACAAAAAATAGATAATCTCGATGAATTAAAAACATTAGAATACCGTACAATTATGATTTAGTTGATTTAATTAAACATCCCCTACATAAAGGGATATATGCTTCACTTGCTCCAACTAATTTCTGTTCCTGATTGCTATTATCAATGCGGTGTGAAAAAGCGGCCTTTGTACCATCTTTACAATGTACACATAAAGAATGCAATTTATGAACCTTGTCGCAAATTGGTATTAAATCCAGCATTTGGCCGAATTTTTTTTGCAAGAAATCGCCGTCTAATCCACCTACATAGACATGCATTTTATGCGTATATATCATTTCATATACGGCTTTGTATAAATCGGGGAAAAATTGCCCTTCATTAATCAAGACAGCCATCGGTTTTTCATGATAGGATTCTATGCAACCTTCTAGTACAGACAATAGAGTATTACTTTGAATACAATTGATTTTAATTTGGTCATGTGTAATCATAGCACAATTATCATCATCCTTCGTATAACGATTGTCTTCTTGATGATTCACAACCAATATGGGAATATTGCAAAATGTGTATTGCTTGTATATTTCCACCAATTTAGAAGTTTTGCCTGAAAACATGGGTCCTAAAATAACTTCCAAATAGCCGCCTTGTTTTGTCTCCATTTTTAATTAATATACAATAAAGAATTCTTTTTATTTCGTTTTTTCTACGCAATGTTCTTTCCAGCTTGTCGAAAAAAATAAATACACTAATAATATAGAAAATGACCGGTTCAAGTCTATTGCCAGTATCTTTTTATAAAGGTCAATTGTATTTTTTATTTGGAAAAGAAAATCCTAAAGAAGATAGCGCAAAAGGGTTTTCGGATTTCGGCGGAGGAGTAGAATCGGGAGAAAGTATTTACAATACAGCATTGAGAGAAGGAGGGGAAGAATTAACAGGGTTTTTAGGCGATTCTGCTATTTTACGTAAACATATCAAAAGGTACGGAAAACCGTACGAAATATCGCATAATGATTATCACGTCCATATATTCCCATTGAAATACGAGCCGAATTTACCCATATATTATAATCAAAACCACCGGTTTCTATGGGATCGCATGAACCGAACTGTATTGAACAAAACAAAATTATTTGCAAAAATCCAAATCCAATGGTTTACACCGAGACAAATGCGCTCTAGATTGCCCGAATTCCGTTCTTTTTATCAAGATATTGTAAAACAAATATTATCACAAGAAAAAGACATCAAAAAGTACATAAAAAAAGGACTAAAAAAGAAAACAAGAAAAAATATTTCAAAAACCCGAAACACTACACAAAAAAAAAGAAGGTGATTTTTTTTGTACATGTATTGTATAAAAATGCCACAACGATTTCAACAACAATATCGTTCTAACACTGCAACTACTCGCAAGTTCTCTCCACGTAAGTTTTCTACAGTAGAATCCATAAAAGGTAGAACTGCCTTAGGAAAAGCCTTTGTGTATTTTCCCAAACAATTTACGCGTAAAAATTATCAACGTCATAAAATATATCGTAAAACACCGTACAAAGCAAATACAAATAGTCGTAAATCAAAAACAAATAGGCAGAATAAGCAAAATAAGCAAAATAAGCAACAATACAAAACCAAACAAACGAAAAAGAAAAAAAGTAGAACAATCCATTAATTGTTATTCTTCTACAAGATTAGACTCTATTTAGGAGTTAACTATCCAGTAATATGGAGAGAAACAGAAACACAAATGAAGATAGTAAACAGATGATGGGGGGTTCTTTTCAACAGAATATATTAAATAACAATAGTATATAAATTAAAATATACTATTCTTTAAAATCAATCAATGTCTTGGAAACGTTCAGGAGGCATTAAGCAATTTGATGGTATCAATAATTTGAATGTCAATTCCATCGTGACTGATGACTTTGTTATGCGCGAAGCATACAAAGGTACATTTACAATAAGTGGAGAACTGTTTGTATCGGAAGACTGTTCTCTCAATGCCAATGTACATGTTAACGATACAGTTACTGTAGGAAATGATTTATATGTGACAAATCGTGTTTATATTGGCGAAAACGAAAGCGACCGTCGTTTTTTGGACAGTACGTCACAAGGATTAGGAATCAATTTAGAGAATCCAGTGGCTCTATTGGATATTAGTGGTTCCAATGAACATATTATTCATGTTTTTTCGGATCAATCAAATGTAAAAAGTACATTAGTACAAAATGTTGACAAAAACCAAGGCGTACTTCTACTGGATACCAGTATGGGGGCACTTCAATGGTTTTTCCCCGATTCTACTGCGAATTTCATATATGATGCATCCAATGTAGAATTTACTGTAGATAAAGACTGGATTGCCAAAGAATCATTGCACGTATTGGGAAATACAACTTTAGACAATATTTTATTAGTGAAGCAAGATGCTACTATAGAAGGGGACTTATATGTAATGGGTGCATTTACTTTAGATGGTGGGTTAAACCTTAATGGAGACTTGAGTATGAATGGCAATTTATCAGTTGGTGGAGAGAGTCAATTCAATGATGTCGTCAATACAAAGGATATTCATTTGGATTTGTCTCATGGAATTTATTGGAAACAGCATTCCATTGACAATCCAATATTGCGCATTCGTGATTACAATGGTACAGAACCTGATTCTCTATTTGAAGATAATTTTGATATTACCGATAATAGTTTAGTGGTAGACAATGATCTGTATATTACTGGAAAACTCTATATTGGAGGAAGTCACAATGTGAAATTAGAAAATACACTAGTTGATGGTATTTACCCAAGTCTTCGTGGTACAGATGTGTCTCATGTTTATCTTAACCACGGTAGCTCTACGGTTGGTGGCGAAGGATTGTATTTTTACAATCCATTGGATGGCAATGGAGAATTGCAAGATGGATTTGTGAAAATTAGCAACGTAGACCAAGGCAAAATAAGTCTTCGTTCTACTGGAGCACGTGATGTTGTTTCTCTCAATTTCGATAAATTGAATATGAATGGTATACAAACAGGATTGGTTGTGTTGGAACACATTGAAACTGGATATAGTGATTTGAGTGATAATTATGATATCGTTTCCAGTCACCGTGTATCTACTGTAGATGTGAATAGTTCTTTGGAAAATATAAACCATATTGAGACTACTTCTATATCAGGAGACGTTGGTTCCTTGAACACTTGTACAATACAGGATTTAAATGTGACTGGTAATCTAAACGCATTGGATAAAATAGACGCGTCTTTTATTCATGTACAAAATATGGATAGCGAGAATGTTCAAATCAACGAATTGACTGCTGAAACTGCACTAGTAAAGAATGACTTAGACGTATGTGGTAATGCCATATTCTATAGTGATATTGTTGCAAATGAATATTTTCGCGGGAATCATTTAACACTTAGCGGGGATGCTGTTATTGACAAAGATACTTATATTTACGGTAATTTAAATGCTTATAGTGATGTATCTATCAATGGTGATATTCATTTGTCTGGAACATTAACTGTGAACGATTCAATTAAAATTGCACCAATAGCCGAATATGAATCTATGATACTGAAAAACAATATTGCTATAGGCATAAGTACTATAGACACAGATTATTCTGTATCAATTAGCGGTGATGTCTCCATGAATGGGACAGTATTTACAGACTCTATGGTTGTGAAAAATACGGCAAATATACAAACGATTGAAATGGACGGTACAGGGTCGCTTGATTTATCGTCAAGTAATGTCAAAGTACTTTATAATGATACAGTCTTTACAATATCAAATGAAACATTGTCTTATTTGGTAAACATTTCCGGCGACGTACAATCACAGATTTCTGCTATATCAAAAAATGTAAACGTAGGTGCTGATGTGGAAAACACGTTTACTGCAAAGAATGTTTATATTGGACACAATGAGTACAGAGGAGATATTTCCGCTTCTACTTTGGACATCTCAAATAAACTAAATGTCACTGGAAATTCCTTGTTTTCTGGTTATGTGAAAATGGATTCAGGTGACATATCTGCTACTAATGTAGATGTAAATGATACACTAATTGTACATGGAAATACACAACTATCCGGTAATGTACTCGTGAATAGCAGAACGTCCATATATAAAGGCTCGATTGATATTCAAGGAACACGCGAATCTACACGAGATGTTATACAACCAGGTAGCAACGATGGTAAAGGTGCGATTTCTTATTTTAGAGAGCACAAAGAGTCATATTTAACAATAAAATCCAATATAACTTGTGTTGGTCAACCTGTCGTAAAATATCAATTTAATCAAAATGATGCATCTCCTAATTTAGATAAACTGGTATTAGTACATGAGCAGTATAAAACAAATACTGAGCAATTTTTCACTGATTATGATACTAATAGTAACGTGTTTAATGATCCTGAATATGGTGACTTAGAAGTATCTAACGAAGTAATAGGTGGCCATATTGAATGTCTGTCATTGACCCCCCGTAATAAAATCACTTTTTCAAGCAACACAAATATTGAAGTAAATGATACGGTCTATACTTCCAATCGATTGAAAAAAGCATTAGATATTGTGAATGAAACAGATGATAATGTAAATTTTGAAAATCTTAAAGCATCATCATTTTCATTAACGAATAATTCCACTACAATAAATGGGAACGGTATTGTGACCAATTCATTAAACGCAGGAACTGGTGAGGTTTCTTCTGGTTCCATTCAAACCGGTACAATAAATGCGACTGGACAAATCAGAGCCGATACTATTATTTACAATTATATTTCTAGAAATGAAGATATTTCAGCAACAGTGGATACAGCCACAGCTTCCTTTGCAATATATCGTAACACTGTTTCAACACCATCTCAGTCTGGTGGTATTGTTGTAGAACAAAATTCTGGACAACCGGTAGGGTTTATTTATGTGAACAATAAGCCATCTTCTGATATTAATGCTACTTATACTACTGATGTATCAGATGTTTTTTTTATTGGAAAACTTTCAAATTTTAGTAATCAAACCGAAGATGTAACTATTGATCAAACCAACAAAGGTAAATTAATTACAAATATTTATGATTCTGATTATGTCAATACTGACAATTTATATGTTCTAAATGACGTGAATGTTTCCAATTCTATTATTATGGGTAATTTGCATATATTACATGAACCATTTATAGTTTCGATGAAAAATAATGCAGCCATTGATGCTAATAATCCAGACCCAGAAACTGATATAGAACCATTTATAAAACATACAGTAGGAAAATTTACTGATTTATCAAACTCAAATGCAACCCTTGAAATTTTAAATGGAAAGACTGTTGCCTTTTCAAGTGAATATAGTTATTCGTCATTAAATACAGAAAATGCTTATCATGCGACAACTCATGATTTCAGTGGTAATGTCATTTTACACAATGATCTTGACGTTTCAGTCAATATGGTTGTATACGGTACAGCAGATTTGAAAAGTCGATTGGATGTCTCAGGCGATGTATCTTTTAATCGCAATCTCGATGTATCTGGGAATATGATTGTATACGGTACAACGGATTTAAAAAATCGGTTGGATGTTTCGGGCGATGTCTCTTTTAATAGCAATCTCGATGTTTCTGGGAATACGATTGTTTATGGTACAGCAGATTTGAAAAGTAGGTTGGATGTTTCGGGAGATGTGTCTTTTAATAGCAACTTGGATGTCTCTGGTAATATGATTGTATATGGTACAGCGAATTTGAAAAATCGGTTAGATGTATCAGGCGATGTGTCTTTTAATAGCAATTTAGATGTCTCTGGGAATACGATTGTATATGGTACAGCAGATTTGAAAAGTCGATTGGATGTTTCGGGAGATGTTTCTTTTAATAGCAATCTCGATGTTTCTGGGAATATGATTGTATATGGTACAACAGATTTGAAAAATCGGTTGGATGTTTTGGGCGATGTGTCTTTTAATCGCAATTTGGATGTCTCTGGGAATATGATTGTATATGGTGCAACAGATTTGAAAAGTCGGTTGGATGTTTTGGGCGATGTGTCTTTTAATGGGAATTTGGATGTCTCTGGGAATATGATTGTGTACGGTACAACGGATTTGAAAAGCCGGTTGGATGTATCGAGCGATGTCTCTTTTAATAGCAATCTCGATATTTCTGGAGATATAAAAGTGAATAATGATTACAATAGGCTCTATTTTACATCAGGTGCACTTGGTGATCGTATTAATCTATGGAGTTCTGTAAGTAATAATCAGTTTAGTATTGGTATTAATAATTCAACTACTTATTTTACATCGAGTCAAAAATTTGATTTTTGTCACAGAGCAAACGAGTATACTAATAGTGTCCCATCTCCTTCCTTACAAATTCAAGTTTCTAGCAATGGAAATCCTAAATTAGTAAGTGGGTCTAGTTCCGGAAGTATTCCTACTGGTCAATTTGAATTTTGTAGAAACACTACTACTAATGTCACCACTTTTTTAAAAATGTCTTCCGATGATAATAATAATACAATTTTAGATTCATCAAGCAATTTTGTATTAAGAACGTATAATGCAAATAAAAATCCTTTTGTTATTACGAATAGTGTATGTTCTGTTGCCAGTGATTTTGATTTTGAAGTGAGAGATGAGGATGGAATCAATGCTGCTACTGTCAATTATTTGAAAGTAGATAAATCAAATAGTAAAGTTGAAATCATGAGTACGAACGCAAATTATACAAGTAATGATGTTCTTGAAGCACGTGGTTATATTCAGTCAACTGGTTTAAAAATTACTACGGTCAATTCAAATATTGTTAATGGTCAATTATTTAGTGGAATTGATACTAGTAATGTATGGTTGGCTTCTACAGGTAAAATATATTTTAAAACAGGTGGTATTAATAATTCATCTAATAATGTAGTAGCAATTGAAACAGATAAATTTATAGTTCATAAACCTTCCGATTTAAAAGATACTACCATTACCGGAAATGCAGTCATTACTAAAAATGCGTCTATAACTGGATATTCTACAATTGGCGGAAATTTAACCGTCAATGGAGATTATATAAAATTACAGAATACTCAAGCAATTTACTCCAAACCTGGTAGTATTTACATAGGTTCTCTTCCAACAAACATAGACAGTATAGCTAGTCAAGGTCAAAACTATACATTTGGACAAAATTGTCTTCTAAATATAGACAATATAGATACATCAACTGGAAATTTCAATGTACTCGATAATGGAAATGTTGATCATAGAGCTCGTGCAAATACAGCAATTGGATATAATGCATTGCGTGAAGCACGTACATCACATACATCAACTGCAATTGGTTATGAAGCATTAAAAAACGCACAAAATTGCTATGCAAATAATACAGCAATTGGGTATATGGCCGGGGGTAACATTACAACAACAAACCGCATTTGGAATAATACATTTTTAGGACACGTAACAGGTTTTGATAATAATAATAATTCATATCATGACTCTACTGCTGTTGGAGTGGCAGCATTAATTAATAGAAACCATCAAGTTGTATTAGGTAGAAACGTTGACCATGTAAAAATACCAAGTGTATTAAAATTCAGTAAAACATCTAGTGATGATAGAATTTCTCTTTATAATGGTGATAACATTACTACTTATTCAATTGGTGTTAACACTAACGCCAATATAGGTATGTATTTTACATCAAAAGATAGTTTTAGTTTTGCGTATAGAAATAACCCAAATACTACCACAACTGCACCTACTCCATTTTTGATTATTCAGCCTGCAAGTAATAATGCTCTTTTTAAATCTTCGCAATCATTAAAATTTAGACCCTACCATGGGAGCAATACTAGTGATAAATTAACAATCGATACAAATGAAGTAACAGTTAATACCAAATTATTATTAACAGGGATTCTACGAGCAACAACCGGGGATATAGAAGTAGGTGCTGGAGAACTGGTCTTAAGTAGTTATAGTGGTCAAAATCCTGGCCCCTATGTAAGTTTCAACTACGGTCTAGGTAATGAATGTATTTTTCGTTCGCCACATACAATGTTTTTTAGACCAAATGGTTCAGGAGATTTTCCATTTATCATTACTAGTGATACAGTAACCTGTGGTGGATCTCTCAAGGCGCAAACAATTTATATAGGAACTAGTGGTGTATATGGAATAATGTATCGCTCAACAAACGGTATGCTTGTAGAGTCTACTTCAATAACACTAAATGGTGGAACAATCATTGGAACTGGATTTCAAACCAGTTCCGATTATCGTATTAAAGAAAATATACAAACCATTAGTGGCGACCAATTTACTGTAGATGAATTACGACCGGTTTCTTATACTTTGAAAGCCAACCAAAAGCCTGCACTTGGGTTTATTGCGCATGAAATCCAAGAACATGTTCCTAGTGCCGTTTCGGGCGAAAAAGACGGCGAATCTATGCAATCTGTAGATTATAATCAAATTATTCCTATTTTGGTAAAAGAAATCCAAGATTTGAAAAAACGCGTTGCTTATTTGGAACAAAATCAAAAATAATCATACTGCTATTGGCTCAATCCAATTTCGTAATTATAACAATAATATAATTATGAAATATGTTTTTTAATTACACATTACCCATGTCTTCGATTGTAATAAAGGAAGGAGGTGCTGTGATTGTACTATCATATGTTCCTGTATTACCACTAATGGCGATACTTGCCGATGTACTTGAACCGTACAAATGATAAGTCTTTAATACTTCCGTATCCAACGTACTGTAGTGATAGAAATCAATGGAATTGGCATAAGCACCATTTCTATAAGTCTTTCTATATCGATTCACCAAAGTAGATCCATCGTATAAGGACAAATACAAACTATTGGCTGTCGATTGACTACTGTCTTCTACATTCAAGTTAATATGAGTTCTTACCTTACGAGGTCCAGTTGGCCCAATTGTACTGAATGTAACACTTCCAATCAAGTTACCGGATACATTGGTTGGGAAACTGGTTCCACTTGCTACTGTATAATCAGTTCCGGTTGGTCCTATTTGAGTTTGACTCAAGTAACCCATTGGTAACCGGTTATAATCGGTCGTATTCACTTGTAAGCGTGACAATGTCGTGGTACCATCTGTATAACTAATATCAGTTCCAGTTACTGTAAATACATTCGGACCGGTTGGTCCAGTGCATCCTGTCGATCCTGTAGAACCCATTGGTCCGACTAATGCTACATGTGAGTTCGGTCCCCAGTATGATATCTCTGCTCCTACATTGCGTATGACAATTTCATTGTAGAAAGGGTCAATGTCTAATACTTGGAAATAGGCTGTATGGTTGGATGAGTCACTGATTGTAATATATGCGTTGGCTGAAATGTATATGTTATTTCCACTTGCACTAATATTGAATAATCCAGTTGCTCCTGATGCCAAGTTACCGGATGTTGCCATGGTAGTGGTGATTAAAGGTCCAGGTGGTCCTGTGTAACCTGTGTGACCAGTATGACCCGTATGACCAGTTGGACCAGTCGGTCCAGTTGTACCTGTATGACCACTGTGACCGGTATGACCAGTGTGTCCAGTATGTCCAGTAGGACCCGTTGTTCCTGTTTGGCCTGTATGACCTGTATGACCTGTATGACCACTATGACCTGTATGACCACTATGACCTGTGTCTCCAGTAGGGCCGGATGTTCCTGTACGACCACTATGACCTGTGTGTCCTGTGTGTCCGGTATGTCCAGTTGGACCAGTTGAACCGCTATGCCCGGTGTGTCCAGTGTGACCAGTTGCTCCAGTTTGACCGGTGGTTCCTGTATGACCACTATGGCCTGTATGACCACTGTGTCCTGTTTGACCACTATGACCGGTATGACCCGTGAGACCGGTTGAACCAGTTGGACCACTATGACCTGTGTGTCCAGTTGGACCAGTGTGGCCTGTAGAACCGGTTTGTCCTGTGTGTCCTGTGTGTCCTGTGTGTCCCGTGTGTCCCGTGTGTCCTGTGTGTCCGGTGTGACCAGTTGAACCTGTTTGGCCACTTTGTCCAGTATGGCCACTTTGTCCAGTATGACCTGTTGGACCGGTTTCTCCAGGTCCTGTGTGCCCAGTTTGACCTGTGTGCCCAGTTTGACCTGTGTGCCCAGTTTGACCTGTTGTACCAGTTGGACCTGTTACGCCTGTTGATCCAGTATGACCAGTAGGTCCTGTGTGACCTGTGTAACCAGGTTGACCTGTGTGCCCAGTTTGACCCGTGTGCCCAGTTTGACCTGTGTAACCGGTTTGACCTGTCATGCCTGTTTGACCTGTAGGTCCACTATGGCCTGTTTGGCCACTTGGACCGGTTTGACCAGTCGGTCCTAGTTGACCTGTTGCACCGGTTTGACCAGTGTAACCCGTTTGACCTGTGTAACCTGTTTGACCTGTTGAACCTGTTTGACCTGTTGAACCTGTTTGACCTGTGTAACCCGTTTGACCTGTGTAACCTGTTTGACCTGTTGAACCTGTTTGACCTGTATAACCTGTGTAACCAGTTTGACCCGTGTAACCCGTTTGACCTGTGTAACCTGTTTGACCTGTATAACCTGTTGTACCAGTATGGCCTGTTTTTCCAATATTTCCGGTTTGGCCAGTTGTACCTGTATAACCTGTAGAACCCGTAGGTCCTGTAGAACCAGTTTGACCTGTAGAACCGGTTGGACCCGTATAACCGGTTTGACCGGTTGTGCCTGTTGTTCCTGTTTGGCCTGTTGTTCCCGTTTGGCCTGTTGTTCCACTGAAGCCAGTATGACCTGTAGACCCAGTATGACCTGTAGGTCCAGTATTACCTGTAGAACCAGTATGACCTGTATGTCCTGTTGCTCCACTTCGACCCGTATGACCAGTTTGACCTGTATAACCGGTATGTCCTGTTGCTCCAGTTCGGCCCGTATGACCAGATTGACCTGTGTAACCTGTGTAACCGGTTTGGCCCGTAGTGCCTGTTTGACCAGTTGCACCGGTTTGGCCTGTTGATCCTGTTGCTCCTGTTTGACCACTTTGGCCTGTTGCACCACTTTGGCCTGTATAACCTGTTTGTCCTGTAGAACCTGTTTGCCCTGTTTGACCAGTTTGTCCTGTTTGCCCGGTTTGACCTGTGTAACCCGTCTGACCTGTCTGTCCCGTTTGACCTGTTTGCCCGGTCGAACCTGTTCGGCCTGTTTGGCCACTTTGGCCTGTTTGTCCTGTCTGACCAGTTTGCCCGGTTTGGCCGGTTTGACCAGTATGCCCTGTGTGACCGGTCTGACCAGATGTTCCAGTAGGTCCAGTCATTCCAGTGTAACCAGTATGCCCTGTTTGACCTGTTTGACCTGTTTGACCTGTCGAACCTGTATAACCTGTTTGACCTGTATAACCTGTATAACCGGTTGCTCCGGTTGG
>Ga0129324_10000983_pt1 | contig 19312 bp, 24 predicted proteins | sample CPBDNA_7_FD_96879 | JGI IMG/M metagenome (GOLD analysis project Ga0129324, IMG submission 96879) | Freshwater to marine salinity gradient microbial communities from Chesapeake Bay, USA - CPBay_Spr_15_0.2_DNA | ecosystem: Environmental > Aquatic > Marine > Coastal | place: USA: Chesapeake Bay... | reverse complement strand
ATCAGAGGTGGCATTAGCATAATGAAGCTATCAAAAATCAAAAAAGCAGAGCCTATAAAAGAATCATGTTGTTCAAGTAATTGTGATTAATTAGTCATTTTTTATAAAACTTTCTAATGAAGGTAAGGTTTGAGCATGCTAGTATTTCGTCGCCAAGTATGATTAAAATACTCGCAAATTATACCCGTGACTTGTGTTACAAGAAATTTGAAATGGGTTGATGGGTACGCATCAGGGATGTTGAAATAGGTACTAAAAAAATTGGCGCCTGGCCTTTTGAAAAAACTTGTAAACAGGTTTTTGCTCTTCGTAGGCACTACGGGTTTCATAAGCCAGCTTGTCTGGCATCAACTCCGAAGGTACGAGGTAAGAAATGTCTTAATAGGGCATGTCCGAGAAAGGTGAAAAATCTCTCTCTCTAGGTATTTTGGAATAATATGATTCCTTACTTTACTCAAAGGTACAATAAAAGGAGATCAATGCTCTCCCTTTACTCATCTGACGATTAATTAACCGTTCCACCACCGCCCAAATCACCTCTAATGATAGAACCGTCAATAAGTTGAATGTCAGCAATTTCTGACTTTCCTGAAAGATTAACTTGATAAAGTCGTTTAGAAAGAGCTTTGATATTATAGAGATTCGGATTTTGAAGAAGTTCTTCAAAACGAACTATATTTTCATCTTTAAGCCTAATGTCTGAAATATGACCTGCTTCTAAGATAATTGAATTTTTCTCGCTCGATTGAATAGTGATATGAACACCACCACCACCACCGCCGACGAGAGGACCAGCTAAAGCGGGAAGCGATGAAACGGCCGAGAATGCAAGTCCTAGAATTAAGTGTTTCATCAATTTAGCTCCCTTTTTGTTTGCTTAGAACCTACAACAAGACTTTCGCCAGCGACACAAAAGACAAATGGTTGCGCTGATTCAGAGTTAGACTTGTTGCTTTCGAGCATTTTAAGTACGTCTAAGAAGCAATTTTTTAACATTAAGGAGGCTTTTATGGCAATATCTTCCTCTACTGCATCGGAGCTTAAATAGAAAACGCTTCGGCCACTGCTCCAACCTTCTGAATTTATAATATTATTTAGCATATTGAGAGACTGCTTAAGCCCATGTTTTTCTTCTATATAAGGGTTTGTATTAGTACATTTCAGGTACTTACCCTCGAAAGTAATGATATCAAGAGCAATTAATCTTTCAATTTTTGGCCGAGCAATACTGCCCATTGAATTTATTAGCTCCTCATTTATCAGCTCTTCATCTATGCAGGCCTTCTGAATTGCAATTGAACCAAGTGTATAAACAACTTCGTCAACAGTAACGCCTCGATCATTAGAGCACATAAAATAAATTTGAAAGTCGTATTCATCTTTTAAAAGACTCGCGTTGTTTTCAATTTCTCTCTTCTTGGCCTCTTCAAAAGCTACAGGAAATGATTTTTTTAAAAAATACTCAATGACACCCCCATAGTATGAAGCGACAAGATTAATACTTTTGAGACCTGAGTGTTTTTCAAGAAGAGAAAGAACAAGGGAAGGGTTTGGGGTCTTTCGATTAACACTTGTTTTCCATCGCCACAAGGTGGTCTTTGAAATTACCTCAGAGTCAATCACCTTCTTCTCACCAATTTCAGAGATAATAGCGGTTATCTGCTCATAAAGAGCAGCATCAGTGTAGTTAACTGATTCGCTATTAATGTCTCCATCTCTTGGTATCACTTTGACTCCATTAAAAATTTACATGCAATATAAACCAAATGGATTTCTTTCACGCAACTGTGCTGGTGAAATTTATATATTCCTAAGTTACTGAAAAAAGGTCTGAGCTTAGTTTCACGTGAAAACTTAATGAAATACTTAGCAATAACCCCCACCTTTCATTCTGCATAACGGGACTGATTGCTCGATCGTTAAGGATAAGTTTTTTCATTGAAGAGTTCGTTTCATGACAATATAAGCAGTGAAATTTTTCTATCAGCTTTCAATAAATTAAAACCTTTTCTCGGTTCCATTTAAATTTCAGGTGAAATCTTTCTTTTTTTCTTGATTCCGTTTTGATTCTTATAGCTCCACTAATTTAACAACAGCAGTGGAGGTATTTCATTATGAAAGATGAAAGAAATTGCTTTTTAAACCGCATTAGAAACGACGGTGAGAAAGTTATTAAAGTCGGAGAAGAACTCGAGCTTATAACAAAGGCCGGTTCTCGGTTTCAGTGCATTGTTTATGATTTCAAGGATGGCTATATCCAAACAATTACTCAGTTTGGGGTTCTTATGCTTTTCCCTCTTAGTTCATTAATCAAAGTTTATCCCATTTTAAAATTGGAGTTGAAATGAAAGTTATTATTTTTTTAAGTTTAATTTGTATTTGTTCATGCGGTTTTAATTCGGAGGAAACAGAGGTTCCTGTCTCTGATGCAAAGCCTCAGCTTAATGGAGATACTAACGGTCAATCTTCCGAATTTGATAAGGAAGGTGATTATGACGGTGACCTTGTTTCCAATCAAAGTGAAATTGACTTAGGTCGAAACCCTTGGGTTGCAGACATTCCAAGCCTTGAATTTAAATTCATGAAGGATTTCATGTTAAAAAGCGGTGAGTCCACATTAATTGACTCTCAAAAAGATATAATTGGAAAGAAGTATCAGTACCGAGTTGGCGACTACCTAATTAAAGAAATTGCTGCGAGGGCTACCACACGTTTAGCTAGATTTGGTGGTGTTGTTGAAGGGCATTTTGAGCCAGTTGATCTTACAAGAATTAGATACCCTAGGTTTTCTAAAGGTTTTTTACTTGAAGGGAATACTCAAGTCCTTAGAGGGTTTGAAGATGCTTCAGTTTCCTTTAAAAATACGATTACTCTCAAAAGAAACAGAGGTTTTCAAAAAATCTCAAATCCTATCTTTAACTTCCACTTCTTTAATTATGAAACAGGTTTATACGAATTAGTTGGTCAAAAAGATTTTGATAAGGATGTTTTTGAGGGGGTTCTCGAAAGGTTTGATGTAAACCTTGATATCCAAAATAGTGAGCAGCTGATCGCCAATTTTTCAAAACGAGGCGAATTCTTAACGGCTGAGATAGAAGACTTCGAAATTGATGATCTTAAGACAAATTATAAGTCATTGATGGCCTCTGTGTCGGAAAAAACAATCCCCATCACTGTTATAACACCGCTAGATACTCAAACGCACTATGTAGCATTAAAAGATCAGCATAATAAGCTAGGGCATTTTCTTAAGTCACTTTATGGTGAGAACTTTAAGGTACAAGACGGTCAGCTCGTGCAAGTTGGTGGTTTTGTAAATAGCCTTACAACATTTGAAGAGCTAAAAAGCCTAAAGGGTGAAACAAAAAAGGGTAAATGGTTTGTCCTTCTCAATAGAGCGACAAACTTTAATCTTTTTGACTATGAGTTTCAAAAAGGTGATCAAGTTGTCCTTAATTACATGACAGGCGATGAGCTAGCCTCCTTTGAGAAGGGATACCAACTAGAGGCCTTCAAAAATCTTCAATCAGGACTTAATTATCAAGATATTGAGCTTGGTGAATTTTCTCTAAACGACTCCATCACAATTAAGCTAAATCCAAATCATATTAGGTATGAATACTATAATGTTGGAACCTATTCATTTAATGATAGCGCAGGTCATTCGAGCTGGCGTTTTCATGATCAGAGTGAAAGAAAGGATGAGCTTAATTTCTCTCAAAATGAAAACCTCAATCGTCTTAGTCTAATCGTAAATGGCCAAGAATTTAAAATCACCGACCTTATTAGCTCTAACAAAGTTCAGGCAAATTTCAATGGCTCAACCCTAGAGTTGATAATTGATAAAGTCTATGAAGCCTTTAGTCTCAGTGAGGATGAATTTTATTCTCTCTCCTTAAGAACTTTTCCTAATAATTACCAAGCAGAAATTGGTCTCTGGTTAACAGGAATTGGTGGTTGGATAGCTGGTCAGTCTAGATGTGGTAGTGCAGATGCCGTTTGTAAGGGGTGGTATCAAACAAATGGTATCCCATTAGGTCGCGTTTGTTCTCACATTCAGCCAAGTTTCACTAATAACTGTACGGGCGTCTTAAGAGACGAATATCGGAAACAATCTAAGACTCTTAGGCGTGACCTTAACTTTGATTACTCATTTCTCATCACTCACAGATTTAACTAAGGAGAATTAGTATGAACTATAAATATATCCTCGCTATGACACTCTTTGTTGTAATCCAACCAGCTTTTGCTTTTAGTAAGCTTAAAAACGGGTTTGAAACAATTACCTCAACCTACCTCATCCCCCTTGCGGGGGCGGTGGCAGGTGCCTCATTTATTCTCTTTGTTACTTTGTCTTTCTTTAAGCAGGACGAATACCAAAAGAAAGCGGCAAATGTAGCGATTCTATCAATCTTTGCTGGCTCAGGCCTTGAGCTGATTAGAAACCTTATTCAGAGCTTTAGCTAGGAGTCTCAGATGAGTAGAAATCAATTTCCCACATTGCTAAATCAGAAGGCAACAATGCTAGCAAGCCTCACAAGAGTTGACCTACTAGTTGTCGGCTCAAGTTACCTGATTCTTTCATGGATGAAAGTTCCAGGTCTTTACTCCCTTGGCATGATTGCTTTGATTTTAGTGTGTCTAAAATTTATAGGCAAAAGGCTAAAACAAGGGTTCTTTGCCCATTTAATGGATGACAAGAAGCTTTCTTGGCAATTTAAGCTTGGAGGCCATGATGAGTAAATCAACTTTCCCCATCCTAGAGGTAGAGGGGAATAGATTGACCTCCATTCACGGTGACGTCTCATGGTTTTATTCAATGCTCCCGTCAGATGCTTCTCAAATGGATGACATCGAAAGAACTGGATTTTTTGAATCATTGGCCCGAGGGCTAAATAACCTCAGTCTTGATTATTACTTCAAGTTTTACAAGGTTGGTGATTCTTCTTTTCTTGAAACTAATGGTTCACAACTTCCAAGCTTTTCAGGCATAGAGTTTATAGAGCAGAGTCAGCCTTTAGAATGCTTTTTCCAAACTGGTCAGATATTTTCTGAGGTTGGAATCTATGACGATTATGTAAGCTTTAACGGAAAATACCTAAGAGTCTTTTCTGTAAGTGAGTTTTCAGATGATGAGGCACATGAGCACCTAATCCCTCAAGATGTTGATTATGTTCTAAGCTTTAAAAAGAAAGCTAAAGATAAGTCAATTAATAAGCTTGAGAGAATTAGAACGGGACACCTATCAAGCTTTTTAAAGTCTAAAAGAGATATTTCAAGTGAGGGAGCCTATTCTCAAGCAGAAGAGCTTATGCATGATCTTATTCATGGAAGCGAGTCCATGTTTGAGATGGAGATGTTCTTTCTACTACGCTCTAATTCGCTAGAAGAGCTAAATTCGATGAGCGTGGCCTTTGTTGGTGAAATGCTTTCTCGTGGCATTAAAGTCTTTGCTGAGGGGCAATCCCTTAGACATTTTAAGTCAGGGCTAACCTCAATCTTTAATGAGCTTATTCCTGGAGTTAAGCCTCACCTTGGATTAAGAACACTCCCAAATAAGACAAGTCATCTTCGCTACCTCTTACCAGTTGAGAGAAGCTTTCTTATGGATGAAGGAATAGAACTTCATGACAACTCTGAAAGGCTTATCTACTTTGATCCATTCACAGATGCCATCAAAAACAGAAATATGCTTGTTACTGGCATAAGCGGTGGTGGTAAGTCTGTTTTTGTTAATAAGGTCGTCCATCACCTCATTGAAGATCATCCAACTGTCATCCTTGATAAAGGAGGCTCTTTTCGTAAGCTCACAAAGTATTACGGAGGAAGTAATCTTGAATATAAGTTCAATCCTTTCCAATTTAAAGATCCAATGTATCTCAGAGAGATTATTCTCTCTGCTGTTGATGCTGAAAAATTTGGGAAATTAGAAAAAGGAAAGCTTTTAAGGGCCATAAGAGAGGCCCTACCCAAAAGCGAATACTTCTTTGGACTTATAGATTATCTAAAAGAAGACTTCCCAGAGATTGATCTCTATTTTGAAGATTTTAAGGACTATATCAGTGATGACCATATTGATACAAAGAGTATCCTATACGTTGACGTAGAGAACTACCCAAAAAGCGTCATTGCACCAATTATCATCTTTATCTTGGAATACTTTAAGAATATCCCAGAAAAAGAGAAGATTCTTGTCTTTGATGAGTGTTGGAGCTTCCTTGGAGATCATAGTTCATACATTGACGAATGCTTTAGGACATTTAGAAAGACAGGTGCATTTCCAATAGCGATTTCTCAATCTCTTAAGGATTTCTCTAGTCTTGGAGATGATCTCGCTAATTCAATAACTAATAATTGCTATTTTAAAGTCTTCTTCCCTCAAGAGATAGAAGAGAGACACGATATCACTTCCTTTGATGTTGAAAATATTGGCTCCCTTGAGTTTCAAAAAGGCCTCTTTTCAGAGTGTTATCTGAAGTCCTCTGACAATAGGTTCAGAAAGATCATTAGAAACTACTTAACTCCCTTGGAGTTGGAGCTATTTCATACAGAAGCAGGCAAAGACAAAAAACTAGAGAGTTTTCTCTGTAAGTTTGAAGAGTTTTTCGACTCAAGTAAAGAGGCCATTGAAGCCTATGTGAGGTTACGCCATGAAAATTTTCAAAATAATAATGATTTTTACTTGGATGTTTAGCATGAGGGTAAATGCGAGCACACTTTTTTTACCTGATAGCGATACAGCGGCACTTGTGATGCTTGTCTCAAATACAGCTTCAACTGTTTCAAACACTCTTAAAATCTTAGAAGTCGCTAAAAAAACCAGTGACCAAATAGATAAATATAACTTTATCGCTATGAGACGCTATTTCATTGCTCGGCGTATAGAGCAACACGTTCTTGATATCACAGAAGCTAAGAAAATGAAGCCAAAAAACCTTCAAGAGATCAACCAAGTGATGCTTAGGCTCAAGATGAATCTGCAAGGGTTAAAAAGCAATATCGACTTTATGGCTAAGGATGTACTAGCAGCCGAAGACTTTACTGATCGCTATTGGGAGAAAGTCGTAAATTCTATGGCTGATGAACGTGAAGCGCATAATCAAGAGTTAATGAGCGCAAGTGAAGGCTCAATGAGTAAGCACACGCAAAACACGGCCATGAACACTGCCCTTAACGGAAAGATTCTCTCCAAAATGAGACGCGATAACCTTGAATACCAAAAAATAGACCTTGGTCTTAAAAAAAGCGAGACCGTAGAGAAGCTACGTCGAGAGGAGTTCTATAAAAGTTGGATTGGTGTTGATCGCAAAAAGGAAAATCTGGATGAGGTACTGACAGAAGGGGGGAAGCTATGACGAGTATAATGCGTGACCTTCTCTTGGTTCAAAGCTTCAATCTTAGCCTGCTCATCGAAGAATATAGGCTTTTCTTTTTAAGCCTTCTTCCAAGCGTTTTTATTTTAGCTGTCATTGTTGAATACTTTGATCGTCTAGAGCCATTTACTCTTGTTAAGAGAGCGTTTATTTCCATTTTAATCTTAACGACAGTAACCAGTGTTTATGAAAGCTCAATTGCTTCATCAATGGATACAGCTGATCAGGTTTTTAGAAGCCAAAAGCAAGGAAATATCCTTTTAATGGATCTTTTTGATGGTTTTAAGCATTGGGACAAAATTACAAAAGATAAAAAGAAAGACTTCTTTGAAGAGCGAAATGCATTTACTGGTGCGCTAGCTTTTTTGAAGTATCACCTTTTTGATTCATTCGTAAATGACGGCTTTACCGTAACGATTTACTTCATCACTAAACTTTGTTTTCTGATTTTAAAGGTTGTGTACTCCCTCGTTTATTATCTTGGATATGGGCTTATTGGGATTCCCTGCCTGATCTACCTATTTCCATCTATGGGAAATGTCCTTAGAGGGGCAATTCTAAGCTATTTGTGGTGCTTAATTATCCCTCACGTCCTTGTTTTTATCATCTCTATGATTGGAACAGAAATTAATAAAGGCTATGTTTCAGGTCATATTATTGGTGGCTCTATCATGGGGACAACTCTTCTCTTTATTCTGACCTTATTTATCGCTTTTACCCCATTAATTGGGGCCATGATTTTAAATGGAAGCGGTATCTCACAGGCCGGTGGAATTATCGCCAGTATCGGGGCCAATTACGTTATGAATCTACCAAAGAATACTGTCAATAATGCTGCCATGTTGGCTATAGGTGGACCACTAGGTCCTAAGGCCATGTTTGCAAAGGGATTGGCCAAGGGTGGGTATCAATTTGCTAAAAAAGCAAAAATACCAGGCTTTAATAAGTTTTCCTCAAATGGTTCTAGTTCTCATCAAGCACCAAGGCGTCCTGAGCGAGCTAAGCCCGCAGGGCTTGGTAATACACATATAAAAGGTCATATCCCACCAAATGTTAATGATTCGGACTATGTGACCCTTAAAAACTCTAATAAATCATCTGGAGTTGATTTTATTTCAGCTCCCACAAGAAAGAACCCTGCTTATAAGTCTGAGCAAGCTCATCAAATTAACCCAACAGAGTCTAAAAACAAGCAAAGCAATAAAAGGAGTGTAAGTAATGGAACAGTACAAAAGCATGGCCAAGTCCATCGACCACCTCAAAAGACCTCTCATATACATCGCTCTAATAAGCGCACTAACTCACGTCCTTATTCTAGCCACAGGAATATTAATCAACCATCACGAAGACAATAAAAGGTTTAGTGCAATGGAAACCTGTTACATGGGAATGAGAGAGCTATTTGACAACAATCCAACGGAAAAGCTTTTTAACAAGTCTGTCTTAAAGGACGCTAAAGAGCATACCTTTGATATTGAAGAAATTGGACTCATAAAGCAATTAAGTGGCTTTCGTTGTGATGTTGTGGCCAAAGATAGCAAAGGTCATAGAAGTTTTCGAGTTGCTTTGGAGAAAAACGCAAGCTTTCCTCATTTCTACAAGATCGCTGATGTAAAAGAGCAAAGGCTCGCCTCTCGTTATCAATGGGAGGACTCACTATGATCTATTACATCATTACGGGACATATTTTTACGATTTTTCTTTCCATGTCTCATCTTACTAGCGTGAACTTTCCAAACAAAGTTCAGGACTATGTAGGAGGTCAAGAAGGAGATTTTAAAATTTATGAGCTGAATAAAGGCAAAAGTCTTGTCTATGAAACAAAAAAGAAAGGGTTCAGCCGTAACTTCATAACCTTTTTAAAAGAGGAAAAATACCACTTTAACCTGAAATACAGTGAAGAATTTTCAAATAAGGACGTTGAGATTCGTAAGGCCGAAAGGTGTACTTACTTTACTCTCTTAAAGGAAACTAAAGAATACCAGCTTTTTGAATGTCCCAAATCAATATTTTTTGTAAATAAGAACAAAAAGCCAGTTAAGGTCAATGAGCTAACAATTAAGAGAAAGAGCTACTTATCTAAAGGGCCTCCCATCTATTTAGATGAAAAGTTGATCTATTACCAAGGGCGAGCTCTATGAAGTGGCTAGTTGTCTTAATTTTTCTACATTCAAACGCTCAAGCAGGATTTAGTGAGATGCCTGCTTCTAACCGTTACCAGTATAAGAAGCCAGCTCCGAAGAAGGTTCAAAAAAGAGTTGTTAAAAAGAGCAACAAAAATGAAATTGATGAACATACTAAGAGTCTTCTTGAAAAGGATCAGGCGATCCTTGAGCTATTAAAGAAGTCTGAGAAGCGAGTCATTGTGAGGAAGAAGGAAGATAAGGTCACGGCGCTTACACGCGAACGTGGAATTCTTCTAAATTCAGTTCTGGCCATGAATGTTAAGCCTTCTAAGTTCATCGTAAGAATTAATAGTGAAAGCTTTGATCTAAATGGTGCTGAGCTTCGTTGTCTTGGATTTAGCTTTGAGAAACGAGTCCCTAGTCAATGTGATCTACTCGTTATGGATGGTGAAGAATATGACGTTGATGTAGATATTTGGGACTTAGACGGGGCTGAAGGAATCATTGCTGATTACTACTACTCAGGTGAAGAGAAAACCTTTCTTACTTCTTCATTTGCGTCATTTTTAGGAGCTACCTTTGACGTGGCGAAGGGCGGAGTAAGTTCACCTTTTGGAACCTTCAATCAAAATACAGCAAAAAATGAAATTATGGACGGCTTAAGCGGCATTGCAACAAATGCTAAGAATAAAATCATTGAGTCAGGGGAGCGAAACTTAACGATCTCTTATGTGAACTCAGGAAAAGAGGTTCTTGTCTTTTTTAATAAGTCTTTAAAGCTAGGTGGAGAATAATATGAAAACGATAATCTTAGGAATTTTAATTCTAAGTGTGACTTCATGCTCAACCATGAAGAAAACTCTTATCTATAGCTCTTTAGCTGGTGGAGCAACAGGGGCTACGGCAGGAGCCATGCTAAGTCCTAACAAGGAAAGTCGTGGTGCCAATGCGGCAGTCTTTGGACTTGTTGGAGCAGGACTAGCGGCTCTTGCTGGCTATGCCCTTTATAAGGATGATCCTCGAAACTATAAGCTCGATCAAATGCTCCATGAAGAGAAGAAAGCTGCAGTTCCTTACGATCCTAATGAAATTGAGATAGGTCTAGGAAATTTCAAAATAGATGCCAATCTCAGCAAAGAAGAAGCTTACAAGGTTCCAGTTAAGGAACTACCTGAAAAGCTTAAGGGCAAAGTTAATAGACAGTTTCTTATCAAATATCAATCTAAAGAGCGTTACGTAAAAAAAGGGAACAAAACCTTCTATATTCCGGCCTTTGATGTTTACGAACACGCCTACGGAGAGACACCTGATTCAATAAATAGCAACTTAGAAGGAGATAAAAATGGGAAATAAAAAACAACAGTCAGGAGACTTTGGGCTGGGAGAAGCACTCGTTCCTGTAATTGATCTTATGTCAGAGATACTTTTAAAGCTAAGCCAATTAATGGCCTCAGGACTTGTTCTAGGAATGGATAAGTACGTCTTTAAAAGGAGTAATAAGAATACGATAAAAAAGATTGAAAGAGATGATCTTAAAAATGATAGGCGTACTCTTCTAGATGAAGCGATTGGTTATTCCGTTACTTCCAAACGAAATATTGTGGGAAGTGAGATCAATAAGTCAGCTCATACGGCAGTCGTTGGTGCTAGTGGTTCAGGAAAAACTGTTCTTCTCGATGCTCTTATGTTCGAGGACATGAGACAAAGAAAACCCGTGGTCTTTATTGATCCCAAGGGAGATAACAGCTCTCTTTTAAATTTTATCAATCTTTGTAAGCTAACAGGGCGAGACTTCTATGTGTTTTCTGAATACTGGAACGGCGAAGGAACTAGTGCCTTAAATCCAGTTAAGGATGGATCAAGTACAAATATAGCAGATCGTATTTTTAAGTCCTTTACTTGGAGCGAGGAACATTACGCCCAAATTTGTCGTGATGCTATCGAGGATGCGGTTTCAATTCTTAAAAGTAAAGATGAGCTAGTTAACCTTGAAAGTATTTACAATAAGCTTATCGAAATAAGTGATTCCAAGAATAAAGAAGAGAGTCTTTATAGGCGTGATGATATTCAGGGAATTTTATCAAGGCTTAAGAAACTTATGCGATCTGACTTTGGTCAAAAGCTTAATAGGGCCGATGGTCTTAGCTTTTCTGATATTAGAAAGAGTAATAAATGCGTCTATATAGGACTTTCTGTCCTTGGCTTTGCTGAGATTGCCAGGTCTCTTGGGAAGGTCATTTTAGGAGACATCTCGTATTCAGCGTACAAAACATATCGAGAGATTACACCTGTTAATGAAGATCAGCTCAATAAGATGGGGCTTTATATTGATGAGCTTTCAGCCATTATTACAGATGAGTTTATAGAAATTCTAAATAAGGTAAGGGGAGCAAAGATTGAGTTAACTTTTGCCTTTCAGTCTCCAAGTGATATCGCAAAATACAGTCCTGAGCTTTGTACTCAAGTCTTAGAGAATACCTCTAACTGGTTTCTTTTTAAGCAGAGAATAAAAGAAGGTGCTGGTTTATTTGCTGAGTCTATTGGAACAATGGAGTCTAAGAAGCAGACAATGCGTGTTCAAGATGGGGAAGAGCAGGCCCAAGGATCACAGAGAACAGTTGAAGAGCTAATTGTTCATTCCAACATCTTAAAGAATTTAAATGTGGGGCAATGTGTATTTTTGCGGCATTACCCAACAAAAGTTGATCTTCTTAATGTGAAGTATATCGACCCTAAGATCGTCTGGGATAACGTCAAATTTATAAATAAGGAGGTAGTTATCGAAAAAGAGAATACTAGGGAATCCAGAAGGAACAAACCTCATTCAGTAAAAAAACGCAGACCTTTATTAGTAGAGGATAGGTAATGAAAGCTAGTTTTATTCCCCAAGGGGTTTATGAGGACATCATCAATATTGTCGGTCAATGGAAAGTCGTGGATATGAAGAGTCTAAGTGAGATGTGCAATTACGATGTGGGTTATCATAATCTTTTAAAAAAGGTGCGAAAGCTTGAAACACAAGGACTAATTAAAGGCGTTCTTCTTGGGAGAAAGAATAAACATATTTATCTCACAGATAAGGGCCTTAAGTACACTGGTCATGATTACACCTATGAGATTTGTGATGAAAATTTAACCCATGATTTAATTGTTAGTCGAGTTCTAAAAGAACTATTAAAGAACGACTCATTTATGAATGGGAGAATGTTTCACCAAATTTCAGGGGATCAGCTCTTGCCAGATGCTGAGGTCAGCGTGGGAAAGGGAAGGGATATTTTCAGGCTTGCATTGGAGGTCGAACTGACTCAGAAGTCACAAAACAGAGTCAAAGAAAAGTACCGTCGATATGCAACTGGAAGTGTTTTTACGTATGGGGTGTTCATTACCAATAAGGTGACATTGTTTAATACCTATCGACGCTTTTTGGAGGAGATGAAGCAAGATATTCAAGAGGCTATTGTTCTAATACTAGATAAGCAAATGACTGCAACCAAATTTAATTATGAAAAGTCAGAGTGCTTCTATCTAGGACGAACATTAAGCTTTGAGTGCCTTTTTGGTGATGAGAAAGGTTAAATTAATGTCAAATGAAGTTAAACAAAATTCGCCCCTGCCATTTTCATAAATGATTTCGGGCCATTATCGAGATGATTTTTGACCTCCCTCCCTCTACCAGTTCGAGAAGGAGGTCAAAAAGTCCCTCTCTATGTCCCTAATTAAAGAAAATGGCAGGGGCGAATAAGAAAAGAAGGAGTAATTAATAATGAATATGAATGGTGTTGAAAAAGAAGAAAGCTTGGGTGCTAGTGCGAAGCCTGTGCCACCTAAGAAACGCGGAAGAAAGCCTAAACATACAAAGAACGAATTCCAAATAAATCCAGATCAGACAAAGTTTTTTGTCGATCTCTCAAAGGATAAAGAAAGTCTTAGTAAGGTATTTGATCTTCTTGTAGCTACTAATAAAAAAGACTACGGCAAGGAAATTACTTTCAAGGATTTGGCCTTATTTGGAATCGATAAGATTTCATCAAAGGACATCGAGAAGATCCAAGAAGGTGGTCTAAGTAAACGAGAGTTGCTGGAAAGAGCTTGGGAAGAATTCAATAAGAAGAATAAGCAAAGCTTATCCTTTGATGATTTTCTACTTAAGAAGGTCGGAATTAATTAAGAGAAGGAGAATTAAAAATGGAAAATACATACGAAACATTTATGGGAAGGCTTGGTAAGAATCCTGAGCTTAAGTACACAAAAGAAGGCAAGCCTGTCTGCGATTTATCGGTAGCCATAAATAAAGGTAAAGATGCCCCTCCGCATTGGAGAAAGGTCGTTGTTTGGGAAAAACAAGCCGAGCTTTGCTCTTTATATCTCAAAAAAGGACAAGAAGTCTTTGTTCAAGGTCGAGCGGAGATTAAGTCATTTAGAACCAACGAAGGTGGTACTAAAACGTATGAGGAAGTGAACGCACGGCTTGTGGGGTTCACTAATCTTAATTAGGGGGAAAGGTGGAAAAGACTTTTCTAAATAAGACATGGCTCAACACAGATGAAGCGGCCTTGTACCTTGGCAAAACGCGTAATGCTGTATGGCTTCTTGTGAGTAAAGGAATTTTGATTAAGCGAAAGTGGAATCGAAGACTTTATTTCAAGAGAGCCGAGCTTGATCAATTATTGGAAGCTTCATTTTCATAGGAGGTAGTAATGGCCGTAACTCAAGAAACTTTACCTTGTGGCGATTCTCGATTTTCAGTTTATGTAAATATTAGAAGTAGAGCTATGCCTCATATCAGGCGTCAAAAGCGCATCAAAGGATTAAAGACTAAGGCAGAAGCAACTCGTAAAGAAAAGAAACTGATCCAAGAGCTTTCACAAAAAGTGGCCCAAGAAGAAGGGCATGGTTTTACTTGGAGAATGATCATTACTAAATGGGCGGCTGAAGTCGCCCAGCCTTCTTATATTGAAAAGAGCTACAATCCAACGACAATTAGAGACTATGTTTCAATGCTTAATCGTTGGACTGGGGACTGGCTTGATAGGCCAGCTTCTCAAATTACGAAAGGTGATGGGAGAGAAGTCTTAGATCGCGTCATTGAAGAGGGCAGGAGTAGAGCATTTCAAAAACGTGTGAAGAACACAATCAATATGATCTATAACTGGGCCATTGAGAATAGGGCCATTAGAGGGATTCCTCATAGTCCTGTCTTTGGGCTAAAAGTTGTTGTTAAGCAAGATAAGAGGCCCGAGATTTTAAAGCCCCATGAAATTCGCAAGCTTCTTTATGAAGCGAAGGCACAGGATCATGACTGGTATTATATTTGGGCTATGGCACTTCTTACTGGAATGAGAAATGGGGAGCTATATGCGCTTAGCTGGGAGGATGTCGATTTTGACGCTTCTCTTATAAAGGTTGAAAGGTCATTTAACTTTAAAGTGGGTGAGTACAAGGACACCAAGGCCGGTTACTGGCGTAGTGTTCCTATTTCTTCTGAGCTTCGCTCCTTGCTATTAGAGATTAAGAGCCAGTCTAAGTCTGAGTACGTTCTTCCGAGGCATATTCTTTGGACTGGTGGTAAACAGGCTAAGATCCTAAAGATATTTTGTAAGTCCATAGGGCTACCTGAGATTAGATTTCATACGTTGAGAGCTTGTTTCGCTACTCAGCTTATTGGATCGGGAGTGGAGCCAGTTAAGGTTATGAAGATTTGTGGGTGGAAGGATTTGAAAACTCTCGGAGTTTATTTACGCCTTGCGGGGATTGATGAACGAGGGGTTACTGAGGGGCTTAATTTTTTACCTAAGGATGAAGAAAAAGTTTTTTCAATTTTTACAAAGACTACGCATGAGTAGTCCTTTATAAGCTATGCTTTGCTGGTATTATATTGTTTTAGGAAAAATATTTCTTACGACCAAAAATCAATACAAGGATGAGGGGAAGTATAATCAGTTGAGAGATTTTTCTACTCAAGTCCTGATCGTGGGAAGTGTAGAGGGGGAATAATTTGAATTTAACATTCATATCAGACACTCATGCAAAACATGAGGCTGTTAAACTACAAGCAGGTGATGTCTTAATTCATTGTGGAGACTTTTCAAAGAAGGGTTCATTAGAAGACATTAAAAGCTTTTCTGAATTTATTAAGAAGCAGGATTTTTGTCACAAAATTGTTATTGCTGGAAATCATGACTTTTGTTTTGAAGATGAAAGAAAGACAGAAGCCGAAGAGATATTTAGTAAGAATGGAATCATCTATTTAAATGATAGCGGGGTTACAATTGATGGAGTGAAGTTTTGGGGGTCTCCTGTTCAACCGGAATTCTTTGATTGGGCCTTTAATCGAAAAAGAGGTGATGATATCAAAAAACATTGGGATTTAATTCCTGATGATACTGATGTGCTAATTACACATGGGCCACCATTTGGAATTCTAGATGAATGCTCAAATGGTCAAAAGGTTGGTTGTGAAGATCTTCTAAGTAAAATTCAAAATCTGGAAATTAAAGTACATGCTTTTGGGCATATTCATGAAGGTTATGGAATCAAGGTGCAGGATGGTATTGCCTTTGTGAACTCTTGTATCTTGAATAAGAACTATAAAGTCAAAAATGAACCAATATGTATTGAGATATAGGAATGAAAAAACTGTTGAAGACTTCTTGTGTGATTACAGTGGTTTATGGTATATGAAAATGATTTCCATTGAAAATTTGGAAAAATAATGATAAAGTGTTGCAAGGTGCAACCCGAAATGTTAAATGAGAGGCTGGCTTGGGGTTAAGTGATAAGCGGAAGCGGTTTTATAAAATTCGAGCAAATTGCAAGGTCGTGGTTCGATATCACGCATACGGTGACTACCCTGAAAGAGAGTTCACCCAATTAGAAATTAAAAACCTTGTAAAATACGGCAACGGAAGAGTCACTGAAAATGATTCACCTGAAGCGATTACTGAATCATTTTTATATTTTCCAAAGGATGATGAGGATAGAGAGTGCAAGCTAGTTGTTTTGTTGGAAGAAGTTGAGATAGAAGACGAGAACGGGACTATCACAAAAGAGACTATCATTGTGTGTAGTGCTTACCGAGAGGTTTAAAATGAAGTTTAAAAAAATTATCGTTCCTAAATTTATTCATGAAGATGCATTTGGAGAAAATGTGTTTTCTGATGTTGAGATTTTATTCAACCCAGAAGAAAGAGAAATAACTCCTGAAACATTTAATCAGGGAGAGGACGAATTCTTTTTAGCGGATGATCAAATTGATCAGCTTGCAAGTGATTCTGTTCGTAGATACTTAAATCATTATCTCCCTTCTATTGTGAAAGGGGAGTATGTTTTAAGCGGGAAAGAAATAGATGCTATTATTACTTTCTGTAAGGTGAATAGGAGTGAGTTTTCAGATCTAATTGGTCTTGATCGTGCTAGTGTAACTAGAATTATAAAAGGTGAACAGAGCCTTAAAAAAGATGTTTTACTCCTAATTATTGAACGACTCAAAGATGAAGTTGAAAGTCCTGGGATTTCGAGAGTCGTTTTAGATAAGATTAGAAATAGAAGAGATGTTTCAGAAATTGAAAATTTAAACCTAGATGTTTTTTCTATTGCTGAGTATCTCATTAGATTCTTCGAAAGAAGGATGGATAACTTAACACATTTAAAACTTCAAAAGCTATTATATTATGCACAAGGTATTGCGTATGGGCGATATAATATACGCCTATTTAATGAACCATTTTTAGCTTGGCAACATGGGCCAGTGATCAGAACAGTTTATGACAAATATAAAATTGTTCAGGGAAATCCTATTTCTGAAGATAAAGATATTGATATTTCTTCTGTAGTTAATAATGATGCCGTAATTAGTATATTAAAAGAAACAATCTCTCTCTATGGAATTTATAGTGCTTGGACTTTGAGAAATAAAACTCACAATGAATCTCCTTGGTCTGAGACTGAACAGTCTGAAGAAATAGCAGATGAGAAAATGATAAATTATTTTAGGAATGCTTTTGTTTAGAAGGAGAGGAATATGCCAAGTGGCTATACACATTGTTTTTTAGCTCGAAATTTTAATGCTCTCTCTGAACATCAGAATATAGATTTAAAATTTCTTCTGGATGAGAAAATAAAATACTTTCAAGTTGGTGCTATTGCACCAGACATTCCATATTCTCAGCTCTTAAGACCACATAACTCTTTTCAAAAAATCGCAGATGATTTTCATTATAAAACTACAAATAAGCTTTTCTTGGACGCTCTTGATAGGGTTAAAGACATGCCTGACGGAGACCAGAAAGATGAAGCATTTAGCTTCTTTCTTGGTTTTGCTTCTCATGTTGTTGCAGATGGTGTGATTCATCCGTTCGTTAGAGATAAGGTTGGCGATTACGACGACAACGCTACGGAGCATAGACTTCTAGAAATGAGACTTGATGTGATTCTTTTAAACGAATTCACAAAACTTTCAGGGCATGCCGTAAATTTAAATACATCAGATTATCATCATCAGCTAAAAGATGTTTTGAGTCGGGACTTTTCTCATATCTCAGAAATGTTTTCTGATTTAATTAATACGACCTACGGACACGATGTTAATAGTGACAATATCGAAGACTGGATTGATGATATGCACGATATGTTTGGAATTGCTGAGGGCAAATTTAATCAATTCTACGCATGGATTCCTGCTGTTAAAGACTATCTTTACAAAGATAAAGAAGAGTTACTTAAAAATAAGGAAAAAGACCTTGTTTTAGAAGTAGATGAAGCAAAAGGAAGAAGTAGAAATTTCGCAGGACGTACTATTCACTTTATCGATGACTGTATACCGATGTTTTATAATGCATTTAAGCCATTGGCCGAGAAGTCTTACGAGTATGTTTATAATGGTGGCGACAGGGTTGAAGGGGGAGATTTTCCTGCTATCAATCTCGATACTGGAAGAAGTTTGGCCTTTCAAGATGGAAAAAATCTTGATAAATCAGCAGTGTATTGGAGTTAGAGTGAAAAATAGTCTTCTGTTAATTTTTATATTGTTTTTAACCTCTTGTTCATCAACAGCCTATAACGATTCTGATATCGATAAGATTTCTATTGATATGGGAGTCTTGAATCAAAGACTAGTAGGTTATCTCTATAGGAAAGAGCTAAAAAAAGACTTAAGAAGCTTAGATAAAGATATTTATGTTACCTCGGCATTGAAAATTAAAGACCCATCAGAGGTAGAGTATACAAACCTTTTGAAAAAAGATGGCGTTGTGATTCAAGCTAAGGGTATGAAAGCGGACTTTGTCGTTTGTGTTAAAGATCTTAAGCCTCTTCTTGTACTATGCGACAAGGCCAGTACTCCGTTTGTTGAGAAAGTAATTAAAAACAAAAATTTAAACTTAGGGGAATTAATTAAAGAGCTTTGAAGTACTCTCTTCTTTGTTAATACAAAATTGTATCTCCCATTGTTAAGCTAAGTTATTATAGGGGAATATCCTTAAAGTAAATTTGATTAAATTCCGATAAAAAAACGGCTAAAGTTGGCAAAGAGGGTGGCATAGATGCAAAAAACATCTGTAAATATAAAAAGAATGGATTGTCCTTCTGAAATAAAAATGATCGAAGGATTGATGGAAAACTTAGAACCAAGCGCGAAGATGGTGTTTGATTTAGAGTCTAGGACTGTGCAGTTTTATCATAGTGTAGATAAAGACCAGATACTGGACTCTTTAAAGGCTATTTCTCTTCCCGGTGATTTAATAAGCTCTCAAGAGGTTTTAGATCATGATATTCCAGATATCGCTCCTAGTGTAGAAGCGAAAACGCTAAAATACT
>Ga0129324_10000981_pt1 | contig 19342 bp, 16 predicted proteins | sample CPBDNA_7_FD_96879 | JGI IMG/M metagenome (GOLD analysis project Ga0129324, IMG submission 96879) | Freshwater to marine salinity gradient microbial communities from Chesapeake Bay, USA - CPBay_Spr_15_0.2_DNA | ecosystem: Environmental > Aquatic > Marine > Coastal | place: USA: Chesapeake Bay... | reverse complement strand
GAGGCAAATGAGTTTATTTCACGTGGAAGCAGGACTTATTGATAGATAAAATAGGTGGGATCTTAGTTTCGTATTTTTTCCTTACCATTGTATATTACAAAAAGAGCGAGATTGGATATTTTCATTCTCGCTCTTTCTGTTAGTTTTTAGATAAACAAGTTACTAAAGAATATTTCTACGAATGTACATTATCTCCAAACAGAAGACTTAAGTTGTAATCCTCAAAATTCTGTAAATCTTAATTCAGAACCGAGTGTTAGGGGTGAATTTCACCTGTAAAGCCTATCGTAAAAATGCTATTATCCAACGTGCATTATCTTAGAAAATCATTTATTTTTTATCCTTTCCATCACAAAAGCTTATTAGCCAGATGGACATATAGAGCAGCATAAGAAATAGAGACTATCTTTTTAGACAGCCTCTATTTATATTCATCGGGCAAGTAACCCAGTGTAAATTATACACGGCTCCTAAACATAAGTATATTATTTCTGATGGCTTAATTGAAATGGTGTAAATGGTACCGGTCCAAGTTTTGATTCAATCAAACCTACTTCCAAATCTTGTGAACCACTTTTTTCAAAATATTCTATTCTTATCTTATGTTTTCCCGCTTGCAGTAAAGCTTCTCCTTTTTTATCCATACTACTGTGGTCTCCATCGTGGTTGATGAGTAAAGCCCCATTCAGATATAACTTAGAGCCATCATCTGAGTTGAGGTAAAACGTATGTAAACCTGAAGAGGGAATGTTCACAAAGCCCTCATAAGTACATGAAAAATAGTCTTCCCTGTGTTTAATATCCGATAACTTTACCTGACTGGTTATTCCTTCAAATACGGGTAATAAGGAGGAATAATCTGGTATATGATTCCATTCTCCTTCGTAATATTTAAATTTTAATCCTTTGACTTCGCCTTTAACTGGAATAGCTGATTGAAGCCCAGCTTTTTTTAAGGTTAAACTACTTTTTCTACTTGAAAAACCCTCCTTAGTATAAGCTTTGGCATGTATTAACGCACTTCTATTAATAGTGAAAGGCGCTGAATAAAGCAAACTGGATTTATTCGGTTCGCTTCCGTCAAGGGTATATCTAATCTCTAAATTTTCAAAGGCTGAACTCATGGAAACGGTTGATATATCCTCAAAAAGAGTGGCTGAGGCTGAAATTTTAACGGCTGGAGGTTGAATTACGCTGGCTTGTGTATTTTCAGATTCATCTTTTTGCATTTGAAAAGTATCGAAAAGTCGACCCTCGTGATCAATAGCTTTAAAAATCAATTGATTACCAAAAATAGAGAATGTACAGTAATGATGCGTAACTTCAAGCTCTGAGGTAAACCAGCTTCTAGTAGGTGCAAATGCTTCAAGGCCTCCTCCAGCACCCCCGGAATTGATATAAATAACTCCTTTTTTTGTATTAACCATTTGTTCTAAGATAGGCCAACTTCTTTCGTATAAATGAGTATGACCAAACAGACAAAAATCTAAACCATATTTTTCGTAAAGGGGAACCAAATTTCTAACATTCGACACTCCAAGGGTAGAAAGTGCGGTTGCAGTATTTCCATGGTCATCTGAATCAGAAGAGTAAGGGGGATGATGGTGAATGGCTATTTTCCATGTCGCATCTGATTTTGCCAGTTCCCATTCCAACCAATCATATTGTTCCGATCCTTCTTTTAAATCCCGATTACTGTCAATCATGAAAAATTGAGCATTACCATATTTAAAGGTATAAAAATACTCGGGTGGCGGAGCAACCATATATTGATAGTATAAAGGAGAATCTTCTTCGTGATTCCCCAAAACGGTATACACTGGAACGCGACTCATTAAAATATGACCATTTGGAAAAAAATCTTGCAACCAGTCACTTTTTCGACGACCTTTTTCAACAACATCTCCAGCATGAACGACGAAATTTGGACGGTCACCCCATAATTTTTCAGCTACTTTTCCCCATGCCCATGGTGTTCGGTTATTTTTTTGCGTATCTCCCACTAATCCAAACATAAAGGCACTACTATCTTTTATGTTCGTCTTGAAAGTATATATATCAGATAAAATGGTATCACCAGTTCCAGTGATGGACTTGGTACGCCAAAAGTAATTTGTTTCTGTTTTGAGATTTGCCAGGGACACTTCATGCATTTGGCGAAAACCTTGAAGGGATACCTGTTGATCTAGTTCCACTTTTTTTGCAAGATATCGGGCCTCTCCAAATTCAACTTGGGTGGTGGCGGGCTCACTGGTTTCCCATAAAACAAATATGCCAGTTTGTGAACCAAATTGTAAGTACGGCTTAACAAGAAATTTTTCTGAAATGGATTGTCCGAAGACTATTTGTACAGCAAATAACCAAAAAAAGAGAAATAAATAAGGTTTAAATGAGGTCATAAAAGAGCATTTAGAATTGATTATTTTTAAAATACGCAAATTACTTCTCTGTTATGAACTAAAATTAATTTAGTATTAATTTTTTCTTAAATCAAGGCTTTAAATCGTAACTAAGGTTTGGGAGCAATGTTTCAGACTATTTTTTAGGAATTATCTCATTTTCTATCCGTTTGAAGTGAGCTTCCAATTAGGTATAAAACTCAAAAAAATAATGTCCTGGTTGAGTTTGTAGAGATGACCTTTTCACTCATTGAGGTGAATGAGGCTTTTAATTTTGCATTATCAAATAATTCTATGAGAGTTGGTATTCAAATAGCTGAATAAATGGGCGAATTCTTAGAATGATTCTTTATACTCAATCCATATTTTAGAGGTATATAGGTCGGAACTTAATAGATTTGGTACTTTAGCGCTAAATCTTAAAGGCATTCCAGCCTCGTCGGGTGTGCGATCCCCTTTTTTTAAATTACAAGACAAACAACTGGAAATGAGATTATTCCAGGTATTTTTTCCTCCTCTCGATTTTGGAATGATATGGTCAATGGTCAGTTGTTTTTTAGAACCACAATAGGCACATTCATGATTATCTCTTTTGTAAATACGGCTGCGGTTAACTTTGAATGTTTTAATTTTGCTTTTGATGTAGTTTAAAAGGCGTATGATCAATGGTTTCGGATAGACTATTTTTTCACTTCTAATCACCTCTTCTTCCTCATTTTTTACAATTTCTGCCTTTCCCTTCATTATAAGTTTTAACGCTCTTCGGAAAGTCGTTAGATTTAGCGGTGTGTAATCTGCGTTAAGCACCAAAATAGTTTCCATGTTGATTCACTTTTTTAAAATATTTGTTTAATTTGGTGTTTTATTACCGCTCGGAAGGTACGAAATTATTAAAATAAAGGAATACTATATTTCCTTTATTATTTCCTTTATTATTTCCTTTTTTACTTGTAATCAATTATTTAACTTTAAATTAATAATAAATTTGAACAATAAGTCCTCTGGTTTTCAATACACGCTTGTTTTGGAACTTTTAATCCTTGCTTTTACCATTGTTTTAGCTTTTTTAGTCATTTTACCACTGACAAATTCAAAGGTTGATTATCCCTTTTTTACTGAAAACATCGTTTTTATCTTTACTTTTATTCTTGTCACCCGATATGTATTTTTACTGAAATATTCGTTACTGGCTAAACAACAAGCAGTAAAAGTGGCGTTGGTATTTATTTTTATTCCTTTTATCTTCTATCTGATTAGCGGCTTACATGGTTTTCGTACTTTTCTGGATGAGGAAGGAATGTATCATCCAATGAGAAATTTATCAGCTGACGAAGCGCAGCGATTAGGTAATTATATGTACTATGAAATGGTTCTTTTTGGTTCCGGTGCTATTGTGGCCAGTATTATTTTTCCTTTCCGAATGATTATATCCGTCTGGACTTTAAAAAATAGAGGGAAAGTTTAAACAGTTTTTTTCGCTAAATTGATACACGGTGGAATTTTATTGTAAGGAGGAAATGGGCGATTCAGAGGTAATTAAAATGTATCTCAAATACCAGTCGGAACAATGTTTCTCCTTACTTTATAATCGTTATGTTAAGAAAGTGTATGCAAAATGTATTTCTATTCTCAAGGAAGAAAGCTTAGCCAGAGATGCAACACAGGAAATTTTTCTTAAAATTTTTCTCAATCTGATTCGTTTTGAAGAAAAGGCAAGATTCTCGACCTGGGTTTATGCTATTACTTATAATTATTGTATCGATTTTTTAAGGCGGTCCAAAAAAGCGGTGGAACTGTTTTCTGACGATTTTGATAAAATCACAGATATAGAAGACGAGGTTTCGGATGAGGTTTTATTGAATATGGAAATCGGTCAGCTGAAATCTGTCCTGGACTCACTGGCTCTGGGGGACAGACTTATGTTATTAATGAAATATCAGGATGATTTATCTATAAAGGAAATTTCTCACATTGTGTCAAAATCGGAAAGTGCTGTAAAAATGCAGTTAAAAAGAGCTAAAGCGAAGGCACAAAAAAATCGAATGATATTGGAAGAAAAAGAAAAAAAATCGAAATGAGTCAAAATAATTTTCAAAAACTAATCGATGAGAATGAACTTTTCTTAGAACCATTTCAACAGGAGGTCATAAGAAAAAGTATTCATAGCAGAATCTCCCTTTTTCGAATGGTTGGTCAAATGGTTGATTTATTTGTACCTAATTTCTTTTTGACTTTTTCAGATTTACTTGACACAAATAAATCAAGTGCTATGAACAGATTTCCAAATCCACCTGAATTAAAGGGATAAAATTATTGTTATGGAAAATTTAATGGTCGATATATCTGCAAATTCTTTTTGGCTTCGTTGGGAGCAATCGTTAAATCAAACACTTAATTATGTCATCAATTTGTTTCCGAGGATATTGCTTGCCACGATATTAGTATTACTTGGTGCACTTATTGGAAAAATTATTGCCAAACTGGTATCCAGATTTTTTGATAAAATAGGGATAGATCATTTTTTAGGACGATTGGGAAATATAGAGGTATTAAATAAAACGCCTTTACGCTTCAGATCAGGTAAAATTATTGCTAAACTCATTTATTATTTTTTCTTTTTCCTCTTTGTTTTAATTGCAGTAGATGTGTTGGAAGTTGAGGCGCTTTCCGAAATAATAACGTTGGTATTTACCTATTTGCCCCGACTCATTTCTGCCATTTTTGTCTTTTTGCTTGGCATTTTTCTGGCAGATTTACTAAGAGGTTTTGTTAGAACAGCTTGTTATTCCATGGATATTCCTGCGGCAAGCCTCATTTCTAATTTAGTCTTTTATTTTATATTTGTCAATATTGCGCTCATCGCTCTGGAACAGTCCGGCATTGAAACAGGATTTATTCAAATCAATCTATCTATTATTTTGGCGGGAATTATGCTCGCATTTGCCATAGGTTATGGTGCCGCTTCAAAACCATTGTTGTCAAATATTTTAAGTGGCTATTATAATCGAAATAAAATTCAAGTGGGAGATACCATCAAAATTGACGATGTTGAAGGTATCGTTGTTGCCATTGATTCAGGATCTTTTACCGTTAAAACAGACGAAAAAACCTGGGTTACCTTACCCTTGCATAAGTTGACGACCGAAAAATATGCTTTAATTAAAACAGATGATTCAGATGAAATGGATAGGTAAATTGTTCCTTTGCGTATCTTTTTGTTTCCTTTTAATTCCTTCCATATTTGCCCAAAAAAAAGAAGAGGAAAAAAAAACAAAAAAAGATTCAATCTGGGATATTGGTTTGGGTATCGGGGTTGACGGTGTACAACTTTTACAACTAAATCCAAGAGTTGGTTCAGGCCAAAATAGAGTAGGATTTGGTGGTGCGATTAATTTCAGCGCCAAATATAAAAAAAAGAGAGCAGTTTGGGATAATACCTTTGTTTCTCAATTTGGCGTCCAACGATTGGGTGCAGGGGTCATTGGGCAAGGAACCCTTACCAAAGTTCCCTTTCAAAAATCAATTGATGAAATAAGAATGGATTCCAGATTAGGTATCAAGGCATCAGGTAAATCCAAATTATCTTATGCTTCGGGTGTTAATTTTATCAGCCAAATTGCCCCTACTTATAAAGGCCCTGCTTCTTTTCCTGGAAATTTTCTCAAAAAATTGGATGGCAAGGACACCCGATTGCAATCTTTGTTTTTTTCACCCGCTCAGATAAGTGTTTCCGCCGGAATGGATTTTAGGCCCAATGATAAATGGGCTATTTATTATTCACCTCTGGCAGGTCGATTTATTATTGTTAATAATGATGAGATTGCCTTCTTAGGTGTTCACGGAAATCCTGTAGAAAAATCATCCACCGGAACTATTATTTCAGCAGAAAACATTGATAAACAATTAGGTACCTTGTTAAGATTAAGTTATAAAACGAAATTTCTGGAAAATAAATTTACTTACGCCTCTGCTATTCAATTGTATTCAAACTATCTAAAGGATTTTAAATACGTAGATTTACAGTATTGGACAAATGATTTAAGTATGAAAATAATTAAGGGGTTTCAACTTTCTGTAAATGTAAATGCTTATTATGATCGTGACGTGTTGGTGCAAATTACCGATTACAGCCAACCGAATGGCGTAAGAGGTCTTGGAAGAGGTGTGAGCATCAATCAGCAAATGCTTATGAAATATGCCCTAACATTTTAAAACAAGTCAAAAACACCTGAAAATATTATTTGGATGAATGAGAAAAAATTATTCCTTTTGGATGGACACGCTTTGGTATATCGCGCACATTTTGCCTTTATCACCAGGCCACTGATAAATTCAAAAGGTTTGAATACCTCTGCAATTAACGGATTTACCAGAATGTTATGGGATCTTTTAAGGACAGAAAAACCTACCCATATAGCTGTTGCTTTTGACCCTCATGGTCCAACTTTCAGACATGAACAATACCCAAAGTACAAAGCAAACAGGGAGGAACAGCCAGAAGATATAGGTGTGGCTATTCCCTGGATTCAAAAAATTTTGAAGGGTTTTCATATTCCCATTCTTTGTGTTCCCGGTTTCGAGGCAGATGATGTTATTGGTACCATTGCCAAAAGAGCGGGCGCTGATGGTTTTACCGTTTATATGGTCACTCCTGATAAGGATTATGGTCAGTTGGTTTCGCCTAATATTATCATGTATAAACCTTCCCGACAAGGAAATGGTATAGAATTACTTGGGGAAAAGGAAATTTGTGAAATGTGGGATATTCAAAACGTAAATCAGGTCATTGATATCCTTGGTTTACAAGGGGATAGTGTCGATAATATTCCCGGCGTTCCCGGTATTGGTCCTAAAACGGCGGCGGTATTATTAAAGGAATATGGTTCGCTTGAAAATATATTAGCCAATGCTCAAAATATAAAGGGTAAAAATGGGGAACGATTGGTAACATTTGCTGATCAGGCACGATTGTCCTATCAGTTGGCGACGATTGATGTTAATGTGCCCATAGAATTTAATGTAACAGATCTGCACCTCGATCCCCTCGATAGAACAGTATTGGCAGATCTCTTTAAGGAGTTAGAGTTTCGTTCTATTTCTATGAATATTCTGGGACCTGACCCTACGACAGAACCTATTCCTGCAAATACTTCAGCTCAGGGCTCGTTTGATTTTCCAAAAGAAAAAGAAGTTGAACCCGCTACTGAAAATATAACTGAAAAAACAGCGCGTATTGCCAATTTTAATATTGAAAATACGCCACATACCTATTATTTGGTTGAGGAGCATGCAGAAATAAAAAAATTGGTCGAGGACCTTTTACATCAAGATACCCTCTGCTTTGATACAGAAACAGATAATATTGACGCTACCTTAGCCAATCTGGTGGGTATTTCTTTTGCTTACAAAAAGGGCATCGCCTGGTATATTTCTATTCCGGCAGATAGAAAAATCGCTGTGGAAATAGTTGATTTATTAAGACCTGTGCTGGAAAATACTCGAATAATATTGGTCGGACAGAATATTAAGTTCGATGCCATGGTCATGAAAAATTATGGCGTGGAACTCCCAGGTCCGTTCTTTGATACTATGATTGCCCATTATCTTCTGGAACCTGAAATGAGGCATAACATGGATTATCTTTCAGAGTCTTACCTCGATTATAAACCTGTTTCTATAACTTCGCTGATTGGTAAAAAAGGGGCGGGGCAGAAGACCATGAGAGATATTGAGGTAAATGATGTTAAGGAATATGCGGCGGAAGACGCGGATATAACGATGCAGCTGAAAAATCATTTAGAGCCTTTGTTGATAAAAGAAAATTTGTATGAGCTGTTTAATAATCTGGAAGCGCCGTTATTAAAGGTTTTAGCCGACATGGAATATGAAGGTATCCGTGTAGATGTCGATTTTTTAAATATTTATTCTGTTCAACTCAAGGAGGAGATAAAACTTCTTGAACATAAAATTTACGAGCTCGCAGGCGCTTCATTTAATATTGCTTCGCCTAAGCAAGTAGGGGAAATTTTGTTTGACAAATTAAAAATACCTTACAAATGGAGGAAAACCAAATCGGGACAATATGCCACGGACGAGGAAAAACTGGCGGAACTGGACGGGCAACATGCCATCATTAGTGAAATTCTTAACCATAGAGGTCTGTCTAAACTCAAATCAACCTACGTTGACGCTCTTCCCAATATGGTGAATCCGAACACCAAAAGAATTCACTCCTCATTTAATCAGGCGTTGACCGCAACGGGAAGGCTTAGCTCCAATAATCCTAATTTACAGAATATTCCCATTCGAACAGAGGAAGGCGCCAAAGTGAGGGAAGCGTTCATACCACGGGACGAAAATCATGTGTTAGTAGCGGCAGATTATTCACAAATAGAGCTAAGGATTATTGCAGAAATAAGTGGGGATGAAGGTATGCTGGAGGCCTTCCAAAAGGGGCAGGATATTCACCGGGCAACGGCAGCCAAAGTATTTGGCATTCCTTATGAGGAGGTTTCTAAAGAGCAAAGGTATAGGGCGAAAACAGTTAATTTTAGTATCATTTATGGTGCTGGATCCACCAACCTTTCAAAGCAGCTGGGAATTTCCCGCAATGAATCGAAAGCATTGATTGACGCTTACTTTTTACAGTATCACGGTCTAAAGTCCTATATGGAAAAAACCGTTGATATGGCTCGTAAAAAAGGTTATGTCATGACATTAATGGGTCGAAAAAGAATATTAAGGGATATTCATTCAAATAGCTCCCTGGAAAAAAGTAATGCGGAAAGAATGGCCATCAATACGCCAATTCAGGGATCAGCTGCCGATTTAATTAAAATGGCCATGCTTTCAATTCATAAAGAATTGAAAAATGGAAACTGGGGTGCGAGAATGATTCTTCAGGTACATGACGAATTGGTTTTTGATGTTCCAAAAGCGGAAGTTGAAAAATTATCAGTGCTCATAAGAGATAAAATGTGTCATGCAATGCCTTCTTTGAAAGTTCCTATCGAGGTTGAGGTGAAAAGTGGAAATAATTGGCTGGAGGCGCATTAGCCATTATTATCCTTATTTTTGTATTGAATGGGAAAATATTACGTCACAAATGAAATTTTCAGAGGTTGTAGGTCAGGAAAGGGTTAAGGACAATATTCGAAGCATGATAATACAGCATAAAGTTCCTCATGCTGTGTTGCTTTTAGGTTCTTCAGGTGTTGGCGCTTTGCCTTTGGCTGTCGCTATGTCCCATGCCATGGTTTGCCCAAGCCCCGTTCAGGGAGAAGCCTGTGGTGCCTGTCCTTCTTGTAACCGCTCTTTTAAATACCTTCATCCAGACGTTCATTTTGCTTTTCCAACCATAGGAAAAGATGTCACCAGTGATAATTTATTGCCAGTTTGGCGAAACCTTTTGATGAAAAAGCATTATTTTACAAAAGATGACTGGATAAGTGAAATTGCTGCAGACAATAAACAGGCCAACATCAATAAAGAGGAATGTTTTAACATTAGAAGAAAATTAAGCCTTAAATGTGCCGAGGCTGAGGTGCGCATTATGATTATCTGGCTGCCGGAATACTTAGGTAAAGAGGGCAATAGATTGCTTAAAATACTGGAGGAACCTCCACCGGATACTCATTTTATTCTCGTTGCAGAACAATCTGATCAAATATTGCAAACGATTATGTCTCGTTGCCAATTGATTAAAGTACCTTTGTTGACTGACGAGGTATTGGATAAAACACTGAAGAGCATTTATCCTTCCGTTTCCGACTTACAACTCAATACCGTTATTCAACTGGCTAACGGTAGTTTCTCTGAAGCCATTGCTTTAATGGCAGAACAGGAAGATCTGAATGCTGGTATTCTGATTGACTGGATGAGAAAATGTTATAAGGGAAATGGATTGGAAATGAGCCGATGGGTAGATGAAATAGCCGTTTGGACAAAGGAGAAACAAAAAATATTTATCAGATATAGTTTACATTTTTTTAGAGGTCTTTTGGTTTTACCAATTTTAGGTCAGGAAAAATCAAATATACCTAAGGAAATGATAGCTACTTCAGAAAAGTTAAGAGCCATTTTGACCGACAAACAGTTGGAACAAATGACTCATTTAGCCGATGAGAATTTTGCACATTTGGAAAGAAATGCAAATCCTAAAATTTTGTTTTTAGATTTGTCTATTAAATTTCATCAGATTATGCAAAATAAATTTTTTAATATATAGCCTTTTTATCCATTTTAATTTTGGGGAAGGCCGTATATGGAACAATTATAAATAATAAATTATGGGATGTGCAGGTTGTACAGTATGTAATACAAGTGATGGTGAGGTAAAAGGTTGTAAAAGTAACGGTAGTTGTGCTACGGGTTCATGTAATAGACTCAATACTTATGATTGGTTGTCTGCTTTGGATGTTCGCGATGCTTATCCGTTCGATTTAGTGGAGGTGAGTTTCAAAAATGGCTCACATAAAGGTTTCTTTATTCTCGAGAATTTGCCTGAAATTTATGTTGGCGCCGATGTTGTCGTAGAAACTGGCACGGGGTATGACGTTGGAAGAATTACCTTGATGGGGGAGCTTGTTCGCTTACAATTAAAGAAAAAAAGGGTAAGAGAAAATACGGTCTTTACGTCGGTTATTCGATTAGCCAATGAACGTGACCTGGAAAGATTGGATGATGCCCGTCAACAGGATATTCCAACACTGATTAAAGCCAGAGCCATTTCCAGGTCTTTAGATTTAGATATGAAGATCGGAGATGTTGAATATCAGGGAGATAAGAGAAAAGCTACCTTTTATTATACGGCTGACGGCAGAGTGGATTTCCGTGAATTGATTAGAATCTTTGCGCGAGAGTTTAGAGTTAAAATTGAAATGAGACAAATTGGAGCCAGACAGGAATCTTCCAGAATTGGGGGCATAGGCTCTTGTGGAAGAGAATTGTGCTGTTCCACCTGGTTGTCCGATTTCAAATCAGTGTCAACTACAGCAGCCAGATATCAGAACCTGGCCATTAATCAGGCAAAATTGTCGGGTCAGTGTGGTAGGTTAAAATGCTGCCTCAATTTTGAACTGGATACCTACATGGAAGCCATAGAATCGTTCCCGGAACGTGCTGATAGGGTGGAAACACAAAAAGGAAAGGCCATTTTAGTTAAAACGGATATTTTTAAAGGGTTGCTGTTCTATGCATACGAACACGATCATGGTAGGGGTAAATTGTATCCACAGACTATTGATATGGTTAAAGAAATTCAGCAGTCGGCAGTTAGGGGAAATTTAATCCCTGATTTCAGGGAAATAGAGGGAATTCTTAAACCTGACGAATTTGAAGGTGGTGGAAGGGATTATTCCGATGTCACAGGCGCAGTTGAATTACCTGAAGAAATTCGCAGAAAGAAAAAGAAAAGTAGCCGTTTTCAAGACAGAAGGCCCTCAGACGATCGCCCTCAATTAACGACAAACAGACCACCACAGGGAAATCGTCCGGAAGGCGGCCGTCCCCACGAAAATAATAGGTCTGATCAAAGACCTGTGCAAGGAAACAGGCCCCAACAAACTAACCGACCAAACCCTGCGGAAAGGCCAAATATGGGTGAAAGACCAACCGGGAACAGGCAAAATGAGGGGCCAAGACCAGCACAAAGTTCGCCTGCTGAAAATCGACCGCAAGGAAACAGGCCGCAAGGAAACAGACCTCCTCAAGGTAACCGTCCACCAGGGAATCGTCCTCCATTTCGCCAGGGCGGTGGTACCCGTCCGGAAAATAAACCAAATGAAAATAGGAGAGAGGATAATAGCCCAAAAGGTGAAGCTTAGCTTTTTGAAAGCTAAATGTAATGTGTCAGGGAACAAATATTTAGCAGATATTGTTATTTGCGGTAGTAAATCGTATGGTTCGTTTGTAAATTCGTAAAAATTTTTGACAGTAATGAAATATGATGTAACAGTTATTGGTGCAGGTCCGGGAGGGTACGTAGCCGCTATCAGATGTGCGCAATTAGGTATGAAAACTGCCCTGGTAGAAAAGTATAATTCATTGGGTGGCACTTGTTTAAATGTAGGTTGCATTCCTTCAAAAGCGTTGTTAGACTCTTCAGAACACTATTTTGCAGCTAAGGAAAAATTTAGTAGTCACGGTATAAACGTGGGTAGTCTGAGTGTGGATATGCCCAAAATGATCCAACGTAAAAACGAGGTAGTTGAACAAACGGTAAAAGGCATCGATTTCTTGATGAAAAAAAATAAGATTGATGTTTTTCATGGCCTTGCTTCATTTACTGACAGCAATAAAATTAAGGTCTTAAAAAATGATGGCGAAGCCTTAGTCGTGGAATCTCATAAATTTATCATCGCTACCGGTTCAAAACCTATTGTTCCGGAAGCTTTTAGTTATGATAAGAAAAGAGTAATTACCTCAACGGAGGCTTTAGGTATTCAGGAGGTTCCTGCAAAAATGGTTGTAATAGGAGGAGGGGTTATTGGTTTGGAACTAGGTTCAGTATATGCCAGACTAGGAACTAAAGTGGAGGTCATTGAGTTTATGGATACCTTAGTCCCTTCCATGGACACGGAATGTGTGAAGGAATTACAAAAATCAATGCAAAAAATGGGCGTAACATTCCATTTGAGTGCCCAGGTTACCCGGGTTGTGCCTTCTGAGAAATCGGTAGCTGTTTTTTACAAAAAAAAGGGAACCGAAACGGAAGTGGAAATTTCAGCAGATTATTGTCTTGTTTCCATCGGTAGAAGGCCATATACAGATAATCTTGGATTGGAAAATGTCGGTATAGCGGTAGATGTAAAAGGAAAGATACAGGTAAATGAGCATTTACAAACATCTGTCCCTACTATTTATGCTGTTGGTGACGTTATACAAGGCCCTATGCTGGCGCATAAAGCAGAAGAGGAAGGTATTTTTGTCGCTGAAGTTATGGTGGGTCAAAAACCACATATTAACTATAATCTTATTCCCAATGTCATTTATACCTGGCCTGAAGTAGCGGGTGTCGGTCAGACAGAAGCCCAGTTGAAGGAGGCAGGTATTCCTTTTAAGTCAGGTAAATTCCCTTTCAAGGCATTGGGAAGAGCTAGGGCCAGCACAGATATAGAGGGATTGGTTAAAATGCTTTGCCATGCTGAGACAGATGAAATTTTGGGCTTACATATAACTGGTGCGAGAGCGGCCGACTTAATAATGGAAGGGGTAACCTTAATGGAATTCAGAGCTTCCGCAGAAGACGCTTGCCGTATGAGTCATGCTCACCCAACGTACTCTGAAGCGATTAAAGAAGCAGCCTTAGCAGCGACAAGTAACCGTGCTATTCATATTTGAAAGCAGGCCGTTTAACTTTTTCCTGCAAGAAGGAAAACTATTTCGCCTCGAACCTGACCGGGATGCTCCTTAAAGTATGTCTGGAGTTCAATGAGTGAACCTCTGTGAAATGTCTCATGTAGTTTGGATAACTCCCTGCAAACGCAAGCATTCCTGTCAGGTCCGCAAATAGTTGAAAGCTCGTCTATTAGCTTTACCAATCGATGTGGTGATTCGTAAATGACGGAGGTTTCCGGGAGTTGCTCAATATATTTTAATCTGGTTTGCCTCCCTTTCTTATGAGGTAAAAATCCTTCATAATGGAAATTATCCGTCGGTAGTCCAGAGGCGGCCAGCGCAGGTATAATTGCTGTCGCACCAGGAAGACAGGTTACTTCAACTCCTGCACGGACACAGGCACGAACCAAAAGGAATCCTGGATCAGATATGCCAGGTGTTCCTGCATCAGAAATAAGAGAAATGGAGATACCGGAAAGTAATTCTTTTACTATATTTTCCGTCACATGATGTTCGTTGAAGGCATGAAACGGGCGTAAGGGGGTCGAAATGCCATGATGATCAAGCAATTTCCTCGATGTCCGCGTATCTTCAGCTAATATATAATTACATTCCTTTAAAGTGCGAATGGCACGTAGGGTTATGTCCTCCAGATTTCCAATGGGCGTAGGCACCAAATACAGCATAGATACCTATTAATCTATTTCCTTGATGTGGAAAGTATAATTTTCCATGATCAGATTGGCCAGTAATTTCTTACATGCCAAATTGATTTTATCATTTGCCTCAGCTTCATTGTCGGCCTCTAGTTGCACTTGAATGTGTTTTCCAACCCTGATATCTAAAATACCATCTACAGGAATATGGTGAAGATTCTTTGCCACGGTCTTGCCTTGAGGATCAAGTAGTTCCTTGTGAGGCATGATGTCAATTTCCGCCAAAAATTTCATATTATTTTTTTTGAAGTATAGAAATGAGTAAATAAGGACAATAGAATATAACTGGTTATCCAGGTTAATGGTGCCAGTTTTGGCTGCCAAATTAACACTATTGCACAAAAAACAGCAAAAATAATTTTAAGTTGGTTATTTTTCCAACCTCCTTTTATCTTTAAACTAAACATCGGCAGATTTGCCTGCATGAGCAGACTAAGGCCAATAATATAGACGATTAATAATTTAATATCAAGTAGATTATGGAGGAATGATTCTTTGTAATACAAATGAATGAGAAGGAGGCCAACGGCAAAAAGGGTGCATGCAGGCGTTGGTAAGCCAATAAAGTCAGTATTTTGACGAATATCTATGTTAAATCGTCCTAATCGCAATCCGGCAGAAAGGGTAATAGCAAAAGCCGGCATTCCTATCCAATGCCATGCATCTGGCCAGGATCCCGTTTGATTTTGGACCACCAGACCGTAGAAAATAATTCCGGGTACGAAACTAAAGGAAACCATATCTGCCAGGCTATCCAGTTCTTTTCCTAATGGAGATTGAACATTGAGCCATCTGGCAATGAACCCGTCTAAAAAGTCTGCCAATGCTGCTAATCCAATCCAAAAAAGAGCTAATTCCAATGATCCATAGAGCAAGGAAAGGGAAGCAAAAACACCAAAAAGCAGATTTAATAAAGTGATTACATTGGGAATATGCTTCTGCATTAACGATGAATTTTGGTGAGCCAGGGCATTAAAAAGTAAATATAACGCTATTTGATTAAAATGGATAGAAAATGAGGTAATCCAACAGGCAAGTTTATTAAATAAAGTACACCTAATATGTTAATTTTACGTTTAATAGGATATTATAATCTTTTTATATGACCAGATTATTTACTATAATTATTTTTCAGTTATTTGTTTGTATTTCCTTTGCGAGCGTACCTCACGATAAGTGTGAAGAGGCAAGAATACTCACAAATCTTGATAATTGGTGTTCTGATTCAGCAGCTTTCACCACTGTGGGCGCCGTAGATGAGGGTGTTGCGCCGGCTACCTGTTTCCCCCAGGAGGCGCAGCGGGATGTGTGGTTTATTTTTACCTCCCGGGGAACTAATGTTAGTATTCAGGTAGTTGGAGATACCCGGCTTGGAAAAGGGGGTAGTCTAAGGTCACCACAAATGGCCGTTTATATAGGATCTTGTGGGTCATTAACGCAGGTTGCTTGTATTTCTGATAATAGAGCGCCTTCCAATAATGTAGTTCAGATTTTATCGAGTAGCATGCTGGTTGGACAAAAATATTATGTGCGGGTAAGTGCCAGGGGGACAAATAGTGGGACTTTTAAATTATGTGTTAACAGTTATACCTCATCGGGTTCTCCCTCAGGCGATTGTCAATCTGCCGTCATTTTATGTGACGACAGACCATTTACTGTAAGCTCTGTCAGAGACCGTGGAGCCGTTTTAGATAATATTAATGATGCATTCTGTACAGATAATTTGGGAGGAAGGTCTCCCGTTATTGAAGAACAATCTACCTGGTATAAATGGTCTATCCAAACCGCTGGTTCGCTGACTTTCACTATAACACCAAGTAACCCGAGTGATGATTTAGATTGGGTTTTATATGAATTGACTGCCTTAAATAATTGTAGCAATAAGAAAATGTTGAGGTATAGTATTGTAGGTGAGAATGTTGGTGAGCCTATAAACAGATGGATTGCCTGTACTGGCGCAACAGGTTTGAGGGAAGGTGAAACAGATGAAATTGAAAATTGTGGGTGTAGTAATGGGGCAAATAGTTTCGTTAAGCCGGCGATCATGGAAGTAGGAAAATCTTATGCTTTAGTTATCATCAACTACAGTCAAACAGGTTTTGGTTATGAATTGAAGTTTGGTGGCACGAGCAAATTCAAAGGTCCCCAGGTGAACTTCGTTACCGATGTTTCTGAGGCTTGTGTAGGAAGTCCTATTGTTTTTAGCGATAACTCCACAACCCCGGGATCTATACGAACATGGAACTGGTCATTTGGCCCCGCTGCCAGAATACAAAATAATTTAGGAAAAGGCCCTCATTCTGTTATTTTTGATCAGCCGGGAACTACGCCTGTATTACTAAGGATAACCAGCGCAGAAGGTTGTAGCGTGAGCAAAGTGGTTGATATAAAAATAAACTGCTGTAACGATCATTTTAAAACAAATACTCGGGTGTCAGATATTGCCTGTCCGAATACAGAAACTGGTAAAATTGATTTAGACATTTCAAACGATTACAGTCCTTATGTTTACCGCTGGAATGACGGTAAAACGGAAGGTTCAAGAACAGGATTGGCGACGGGTAATTACACCGTAACTGTCGTTGATAAAACGACCTGCTCTACTTCGTTAGCTTTTTTTGTGAATAGTCCTCAAAAAATAGACATTGTTCCTGAATTGAAAATGCCAACTTGTAACGGTGGTTTAGATGGTTCCATTCGTCTTAAAGTGGCGGGCGCAACAGCTCCTTACCAATATAGCTGGAATAATGCCAGTTTTAATACCCAAAATTTACTCTCAGGGTTGCCCGTGGGAAATTACAAAATTCAGGTAAAAGACGCTAATCAATGCCTTTTTGATACTACCCTTAATTTAAAGGAATTGGAACTCATTTTAGATCCTTCTGTAGAATCTATTATTCCACCCCGATGTTTTGGGTTTTCCGACGGTAAAATTGAAGTGAATATCGATAATGGTAATGCACCTTATGAATATGACTGGAAGGATAGACAAGGTTTTCAGTCTGCTAATTCCTTGGCAAATATTAAAGCAGGAAAATATGAGGTTCAGGTGAGGGATAAAAACAGATGTTTGGGTAATTTTTCTTTTTCAGTAAATGATTTTCCGCCTTTAAGCGTAAATCTATCCCCAATAAATGTTAGTTGTAACGGGTTAAAAGACGGATCTATACAAGCAAATGGCCTGGGTGGCAATGGTAATTATGTGTTCAGATGGCAAAGCGGTGAAAGAGATCCATTCATTAAAGATTTGGGTGTAGGGAACTATGGTTTGACCATTTTTGATAGGAATGGTTGCAAATTGGATACATTCCAACAGATTTTTGAACCGACGTCCCTACAAATTGGCACTATTCAGGTGATTGATAACCTATGTTTTGGATTTAAGGCAGGAAGTATCGCTTCAATTGGAGCAGGTGGAACGCCTCCTTATTCTTATGCTATCGATGTCGGACCTTTTCAAACCCAGAATAATTTTAAAAATCTGGCGGCGGGAGATTATATTTTACGTATTTCTGATGTTTTAGGCTGCACAGTTCAGCAAAATGTTACCGTAAAACAACCAGGAAAATTAACCGTTTTTGCAGGTCTTGATACCTTAGTAAATTTGGGTACTTATTTTCAATTGACAGCACAAGCTAACCAAAGCCCGGTTCTTTATAAATGGATACCCCAGGACCTTGTGGTTTGCAGCACCTGTTCAAGTACGAGAACTAAAGAAAGAGTTAATAATCAAATCGTTTATAAGGTGCAGGTTACTAATCCGGATGGTTGTGTAGCGGAGGATGATATTAATATCGACGTAGCGAAAAACAGACCGGTTTTTATTCCCAATGCTTTTTCTCCAAATAATGACGGTGTGAATGATTTTTTTACAGCTTTTGCCAATGAATCAGCAAAATTTATAAAGGATTTGACTATTTATGATCGTTACGGAGGTATTATTTACAAGGTGGAAAATATAAAAATTAACGACGAAACAAGTGGTTGGAACGGTACCGATTCAAAGGGCGCTGCGCTAAATACTGGTAGCTATTTATATACCGTCACTATTCTGTTCATAGATGATACAGCTTTATCTTTTTCAGGAAATGTACATTTAATGCGCTAAAAATGAGGCTTATCAGTTATCCGGGTTTATTATATTTCATTTCCATTGTGTTTTTTAGCTGCGATAAAACAGAGGAGTTCGTAACTTTTTCTGAAAGTGATTTGAAAATTGAAAAAACAAAAGAGGTGGAAATTTTATATTCTGACTCTGCCGTAGTCAGAATTAGAATAAAAGCACCGGTGCTAAATTTTCATCTACAGGCGAGTGACCCATTTCAAGAATTTTCCGAAGGTATTCATATTGACTTTTTTAACCCACAAGGAAAAATAACAAGTACACTTACCGCTGATTATGCGGCAAGATATCAATCAAAAAAGAAAACTTTTTTGAAAAAAAATGTGCGCTGGACGAGTGTCAATAAAGAAGTGATGGAATCACCCGAGTTGACGTGGAATGAGGAAACACAAAACTTATATACCAATAAATTTGTAGTAATAGCTACGCCGAAAGACACGGTATTCAGTCAAGGCTTTAACGCGGATCAATCGTTTAATCAAATTCAAATGCGCGCGATTGATGGAAGCATGGAGGTGAAAAATAAATCAAAAGATGGTTTTTGATTGTTTATCTTTGTTCGTCTATTAAATGATTTAGGAGCCAATCAGATGAAACCAAATCGCCCGCCTTCCATATTTTCGGAAATGACTTCGTGTCAGGCCCTCGGCAAAAAAAAATTAGCTGTTTTGATTGATCCTGATGGAATCGATCCTGACAATCTTTTTTCTATCACAGAACAACTTCAATTACCCGGTATTGGATATGTTTTTATAGGGGGTAGTTTT